>ERZ1034626.867-NODE-867-length-21393-cov-9.799981_pt1 | contig 21393 bp, 18 predicted proteins | sample MGYA00520652_ERZ1034626 | MGnify/ENA primary metagenome ERZ1034626 (study PRJEB33766, sample SAMN09781765) | gut metagenome | biome: gut microbiome | host: Homo sapiens | place: Madagascar | study: EMG produced TPA metagenomics assembly of the PRJNA485056 data set... | reverse complement strand
AAGATACAAAATACTATGAAACTAAAAAAACTCCCCAGTATTTTTCCACTGAGCCATTATTCACGAATACAAATTTCCCGAATTTCCACGAATACGAATTTATCCAAGTAGGACGGTGGCCTCCGCGCCCCGTCCTCCAGCACCCAACATTTCTAAATCCAGCACCCAGCACTTCTAAATCCAGCACTTAGCACTTCTAAATAGATAACCTCATATATTTATTGTCCATTTCTAATATCGGGAGAACGTGGCGCGGAGGCCACCGTCCTACTTGATAATTCATGTTAATTCGTGTTCATGTGAAAACGTGCGAAGCACGAAATAATTACTTGCTATGGTTGCTAAGTCTTGCTATGGCAGTATTGTTGGCTTACTAGTCTTAGCTATAATTTAATACCCCTGATTCTTGCTTTCGCTTTTACGCAATAGTATCTTTGCACTGCTGATTGGTTCAGCGGTGCTCTTTGACATGTTTACATATTTATATAATGATAGGGGTATGACGCGTGTTTTCTGTTTTATATACTTTATATCGTGTATAAACAAGAAAGCGCATAACCTATGTGGGCCATGCGCTTTCTTGTTTATATTATCTGTAATAGGATTAAATGTAGATGTGATACGAATATGGAGTGATGTTCCTTTGCATCAATTGCTTTATTTGCCCATTACGCTTTGCATAATCTTCTCAGATGCTCCCGAGCGACTCATTACATAGTTGGCACTTGCTTGGCCGCTCTGACGACAAAAATCTTCGTCTGAAATTAGTCGTGAGATAATGGCGTTGAAACTTTCATAGTCGGTGACTTCAAAGCTTCCTTTGCATGCCAGCAGGTCTTGCGCCTCTTGGAAACGTTTGTTGTTAGGGCCGAAGATTACGGGTACTCCCCATACTGCTGCTTCAGGTACGTTGTGAATGCCTACCCCAAATCCACCGCCTACATAAGCAATCTCGCCGTAACGATAGATTGTGGATAGCAAACCAAAGCAGTCGATGATAAGACAGCGTGCCTCGGCAGCCGATGCTTCAGTGGCTTGTGTGTAGCGTACGGTCTTCATCTTTAGTTTTTCAAGGATGTAAGACAGATGATCTTCACCGATAACATGAGGTGCAATAATCAGTTTCCAGTCAGGATGTTCATTGAAGAAGCGTATGAAGATATCTTCATCAGGTTGCCAGCTTGAGCCTGCCACAAATACTTTGCAGCCACTGCTGTTGTTATTGATGCCCTTAAATGCTTCAACGATGGGTAGCTCTTTTGCTTGGTTCTTAATTTCAAGTACGCGGTCGAAGCGTGTATCGCCCACCACCGTGGCATTTTCTATACCTATACCTTTTAGCAGATCTTTGCTTACCTCGTTTTGTACAAAAAAGTGGCTGATACAGCGCAATACTTTTCCGTAACTATGTCCGTACCATTTGAAGAAAACCTGTCCTTGACGGAAGATGCTCGAAACACTGTAAACAGGTACGCCGCGATGTTTTAAGATGTGCAGATAGTTGTACCAAAATTCATACTTTATGAAGAACGCCATCACGGGGCGCACTGCACGCAAGAAGCGTCGTGCGTTACGTATCGTGTCGAGCGGCAAGTAGCACACAATGTCGGCACCTTCATAGTTTTTCCTTACTTCATAGCCTGATGGTGAGAAGAAGGTGAGCAGAATTTTATATTCAGGATGTGTAGCCCTCAGTCGTTCGATAAGGGGGCGTCCTTGTTCAAATTCGCCCAAAGAGGCAGCGTGGAACCAAACATACTGAGCGGTGGGGTCTACCTTTTCTTTTAGTAGAGCCACCGCCTCGCGTTCGCCACGCCACATTTTCTTTATTTTCTTGTTGAAGAGGCTACCGATGGCCACTCCGATAAGATAAAAATAAATGGCAATATTGTACACAACTGTGTGGTTTTTGCTTTTCGTTGTTACGTATTCTTGATTACTTCAGTACCTCGATGGCCTTGTTCAGGCGGCGGATGGTTTCCTCTTTACCAAGGAATGCCGAGATGTCGAACATGCCCGGACCTTTGCCAATGCCTACCAATGCCAAGCGGAAGGCGTTCATAACGTCGCCCAGCTTGTAGCCTTTATCTTCAACCCATTTCAGTACGATGGGTTCTTGCCCTTCGATAGAGAAATCGTCGATGCCTTGCAGCACCTCTGCCAGTTCGCCCATAACCTTTGCCGAGTCTTCCTTCCAACGTTTCTTTACGGTTTTAGCGTCATACTCGGTAGGTGCGATGAAGAAGAATGAGCACAATGGCCACAGTTCTTTCACAAAGCTCACGCGGTCTTTCATCATTGATACTACCAGCGTGATACGTTCCATGCTCTCGTCTACGCCGTTGTTGGCAACAATGGGTGCAAACAACTGTGCTATTTCTTCATTGCTTTTGCGCAAGATATATTCGTGGTTGAACCAAATGCCTTTTTGATAATCGAAGCGGGCACCTGCCTTTGAACATTTGGTAATGTCGAAGAGATTTACCAGTTCGTCGAGTGTAAACATCTCCTGCTCTGTGCCTGGATTCCAGCCCAGCAGTGCGAGGAAGTTGACAACAGCTTCAGGGAAGTAGCCGCTCTCGCGATAGCCTGATGATGTTTCGCCCGACTTGGGGTCGTGCCATTCCAGTGGGAATACAGGGAAGCCCAATCGGTCGCCGTCGCGTTTTGACAGTTTGCCTTTTCCTTCTGGCTTTAGCAACAGGGGTAAATGTGCAAAGATGGGCATAGTGTCTTCCCAACCAAAGGCGCGATACAGCAGCACGTGCAGCGGAGCACTGGGCAACCATTCTTCGCCACGAATGACGTGGGTAATCTCCATCAAGTGGTCGTCAACAATGTTTGCCAGGTGATAGGTTGGCAATTCGTCGGCGCTCTTATACAATACTTTGTCGTCAAGCACATCGCTCTTTATCACCACATCGCCACGTATCATGTCGTTTACATGCACGTCGATGCCAGGTTCTACCATGAAGCGCACTACATATTGTTCGCCATCGGCAATGCGACGTTCAGTTTCTTCTTTACCCAGTGTTAGCGAGTTGGTCATCTGCATACGTGTATGGGCATCGTACTGGAAATTCTGAATTTCGTTGCGCTTGGCCTCCAACTGTTCGGGGGTATCGAAGGCAATGTATGCCTTGCCTGCCTCCAGCAGCTGGGTTACATATTTTTTATAGATGCTGCGACGCTCGCTTTGGCGATAGGGGCCATGCTCGCCTCCGAACGACACACCCTCGTCAAACTTAATGCCAAGCCATTTGAACGACTCAATGATATAGTCTTCGGCTCCAGGCACAAAGCGGTGCGAGTCGGTATCTTCGATACGGAAAACCAAATCGCCGCCATGCTGGCGTGCAAACAAATAGTTGTAAAGAGCTGTGCGAACGCCTCCGATGTGGAGCGGTCCTGTAGGGCTGGGTGCAAAGCGCACCCTTACTTTTCTTTCTGTCATTTCAAGTAAAAGTATTTGTTGATGACGTTACGGCCGTTACCGTCGTCCTTTTTGTTTATGATGGCAAGGAAGTGGGGCACACCTCCCCCAATATCTATAATAATTTTTGCAAAAATACTCATTTTTTTTCTATTATAAATGTTTTTTTAGTATTTTCGCAAATGAAAGCGTATTTTGCTTGTGTGAAAGGCGTTTTCGGTGTGAAATGTGAATATTATCATGATTTAATAAGAACGTGTTTCTTGCTTATAAGAACGTAATCTTTGCATAGATATGAACGAATTGAATACAAATAAACGCATTTTCTGGCGAAACACCATCACCCGTACCTTACTGGTAGTGGTAACCGTGGGATTTATTGTGTGGGCCATGCCACGCGAGCAAGGGCAGCGTTTTCGCTACGATGTAGGTAAACCTTGGATGTATGGCTCTTTCATTGCCCAATTCGATTTTCCTATTTATAAGACCGATGATGCTTTAAAAGAAGAGCAAGACTCGATGTTGGCTCTGTTTCAGCCCTATTACAATTTTAATGAAGAAGTGGGACGCAAGCAGGTGAAACGTTTTTTGCACGATTTTCGTGAAGGTATACCTGGCTTGCCCTATCATTTTGTGCCCCTTATTGCCGACCGTTTAACGCGTCTCTACCAAATAGGTATCATGGATACTCCCGACTATAATGTGGTGTCGCAAGATTCTACTGCTGTTATACGTGTGGTGAATGGTAATAGTGCGCAAGGCGAAACGATAGGCTGCATTTATTCTACGCTCTCGGCTTATGAGCAGCTATTTCTTGATGAGCAAATCAGCCCGCATCGTGTTACCCTGTCGAAGTGTAATCTTACCGATTATATTGAGCCTAATCTTGAATATGATAAAGCTCGCAGCGAGACTGAGAAGAGCGACTTGCTGAGCAGCATACCACCTGCCAGTGGTATGGTGATGGCGGGTCAAAAGATTATTGATCGAGGTGATATCGTGAACGACTATACATATCGCGTGCTTAACTCGTTTGAGCGTGAGATAAAGCGGCGTATCGCTTCGCAGAACCAAATTACCAGCACACTGTTAGGCCAGATACTGTATGTGGGCATTATGGTCATTATTTTTACTGCCTATCTGCTGCTGTTCCGTCGCGACTATTTCGATAAGCCTCGTAGCATAGCTATGTTATATGTACTGCTCACCCTGTTCCCTGTGGTGCTGTCGCTATTTATGCGTCACAATTTTATGAGTGTTTACATCATACCCTTTGCTATGGTGCCCATGTTTGTGCGTGTGTTTATGGACTCGCGCACGGCCTTTACCACCCATGTTATCATGGTGATGATATGTGCTGCTGCCGTAAAATATCAATACGAGTTTATCATCATCCAGCTCACTGCTGGCTTTGTGGCCATTTATTCGTTGCGCGAACTGTTACGCCGAGCCCAAGTGTTTAAAACAGCTTTGTTGGTAGCGGTTTCGTCGGTGGTGGTATATCTGTCGTTGCAGATGATGCAAGACAACGACTTTATGAAAATGGACCACGAAATGAATGTGCATTTTGCGGTGAATGGTGTGCTGCTGTTGCTGGCTTATCCGCTTATGTATATCATTGAGAAGGCCTTTGGCTTTGTGTCAAATGTTACCCTCTTTGAACTTTCAAATACAAACCGTGGCTTGTTGCGCGATCTTAGCGAGGTGGCTCCTGGCACCTTCCAACATTCAATTACCGTGGGCAACTTGGCAGCCGAGATAGCCAATAAGATTGGTGCAAAGAGTCTTTTGGTGCGTACGGGTGCTTTGTATCACGACATAGGAAAAATGACCTATCCTGTGTTCTTTACCGAGAACCAAACGGGCATCAATCCACATGAAAATATGTCGTTGAAGGAGAGCGCTCGCATCATCATCAGTCATGTAACTGAAGGTGTAAAGATGGCCGAGAAGGCAAACCTTCCTCAAATTATTAAAGACTTCATACTCACGCATCATGGTGCGGGAGTGGCTAAATATTTTTATATCAATTATCAAAATCAGCATCCTGATGAAGAGGTCGATCCTGCCCCCTTCTCATATCCTGGCCCTAACCCCTTCACCCGTGAACAAGCTATCTTGATGATTGCTGACGGGGTAGAGGCGGCATCGCGTTCGTTGAACGAGTATACAGAAGAGAGCATCAGTAACCTGGTAAACCGTATTATTGATGGCGATGTAGAGAGTGGCTACTTTAGCGATTGTCCTATTAATTTCCATGACCTTGCCGTAGCTAAACAAGTGCTTATCGAGCGTTTAAAGTCGATATATCACACCCGTATACAGTATCCCGAGTTGAAGTCGGATGTCAAGCCTGCACAAAACAATGATGTGCAGACTCCTCTGCCTGCCGAGGTGCAGCCCATTCAGCCTAATGTAGAACAACCCGTATCTTCAAAGAAGCTTTAAGGCGCTGTTCACATGATGTATGTAGATGTTATATTGCCTTTACCCCTTGAAGGCCTGTTTACCTATGCCGTGCCTGACACGATGCAAAGCATGGTATGTCAAGGTGTGCGTGTGCAGGTGCAGTTGGGTAAGAGCAAAACGTATACGGCTATGGTTGCTGAGGTGCATCAGCGTCAGCCTCAGTTTAAGACGCGCGCTATCATGCAGGTGCTCGATACCGAACCCATCCTATTGCCACAGCAATTTAAGTTGTGGCAATGGGTGGCCGACTATTATATGTCGCCCATTGGCGATGTATTTAAGGCTGCATTGCCTCCTGGCCTAAAGGTAGAAGATGGTTACCGCCCTCGCACCGAGACCTATGTTACCCTTCCTCAAAATTTTCGTAACGAGCAAGCCTTGCACATTGCCCTAAGCATGTTGCGTCGTGCCGAAAAGCAGTTGCGCACCTTCGCTTGCTATCTCGCTTTGAGCCATTGGGACACCCTCAATGGCCAGCAGTCTCAAGAACCTGTGGTTGAGATTACGCGCGAAGAACTGATGAACGAGGCCCACTGCACCACAGCGGTTCTTAAGGCCTTGACCGACCGCCATCTCCTTGTGTGTTATGAGCGAGAGGTAGGACGCCTAAATAATGGTGGTGAGGCACATCCAGAACATATTAAGGCCCTGAATACAGTTCAGCAAGATGCTTACAACCAGATTGTTTTTCAGATGTTGAAGAAAAATGTGGTGTTGCTACATGGTGTGACGTCGAGCGGAAAAACAGAAATTTATATCCATCTCATACAAAAGGCCCTGAATGAGGGTAAGCAAGTGTTATACCTGTTGCCTGAAATAGCTCTTACCGTGCAGATGACGACACGCCTACGCTCGGTGTTTGGCGATCGGTTAGGCATCTATCATTCGAAGTATTCGGATGCTGAACGTGTTGAGATATGGCGTAAACAACTTTCGGCTCAGCCTTACGATATTATTATAGGTGCTCGCTCGGCTCTGTGGTTGCCCTTCCGCAACCTGGGACTTGTGGTGATTGACGAAGAACACGAAACCTCTTTTAAACAGCAAGATCCTGCCCCGCGTTATCATGCCCGCTCGGCAGCCATAGTGCTGGCAGCTATGTATGGTGCCAAGACTTTGCTGGGTACGGCTACACCTTCGGCCGAAAGCTATTTTAATGCAAAAACAGGCAAATATGGATTGGTGCGCCTTACAAAGCGCTTCAAAGATATTGCTTTGCCCGAAATTCAGGTAGTAGACATTAAAGACTTACAACGCCGAAAGATGATGCGTGGTCCTTTCTCGCCCCAATTGTTGGCGGCCATGCGTCAGGCGTTGGACGAAAAGAAACAGGTGATATTGTTTCAGAACCGCCGTGGATATGCACCCATGGTAGAATGTCATGTGTGTGGCTGGACACCACGTTGCAAAAACTGTGATGTAAGTCTGACCCTGTACCGCACAATGAACGTGCTAACATGTCATTATTGTGGCTATACCTATGGAGTGCCCACACGTTGCCCAAACTGCGAGAGCACTGACTTACGTGGTAGAGGCTTTGGCACCGAGAAGATAGAAGACTATATACGCGAGGCTTTTCCAGAGGCGCAAGTGGCGCGCATGGACCTTGATACCACCCGCACCCGCAACGCTTATGAACGTATGATTGCCGATTTTGCCGATGGACGTACACATATATTAATAGGTACGCAAATGGTGACGAAAGGACTCGACTTTGATAATGTGAGCGTAGTGGGGATATTGAGTGCTGACAATATGCTCAATTATCCCGACTTCCGGGCCTATGAGCATGCCTACACCATGATGGCACAGGTGAGTGGGCGTGCAGGACGAAAAGGGAAACGAGGGTTAGTGTTATTGCAAACCAAGAATCCACAGTTGCCAGTTATCGCTCAGGTCGTGCATAACGATTATGAGGGCTTCTATCAATCGCTGGTGGCCGAACGCCAATTATTCCACTATCCGCCCTTCTACCATTTGGTATATGTATTCTTAAAACACCGTATGGATAATGTTGTAGAGTCGGCCGCCACCGAGTTTGCGGGCCGCTTACGCAGCATTTTGGGCTCACGTGTGCTTGGACCCGATAAACCTGCTGTGGCACGTATTAAGGAACTGAACATACGCAAGATTGTAATAAAACTTGAAAACAATATCGATTTGGCGCGTGTGCGTCTCTGCTTGCGCCAACAACAAACGGCACTGATTCAAGATAAACGCTATGGGGCTTTACAGATGTATTATGATGTAGATCCGCTTTAAGCAATTCTTGTTAAACTTTATATAGACACTTATACGTGTTTTGTATTGAAAACATGGGATAAAAAGGCCTTTTTGTTGAATTTTTGACATATAAGCATTTTTTTATAATCATTTTTTTGGTATTTAATAAGAATTGTGTACTTTTGAGCGTCCTAACCTAAGCCTACGTAATTTGTATACCATTTATGTTCGGCTCCTGACAGAGGCCAGAAAGAAGAAAGGACCTTCATGATATAAAGGCGTTGTTGATACGCTGTCAATAGTTTGTTCTGTGTGTGAAGAATACTTGATTTTTACGTCATGGGTTTCTTGCCGAAGAGCAACAAGAAAGTGTTGAGATATAAGCCTACGTCTTTTTGTTGTGAAGTTAACCACCTATACTAAATCTATTCACACGCCACCATAGAGCTGAGGTTGCACAAAAATTATTCTTATGGGATTTTTTATTTTTCTTATTGTTGTAGTAGGAGCTTACGTTTGGTTCAAAATGACTCATTACAATGATTCAGAGTGGGTTAAAAATCGTATTAAAGGACGTACCGATGAACAGGCTGCTGTTATCCGTTATTTCTGCAACGATCCTAAGTGTTTGAGCAAGAAGCCTATTTCTGATGCAGAATATGACGAAATGGTGCTCGCAGTATTGAGATCAAACGATTACAAGAAGAAAGCACTTGACAAGATTGGACTCGATGAGGATCAGGTAAAAGAAATTGACCCAGTACACTTTGAAGGTTTCCAGTACGACAAACAGTCGCTCGCTAAACAGGGTGACGACGGCAAGTATCGTTCTTCAAAATATCAGGTTTCTTGGTTGTTCTTCAGCGCTACACAGGTTTATCTGTATCAGAACACATTCAATATGGATGAGGACGGCAAGAAAGAATCTACAGAAGAATACTTCTATAAAGATATCACCAACTTCTCTACCTCTTCTGATACTGTAGAAACTCCGTTCTACGACAAAGAAACTGGTAAAGATATTCTGAAAAACGTTGACAGCAACCGCTTCGCTATCACCGTTCCTGGTGACAAGTTCTATTGCTCACTCGAGCAGAACGAATATACCGAGAATGCTATTCGCGGTATGAAGTCGATGTTGCGCGAGAAGAAGAATTCATAATATTTTCGCATGACACAGCCAATAAATGAAGAGCTGATAAGAGAATACTGCTTACATCATGAGCTGGCTCGCCCCGAAATACATCTTAAAAAGGTGGTGGGTATGTCAGCATTTGCAATAGCAATGGTTAGCATCATCTCGTTCGCTCTTTATTTATTGGCTGATTTTTCTTTTCTGCTTTGCTTTGATCTCATTTTCGTGGCCATGATGTTGTGCTGTGCCAAACCTATCCTTCGGTTTGCCGTGCAGTGCTACCAGCATTATGCCTCTGACCGTATGCGCCGACAATGTTCGTGCATGCCCAGTTGTTCAGAGTATGCGTTGCTGGCGTTAGACAAATATTTGTGGCCAAAAGCTATATGGAAGATTTGGCGACGCGTTACACATACATGTTCTAAACCTGGATATCATATTGATTATCCATAAAACAGATAGTATATGGGATTTTTCAATAAAAAACGAACCGACGGAGCTACCTACGATGGACAAGGAGAAGATCGTCGTGGCTTTATTGACGTCATTCAATATAACGGAGACCCTGATGATTTGGTGTGGAAGTTTCCGTACAATAACCTTTCTATCGGTGCACAGCTCATTGTTAACAAGAGCCAAGAGGCTATTTTTGTAAAAGATGGCGCCGTTTGTGATGTCTTTGGTGAAGGCACACACACACTTTCATCAAAAAATCTTCCGCTGCTTGATAAACTCATTAACTTGCCTTTCGGAGGTCGTTCACCTTTCGTGGCTGAGGTATGGTTTGTAAATAAGGTTACTCGCCGTGGATTGCGCTTCGGCACCCCTACGCCCATTCGCGTAGTCGACCCACGTTATGCTGCTGCCGAAATGGCAATACCCGTTCGTGCCCATGGCGATTACAGCATCAAGATAACAGATAGCTTGTTGCTGCTGAACGAGTTTGTAGGCACACAACATCTGTTTACCACCGACGATTTTGTAGATAAATTCTCTACCATGGTGGTGCAGGAACTGAACAAGAATATTAAGAAATATTCGCGTGAAGAAAATATATCACCCCTCGATTTTCCTGAGTATGCACCTGAGATTGCTGAGTATATTCAGCAAACATTGGTTCAAAAGTTCTCGGGCTATGGTATCTCGCTCGAAGACTTCCAGTTTGCACACCTCGCACCTAATGAAGATGATCCTGTTGTTAAACAGTTGTATAACAATCGTCTTGAGGCTGTTAAGGAACGCGAGCGCCGACAGATACAAGGCTTTACCTATCAACAGGAGCGCCAACTCGATATCATGGAAACAGCAGCTGGAAACGAAGGCAGCGCTGGTGGCATGATGGGCGCTGGCATGGGTATGGGTATGGGCATGGGCGTAGGCACCATGTTTGGACAGCAAATGCAACAGGTATCTCAGTCGATGAATTCTACACAGGCTCCACCACCTCCACCACCCACATTCACTCCTTATTATCTGTATGTAAATAATGCTCAACAAGGTCCGTTCGACTTGCCTACGCTGCAAACATTGGCACAGTCGGGCACGCTCACACCGCAAACGTTGGTGTGGAAACAAGGCATGGCAAACTGGGCAGCAGCCAGCAGTCAGCCTGATTTGATGGGCCTCTTTGGTAGCGTTCCTCCACCTCCTCCACCACCTGTAATGCCGTAAGCTTATGAAGTTTATTTCAAAAATTACTATTGTATCGTGTGTGTGCTGTTATTTCGGCGGTTTATGGTTTATTGCCTCTCGCTTCGGGTTGGCAAAACTGTTGTCACGGTATGGACTGTCGGAGGCGTTTAACGAGATACCGAAAGATTTTCCTCAAATAAAATATCTGTATATTGGCCTGGCCATATACACCGTGTTGTTTGTTATCGTTGCGTATATGCTGTATACATATACAGAACGAACCTCGAAAGAGCAAGACCAACTTCAACAGGAGGCTTCGGTAGTGGTGTCGTATGCCGAGTGTATGAACGTGTTACTGGCACAGTATGACCGTAGCAGCATTAAAGATGTAGCCGTAAAGCAGAAATTGCAGAAGTTGTCTCGACAAATAGCCTCATTGCCACCTGCTGTGGTGCGCAATGCTACGCTGAAGTCAGAAGTGGTGAATATCATCTCGGGTCTTAAAGATTTGTTGTCAGATAACTGTACAGGCGGCACATTTGGTGCAGCTGTTGATAACGCCTCTGACGCTATCAACTCAGTGAAACGTAGAAGTGTAACCGTAAAAAACTAAATACATGGAAGTAATTTCAATAAAATGCCCTAATTGTGGGGCAAGTATTACTACACAAACAAAAAAATGTGATTATTGTAGATCGGACATCATGATAAAGTCGTTCAGAGCTTTATCTAACATGCCATTGCCACTGGTAAACAAGTATATGGCATCGTATCGCGCTGCAGCTGCCGAGCATCCCAATCATAATGACGTTAACACTTCTATCGGTATGTGCTACCTCAAGTTAAAGAAGTATGATCAAGCTATCGAGGCCTTTGAAAAGGCGCAGGCTGACAATTTTGAAGATGCTACACCCTTCTTCTATGCTGCTGTGGCACGTCTAAAGGGTCGCAAGCCGTTCCTCTGTTCGCGTCCTGAGATTGATGCCATAGAAACAGATGTTAACGCCGCTTTGTCAATCGATCCTAAAGCCGAACAATATTATTTCCTTTCGTACATTGGTCGCGACTATTTCAAGCGCAAGTTCTTGAAACATTCGCCAGCCTGGGAGGATTTAATGAACGAAGCTGTAAACAACGGTCTCTCGCCTGCCGATGTTGAAGAATTCCATGCCATGACCGGCACTCCCATCGATATCTCGCTCGATTAAAAGATAGGAATATTAACTGCAAGTAGAAATATAAAATATTGCGCCCTGTGATAGTGAAAGTGCTAATAACACTTTTACTGTCACAGGGCGCTTCGTTTTACCCAAATTTTTTACCCTATTCCCATCAATTCGATATCGAAGATGAGGGTAGAGCCACCTGGGATGCCTGGTTGTGAGAACTTGCCGTATCCCATCTCTGCTGGAATGTATACCTCCCAGCGGTCGCCTATGCACATGTGTTGCATGGCTACAATCCATCCGTCGATAAGGTCGCTGAGACGCATGGCCAGCGGAGCGCCACCTCGGCTGCTATCAAACTTTTTTCCGTTGATAGTTTTGCCCGTATAGTGTGCAGTAATGATGCTTCGGGGTGAAGGGTGGCGTCCATCGTTATTACCTTCTGCCAGCACTTTATAATAAATGCCTCGAGGCAGTGCTATCACGCCTTCTTCTTTCGCTTTCTCGGCCAACCACTCGGCGTTGGCGCGCATATATTCACGTTTGTTCATATCTATATTTCTTGCTAAACGATATTGTTATTGTTACTTGCAAAGGTACTGATAAAAACAATGAATGACAAGAATTAGAATAAAAAAGGGGGAACATCATGGCTTTTGCAAGCCCGATGCTCCCCCGTTTCCTCCCAATTTCATTATGGGTGCGTTGCGATATTGTTCAAAATAAACTTTCTTAGTTCATTTGTAGGGTGTTTTTGTTTTACAATACTTAGAAGTGTATGTCTAAACCTACACCAAACACGTTGTTGTTACGTGTGTAGTCGGCTTTGTAGGTAGGTGCATTAGCTGCGCCTGTGTTCAGTTGCTCGCTGGTCTTCTTATGGTCGTAGAAGGTGTGGAAATAAGCCACGTTCAAGTCCATTTTCTTGTTTATATGCCATACGCCGCCGAGGGCCACCGAGTTAGAACTTACCACGAACGAGCGGTCTTCCATATACTCGTCGCTCAAACCATAGCTTGTGTTCTGCCAGCCACCGCTCACGGTGATTTTCTTGTTCACGTCATACTCAACGCCAGCGTTATACTCTAATGTACCACGGTCGAGCAGCTTGTTACGGTTGTTGTATGAGGTAGCATTCTTATCGTCGAACCAGTGGAAACCTACGTTGATACGTAACGCGTCGATGGGGCTATAGCCAGCACCGAGGGTGAGGTATGAAGGAATGTCGGCAGCAATTTTCTTGCCATCTTCATATTCGCCGATAGCGTGGTTCAGTTCTTTGTCAAACTGTCCTTTCAGCTGCAACATAGCGCCCTTGATAGCGTCGTTGCTAAGTATTGCTTGAGCGGTAGCCTCTGGCACACCGTTTTTAACGTATGCAGCATACAGGTTGTTGGGCAGGTTACCGATACTGGGCGACTGGTTTACCGCTTTGTTCTTCAAGCGCATACGAGTTTTAAACTCATACTTAGCCGAGAAGTTCCAGCGGCCCGTTTTAAAGTCGATGCCAATGATAGGAGTAAATCCAATACCGCTTTGGTCGCTGCTCAGTTCAATGTCGGCGGCGTAGGTCTTGGTGGGGTCCAGCACCTGATATAGGGGCATGTTTCCTACCTTGATGTCGCGCACATATCCATAATAGTTACAGGTAGCGTAGAGACCACGTACACCTGCATAAGCGCTGAAGTTGTCGGTAACCTTATAAGCAGCTCCCACCGACAATCCAAAGTAGTATTGACGGCCGTGCATGTAGCTGTCGAAGCTATATTTGCCATCGGTTCCAAACACGGCATTGGTTGAGAAAATATTAGGCACATGATAGGCCGAGGCTACACGGTCGATCCCTGTGGCCAGCTGGCTGGCTGCCATAGCGGTTTCGGCAACAATCTTTTCAAATGATCCCAGACCATTGTCGAAGGTACATTTACCCCCACCGCCAGTCAAAGCAAAGTTGCCTTGAATAGACCAGCGTCCTTTGTTATAAGCATATTGGAAAGAGGGAATAACGGGCGCAAAAGCCTTACCTTTAAAGTCGCGTGGTGTAGTGGGGCTTTTTACGTTGTTGTAGAACAGTTCATAGTCGTTGTTGATGGTACGAGTTTGGTAAGCCAGCTGCCAGTTGATAGACAAGTGGTGGCCTTCGCCCATAAATACTACGCCTGCGGGGTTGTAGTAAACACCATCAATGCCAATAGAAGCCTCACGGCTCATCATTCGATTGAAAGCAATGTTTTGGTTGGTGTTTGTCAGCAGTCCGCCTGCAAATGAAGCGCTGTTTGATGCAATCGCTGCAAGCAAACAGGCTGTTTTCAATTTATTCATCTTAATTACCTTTAAAAAATTGTTTGCAAAGGTATATAAATTGTTATGTTTTACCTAATCAATCTTTATTTGTTTAATATCTATTAACACATAATCCGGTCTTTCTTGCACAAAAGTTCTTGTGTGTGCAACAAATCTAAACAAAAAGCCGCCTTATCACATTGCCTGTGATAGGGCGGCTTTTTAATGTTTTATCCTACTTTAGCTCAAGTCAATTTTTTAGAAATAGTAAGCCAGTGCAATCTGCCATGCGTTAGCACGGCTGCGCACCTCTTTATTGGTGAGCTGCTCCAGACCTTCCGTTATGGTAGCGTCAGATGTTTTGCCGCACACAACGTTATAGTTGGCAGTGAGCTGCAGGTGGCTGAGCAGAGTAACACCTGCACCAAAGTTGAGGCTGAAGTTAGAGTTCTTCACGCTCCATGTTGAGCTTTCAGTAATCTTCTGATCCTTGTCGCCTACGTTGAAACCAAACTGCGGACCCGCAAACAAGAAGATGTTGGCCATGCTGCTCAATCCCCATCCATAACGAAGGTTGATGGGTATGTTGATAGCCTGGCTACGCAATGTTTCCTTTGTAGTGGTGTTGCCCACTTTGATTTTTGCTTCGCGCTGGTCGTACAGTGCCGAAGCGTCAATGCCCAAGCCTACCAATGGCAACTGTACCTTGATTGTAGGACCTACGAAGAAACCTGTGCGATTGCTGGCATCGAACACGCTGCTGTTCAGCGACATATCGGTAACGTTTACACCGCCTTTCAGACCAAACTTAATTTGTGCTGATGCGTTGTTGGCTGTCGTCATGGTGACGATCATGACCAAAAGCATAAAGATTTTTTTCATACTTTTACCTATTGATTTTAATTGTTAGTATTGTTTATACACTCTATTTCTTTTATTGTTATGGTGGGCTGTAGAAGGCCCTGTTTAATGTCTTTCACGACGCACCGATACGCGAGCCTTGCTGCCTGATGAGCTTGATGTCGACCTGCTGCGCGATGTCTTCTTTACCTTGGTTCTTGTGGTGCGTGCTGTCTTGGCCGAGCGTGTGCGCTTGGTTTTCTTCAGTTCTTTCTTATCAAGCTTAGCAATGCTGTCGAGCGAGTCTTTTCGAGCTTGATCGCCCCAGATGTTCTTTTCAAAGGCTGCCAGTTCGCCCTCTATGCGCTTCTGTTCGCGTGCCATAGCCGTGTCGGTGGGGCAGTATTGTGCCAAGGTTTTGCCCAGCATATTATTGGTTTTGTATATCTTACCTTTATACTGGTTCTTGGTAAAGAAGTCGTCCATGCTCATGGTGGCAGCGTTGTTCAGGTTGCTCGTCATCACGGTTTGCTTTGTAAGGAAGGGTGCCAGCTCGTCATACTTTATCCAGAACAGTGGGTATGATGTAGCGGCATCGCCAAAGTCGTCTTCGCGCTTCAAGATAGGGCACAGGGCCAGCACCTTGGTGTGGAAGGTGGCCGAGCGCTGGTCAAAGTAGGTGCACTCCTTCAGATAATAGGCTGTCACCTCTTTTGACGGAATGTCGCTATCGTCGATGTGTATGCCACGGTCGGTGCGCTCGTAGAAGATGTGATAGTTGTCAAGTATCGACTTCAGGTTCACCTTAGCGGCATCGTTAAACACCTCGTTGCCGTCGAGCCTATACTCGTAGGCGTTGACAGATCGGCGCATCACCAGTTTAAAGATATAGGTGAAGAGGTTCATTTGCGAACCTATGGGCTCAACGGGGTAGTAGAGGGCGGCGTTTTCGTCGCGTGTGATGTCTATTTCGCGGTATATGTCGCGTCGCCACACCACATCTTCGCTCATTGCCTCTTGTGTGGGGAATGATATCTGTGCGCGTGTGGTAAGCTGGCTGCTCTGCTGCTTGGCTGCTTGCTGCTGTTGCTGACGTCGTGCGGCGGGCTGTGCCTGCATGATGCCTGGCAACGTGCAGGCTGCGAGCAATATAGTGATAATGCGTTTCATTATATTATTGTTTGTTATTGTTTCGCTTAATGGGGTTACTTCACAATTACCTGCATACTGCCTGTTAACTTGCGCGAGATGCCATCGGGGCCCACTGCAGTAATATTGGCAATATAGAAGCGTTTGTTGCGTGAGAGCTTACGGAAGGTATCGCGCTGGCGCTCAGAGAAGTGTGCGCCGTTCGACGCCATAGGCACAGCGTTACCCATATTGTCGAAGAACACGGTTTCGAAGCCCGTTACACGGAACTGTATGTCGAGAATACCGTCGTCGATGGCAGCGTTTAGGTGGTCAGTACCCATGATGGCCGCCTTTGACAGTCCACCCTCGCGGAAACGTGAGGTGCCAATTTGTAAATAGGCCGTGGGGTCGGGTAGCTTGCGCACGTGGAAGGTATATTTACCCATCTGTCGTGTGCGTCCGTTGTCGTTCGAGGCCACAATAATGGTTACATCTTTGCCCACAGTTGTGGGTCGAGCAATGTATCGGCCCATGCCTATCGATTTAAAGCCGCCGCCCTCCATCGATGCTGACACGCTGCTCAAGGGCACGCCAGGGATAGAGATGCTTACTGGGTTGTCGTAGCCAGCATACAGCACATTCATCAGGTCGGCCGACACGGTAGCGCTGGGGCCTACCACCGTATATTTCTGTGTAAAGTCGCGCCGTATTGTGTTACCATTTCCGTCGCGCATGGTGATGTAGCCACCGAAGCTGTGTTCACCCACGCTTCCAGCCGTAAACTGATATTGGCTGCCGCTTATGCGCTGTCCGCCCACATATATCTCTGGCTGTTGTGTGGTGTCGACGGCCGCCATTACGATTTGCGCTTTGAACAGGTCGCCACTGATAACGGTGCGCGACTCGGGAATGACGAAGGCGCTTAGCTTGTTCACACGAATATCTTTCATGTCGATATTGGCCACCAGCGTGTGCAGCACCTCGCCCTCGGCATAGCGCACGTCGCTCTGCAGTTTCGAGAGCAGCGTTATGGCACCAGCCACAGGCATATCTTCAAACATATATTCTTGCCAGTTTTTGCCCAGCGTGCTGGCTTTGTGTGGCACCTTTGTGGTGAGGTTGCTGGCAATGATAGCCTTCTGTTGAGGGTCGGTCACCATGGCCAGTATGCGCTCACGAAAGTGGTTGATGGCGCTAAACAGTTTCTTGCCTTGCCCTGATCCTGGTGCCAGCATTATGGTGCTTGCCGCCTCAAGATTGTCTTTGGCTTTCACGGCTTGCACGTCGCCATTCTTGCCGTCGGCCTCTTTCACGATGGCCACCTTCAGCTCTTGGGCATAGTTGTATAGCGAATCGCTCATGCGCTTCACCTCAGTAGCCTTGTCGAACCATGCTTTCACCTTTTGCGGGTTAGCTTTCATCTGTTCGGCAAAGTTACCGTATAGGCTCTCGTTCTCTTTTGACGAGTTGGCGGTTGTTCGGTTGAGGCTTTCTTCCACAATCGAGAAACCGTCTAACACCTCGGTCGAGACGTTGAGGGCGAGCATGGCCATGAGGACGACATACATCAGGTTGATCATCTTCTGGCGTGGCGATATCGGTCTTTTCTTTATTGCCATTGTTTATTCTTTAACCTTTAAATTCATATTAACGGTCATCGCCTCAATCATGCGTGCATAGATGCTGTTCAGCTGTTCTATCTGCTGAGCCATGCGTCGGCTTTGGTCGTTAATCTGGTCGATGGTGCCAATCTGTTGGCTGGCACCCTTAAGCTGCATCTCGTACACCTTGCAGATGCCAGTGAGTGTGCGGTTCAGGTTTTCCATTTCCTCGCTGTCGCGGGTCAAACGTTCGCTCTGCTCTGCCACCTTTTGCAAGGTTTCGGTCAGTTTCTTCAGTTCTTCCACATAGTTGCTTTGTGCGTCGGCCAGCTCGTTTGATGCCTGTTGCTGTTCTTCCAGTGAGCCAGCGCCCATGTTGCCACCTATTATAATAGTGCCACCCACGGCATTGCCACCTTCTATCGTTGCGCCCGATGCGGGTGCGCCACCTATCACCGTGGTGCCCATGTTTACGGTGCCAGCCATCGTAGTTGTGGCTGCCGTGTTAGCAGATTCGTTGTTACCAGTTAGCTCTTCTTCTTTATCTTCATCTTCGTCGAGATGTGTGGGCAGATCCATGCCAATGGCCGTCTTGTCGAAGGGGCGGTCGAAGGCCGAGAGGAAGAACACGAAAACCTCGGTGCCCATACCCAAGAACAGCCAGAAGTTGGCGCCCGGAAGGTGGGTCAGTTTGAAGAGAGTTCCGAGAATTACGACCGATGCACCCCAGCTATAGGCATAGTTGAGGAAGGTTTGTCCAGGCACGCTGTCCATCCACTTTTGCAGACGGTATATCACGTTAAACTTACTATACTTTGTCATCTTTTCTTGCTTTTTTTCTGTTTCACACTTGACGTACTGGCGAGGCTGCGCACGCAGCGGAAGCCAATGTAAGAGCGGGGTTGGTTTTGATATTCCCATGTGCGCCATGCCGAGCGTATGAACGACTCGGGGTCTTTCCATGATCCACCGCGCACACTTTTCTTTTTCAGGCTGTAGGGGTCTTCCTTGGCGGCCTTATATTCGAGCTGAGGGTTCAGGTCGTTCATGGCATCTACGCCCGCATCAGTATATACAGTGCTGGTCCATTCGGCCACATTGCCCGCCATATCATACAGTCCGTTGCTATTGGCATTATAGATGCCCACCTTTGATGTGATGAGGTTTCCGTCTTGCGTATAGTTGCCACGGTCGGGTTTAAAGTTGGCAAAGAAGCATCCCTCTCCGCTCTTCACGTCTTCATGTTCCCACGGAAACTCGGTGCCCTCTTTTCCACGAGCCGCATATTCCCATTCGGCCTCGGTGGGCAGACGATAGCGTTGCACATAACGTGCCTCGGGGCCGAGGCCCTTCAGCAGATAGTCGGTGCGCCAAGCGCAGAAGGCGTTGGCCTGTTCCCATGTTACGCCCACCACAGGATAGTCGTTATACGTTGGGTTTGAGAAGTAGTTGCGCAGGTAAGCCTCGTTGTCTGAGTTGCGGAAGTCGTTCACCCATACCGTGGTGTCGGGATACACGTTTACGATGTAGGTGTTCAAGAAGTCCCAGGGTCCTGACAGCGGTCGGTTGATGGTTTGTCTTACAATGCGTCCTTCGTCGTCAATGTATGCGGTATCTTTCGATATCATCACCACCTCGTTGGGGTTGATGGTAACATCGGTGTTCAGGTTGCGCTCGTCAGGGTTTAAGCGGTTGCGGCGCAACGCTGCGGTGGTATAGTCGTACACCTCGTAGCGATAGTTTAGCTGTCGATAGTCGAGCATCTTCTCGCCCGTTACGGGGTTTGTGATGTATAGGCTCTCTATGGCGCGCTGCTCGTCTTCGTTGGGTTTGCGTGGCAGCTGCTTCTTCCAGTTCAGGTGCGGCGTTACGGGGTCGCCATTCTTATCCTCGGTTATCATGTATGTTTCGTCGCCACCATACGAAGGGTCGGCCATACGTGTGCGCAGAATACTATCGCGCACCCAGAACACAAACTGCTTGTATTTTGAGTTTGTTACCTCGGTTTCGTCCATCCAAAAACCGTCTACCGAGATGTCTTTCTTCGGCGTCTTCATGCCCCACAGGCTGTCTTCTTTCTGAAGACCCATGTGCAAGAAGCCACGGCTCACCTTGGTCATGCCGAAGGGAGTGGGCTCGCTGAAACCTCGGCCTCCGCCCACGCCTACCAGTTCGCCGCCTCGGCCCGAACCTGACGCGGCTCTTCCGCCGAAGCAAGCGCTGACGGTCAGGGCAATGATAGCCGCCATCAGCAAGGGTACTATTCTTATTTTCATCATGATGTTAAAGTATTCTTACGCTTTTATGTTTATTCTTTCCTTTCTTTGTCATGTTCAGGTCCATCTGGTAACCTATGAACAGCTCGTGGCTACCGTTGCCAGGGCTGATGGCCGATGTGTAGCACTCGTAGCTGTAGCCCAACATCACGCCGTGCACGCGTCCGCCAATGAGCAGTGTCACCGAGTTGGTAGGGCTATAGGCCAGTCCGGCATACATCACCCGTTTCTCGTTGGTGTAAACCAGTCGGCCTGTAACGTCGGCGCGCCAGGCCACCCCATCTGTTCTGCCTAATGCCGATGTCTTGATGGTGAGATAGGGGTTGCGCAGTTTTATGTCGTAGCCACCTGTTATATAGTAGGTGGGGTCAATCTGCAGCTCGTTCTTCTCGCCCATGCGCACCAGCGGTGCGGTGAGGTGTGTGGCCGATATGCCCGCATACCAAGGCCCGTGGGTGTAGTAAAGTCCTGCCCCTATGTCGAAGGCGTTGCCCTTAATGTCGGTAGTGGCCAGTGCGGGGTCGTTGCTCTCGTCAACGTCAACCTTCGAGCCATCAAAGCCTTCGCTCAGCAATCCTGCGTTCACACCTATGCTCAGCGTTCCGCCCAGCAGCCTGCTCTTATAGGCATATTGCACGGCAATGCGTTGGTGTGAAAAGAGGCCTATCTTGTCGTTCATAAACTGTAGACCCACGCCGTGCAGCGCACCCAAAAACCTCACGGGCATGTCGGCGCCCGCATACATCGTGTTTGGGTTGTGCTCAAAGCCCGCCATATCAATGGCGTATGCCGCCGCGATGTTCAACTTCGACTGCTTTCCCACTGCCGCCGCATTAAACGTTGGCTCGAGGTCGAAATAGTGGCTGAACGACGCGTCGTACTGGGCATGTGCCGCTGTTGCGACAGATGCAAGCAATGCTAATATAATGTAACTGCGTTTAAACACGCTATAATAACGGAGTTGTACCTATATTATTATACAAAAAAGGTGAAAATTTTCTTTCGCCACCATCTAAAAGAACTTATTCACATTTTCGGCACTTGTTTTTGGCAGACAGAACAGAACACTTGTGCAAAATGATGTAGCTTAAACGTAGGACGGGGCGTAGTTAAGTGAAGAGTGAAGAATTCATGTGATGGACGAGGCAAATCAAAGTAGGACGGTGGTCTCTGTGCCCCGTCCTCCAGCAACAAGCAATGCTAT
>ERZ1034626.861-NODE-861-length-21468-cov-243.116331_pt1 | contig 21468 bp, 23 predicted proteins | sample MGYA00520652_ERZ1034626 | MGnify/ENA primary metagenome ERZ1034626 (study PRJEB33766, sample SAMN09781765) | gut metagenome | biome: gut microbiome | host: Homo sapiens | place: Madagascar | study: EMG produced TPA metagenomics assembly of the PRJNA485056 data... | reverse complement strand
TTACTTTATAGAGAGGACACAAAAATGTACCAAGTTATTTTTTAATCATTACTAAAATCATTAAAAAAGCCAAAAATAAAAGCAAAAGCATAGAAATATCCTATACTTAGCTGTACCTTTGCACAAGGTAAAAAAATAAAGACATGACAGAAATATTATTTTTAGGAGGATTCGTTGTTTTCATAGCAGCGATATTAGTTTTGGATATGCTGGTGATTGACCGCAAGGCCCATGTCGTTTCCATCAAGGAAGCGGGTACGTGGACTGGTGTATGGATTGGTCTTGCCCTGCTCTTCTCCGTGTTCCTGTGGTTCCATGGCGACATGGTGCATGGCATCGAAAACATGCAAGACTTACAGGCAGTTGCCGCTCGCTACGCTGCTCATCTGAAATTAGACGCCAGCGATTTCGAGGCGAGCCTACAGCAATATCGACACTATATGACGATTTCCTATATCTCTGGTTATCTCATAGAGAAAACGCTGTCGGTAGATAACCTCTTCGTCATGATGATGATCTTCACCTCGTTCGGAGTCGGCAAGAATGAGTACCAGCATGTACTCAACTGGGGAATCCTCGGTGCCATCGTCCTCCGCTTCATCTTCATCTTCCTCGGTGCTGCCATCATCAGCCGTTTCGACTGGATTCTCCTCGTATTCGGAGCGCTCTTGATTTATAGCGGCATCAAGATGTACGTGAACAGAAACAAGAAGGAAGAAATCAATGTGGAGAAACATCCGCTAGTCAAGTTCTTGACCAAGACTGGCAGAATGTACCCTAAGTTTATGGGTGATAAGTTCTTTGTCAGAGAGGCTGGCAAGTGGCTCCTCACCCCACTGTTTGTAACGGTCTTAGTCATCGAGTTCAGCGATTTGATCTTTGCCTTCGACAGTATCCCTGCGGTCTTCTCCGTATCACTCGACCCATACGTGGTATTCTTCTCCAATATCTTTGCCATCCTCGGTTTGCGTGCCATGTTCTTCTTGCTGGCAGCCATCGCCGACAAGTTCAGATACTTGAAGACGGGTGTCTGCGTGCTCTTGGTATTCATCGGTGTCAAGATGCTGATTCACAAGTATTTCGAGATTGATGCCATCGCCTCCTTGCTCTTCATCATCGCCGTCTTGATCATCAGCATCGGAGCTTCGCTCATCATTCCGCAGAAGAAAGATTCTCCCGTTTCAGCGTGATAACCGTCATTTCGGGCCAAGCCCCCAGTCGGAATGGGAATGAACCGCCCAATCCGGCTGATACATAAAGCATCTGCTTGCCTTGGCGGTAGATGCCACCCCACTCCTTGAACGCCATACGAGCAGGAGTCAAGCGACCAATCTGTATCTGACCGGCATGGGTATGTCCCGATAAGGTGAGCTGGATATGCTCAGCCAATGCCTCCTTGCGCCAATGGTGAGGGTCGTGAGTGAGCAGAATCTTGAAAGACGCATCAATGCCCTTCATCGCCTTCTTCAGATTGGCTCGATTGGAGAACGGTGGATTGCCGGCATTCTCCACACCGATGAGTTCTATGCTTGCCAAACCATGCGATATGGTGACATGCTCGTTCATCAACTGCTTCCAACCCAACTGGCTCTGGAAATCATAGAGCATCTTGCGATTACGCTTCAAGGCACCTATCGAATGGTTGTTGTCATACTCGCAATAGTCATGGTTGCCCCAAACGGAATAAATGCCATCAGGCGCATGGAGCTTCTTTAAGGTATCGAAATAAGGACGAACCTCTTCAGCGGAATTATTGACCAAGTCGCCTGTAAACACCATCATCTCAACATCTTCCAGGTTGGCCTTCTCCACCACCTTCTCTACGAAGTCGGTGCCTTTGGGAAATGTTCCTAGATGGAAATCACTGAAATGCAAAATCCGATAGCCATCGAAATAAGGCGGTAAGTCGGGAGAAGAATAAGTGACCTGCTTCACCTTCAATCGCTTCCAACCATGCGTGAAACCATAGAGAAGACAAAGCATCACGATGAACGTAGGAACCAATGCCATCCAATAAGGCATCACGAAGTCCAACACGATAAACAAGACCTTGGGAAATACGGAAAAGAGTATCATGGTAAACAAGACCCTAACGGAAGTTTTGTGATACATTCCCAACTGCAATCCGAGTTCTGCTAAAAGAAGCAGTCCTGTAGGCAACCACCATAAGATTTTCAGTGGCAACATCCACTCACAGACTCCTAGCTGCCAAAGCCATGCATCAGGCAGAAACGCCATGCACAACACCATGATGAAATATAATGTAGATCTTAAAATCTTTTTCATTTTACCTATTCTATATATGATGACAAGCATAACAATAAGCCGATGTCACGATACCCGATGCAAAGGTACAACAAAAAATCCCAGCTACCAAAGATAGCTGGGATTTTTATATTTTAATCTTTGCTAAAGGCTTTCTAATTCTCTAATTAGAATCCTCTGCACAGAAAATTAAGCTCCGACTGCAACTGAAATCCAATCGTAAACGCAAGAACAGATACCGAATGCTACGATACCTACTGTGCAGATAGCGAGAGCCAACTTGGTAGAGCATGCGCTCTGGAAGGTTGGCAATGGATTGTCGTTGTGCTTGATAAACATAGCCTTTACGATGAGCAAGTAGTAGTACAAGCTCAATACGGTGTTAACCAAGGCGATGAATACTACGCCGTATGCCCAAGCACCGAGTGTAGTGTGGATGTCGTGTGTACCAACGGCAGCCATGAACACGAAGAACTTAGAGAACATACCTGCGAATGGAGGAATACCACCCAATGAGAACAACGCCAAGGTCATCAAGAATGCCAAACGAGGGTTTGTCTTGTAAAGACCATTGTAGCTTTCCATCTGTACAGTACCATTATTGTGCTCCTCGATAGAAGAGATAATGGTGAAGACGCTCAGGTTGGCTACTACGTAAATCAACACATAGTATGTCAATGCTGATACGCTCATTGCTGAGTTGCCTACTACTGCCAACATGATGTAACCTGCCTGAGAGATAGAAGAGAATGCCATGAAACGCTTCAGGTCGCTCTGACGGATGGCAAACAGGTTGGCGATTGTGATAGAAAGTACAATCACGATGTAGAGCAATACGGTCCAGTACTCTACCATTGGCTGGAACACCTTCATCAGGATAGCGCAGAGTGTGAACGCTGCAGCACCCTTAGATACTACTGACAGATAACCTGTAACAGTAGTTGGTGCACCCTGGTATGAATCGGCTGTCCAGAAGTGGAAAGGAACCAAGGAAATCTTGAAACCGAGACCACTGAAGAAGAATACCATACCGGCGATGGTCAATGGAGATGCAGAGATAACCTTTGCTACATCATCGAAGTACAAAGTACCACAAGCAGCATAAAGCAGAGAGATACCATAGATCATCACGCCACTTGAGAAAGTAGCAGTAAGGATGAACTTAGCTCCTGCCTCAGCTGAATTGTGACGGTACTTATCGAATGCTACCAAGCAAGCCATTGGCACAGATGCCATTTCGAGACCGAGGAAGAACAGGAGGAAGTGGTTGGCACTAACCATCATGTTCATACCGAGCAAGGTAGAGATAATCAGCATATAGAACTCACCCTCCTTGAAGGCTGTGTCCTTGCGGCTCAACCACTCCTTAGCCTGTACCATCACGATGAGGGTACCCAGCGCCAGGATAGTCTTCAAGACACCGGCAGCAGGACCTGTTGTGTACATGCCGCCAAATGCCTCTGTGGCTTCTGTTGGGAAGATATTGATGGCAATGTGAGCCACCATCAAGAGACATACCAGAGGATTGAACCACTTACGGTCTGCGCTCTTGGAACTGCAGAAGTCAGCAATGAAAGTGATCAACAGAACTACCATCAGGGTAGCTTCTGGAATCATATTTAAAAATTGACTGTAATTCATTTCTTCTGATATTTATTACATGATTACACTAAAGATAGGACCTACAGCGTCCATGATAATCTCCTCTGCCCAGAGTGGGAACATACCGAGACCTGCAACGCAGGCAATCAGACCTGCTACAGCGATACGCTCGTCCCAGGTAGCATCGTGAAGCTTCTCCAACTTTGGATTAGGAACCTTCTGATAAAGGATCTTACCAACACAACGCAGAATGTAAACCGCTGTTACTACGATTGAGGTACATGCGATGATGGTACATACACGATGGAATGTATCTGCATTCTGGAAGGAACCTACGAAGATGGTCATCTCGGCTACGAAACCTGAGAAACCTGGCAAACCGAGGTTAGCCAAACCAGCTACTGCATAACCTACTGAGAGGAATGGAATAATCTTCATCAAACCACCCAGATAACGTACGTCACGTGTACCAGCCTGATGATAAATCATACCGATAACGGCGAAGAAGAGGGCGGTCATCAAACCGTGAGACAACATCTGGAGGATTGCACCAGTAGCGGCTGTCTCGGTCATCATACAGAGAGCGAAGAGCACCATACCACAGTGAGATACTGATGAGTAAGCGTTGATGTACTTCAAGTCGGTCTGTACACATGCTGACAAAGCACCATATACGATAGAGATGGTGGTTAATACCAAGAATACCTTGATCCAGAATCCGTGAGTAGCGGCTGGCAAGAGGAACATGGCGATACGGAAGCAACCGTAACCACCAAGCTTCATCAATACACCGGCGTGCAACATAGATACGGCTGTTGGCGCACTTGCGTGACCATCAGGAGACCATGTATGGAATGGGAACAGCGCACCGAGGATACCGAAACCGATGAAGAGCAATGGGAAGAACACGTTCTGTACGCTCTCAGGGATGGCGTGAGCACCACCTGTATGGTGAGCGATGTCAAGAATCTCGAATGTCTGAGCGCCACTGTAGAAGTAGATACCCAGGATACCGATGATCAAGAGTGCAGAACCACCCATCAACATCAAAGTCAACTTCATAGCTGAATACTCCTTCGCACCACTACCCCATACACCAATCAAGAGGTACATAGGGATGAGGGCTACCTCATAGAACATGAACATGGTGAACATGTCGATAGAGATGAAGAAGCCATATACACCGATGCTCAGGAGTGTGAACCAGAGGAAGTATTCCTTCTTCATTGGCTCCATCTGCCAAGAGGCAAATGTACCGGTGAACACGATGATGGATGTCAAGAGAATCATCACCACTGAAATACCATCCACACCGAGTGAATAGTTGATGTGCAATGGTTCAAACCAAGGCACACAGTAGGTGAAGAGCATCGGAGCTTGGTCGGCTGGCATTGTCTCACGAGCTTCGAGAAATGCAAACACCAAATAGATGGAGAGTGCGAGCAATACGCTGGCACCGGCTACCATCACACCACGAACCTGCTTGTCGTTGCGTGCCAACCAGAGGCCGAGCAACATCAGGAGTGGTACTATGACGAATATACTTAAATTCATTTCTTTTCTATTTATTTCATTGTGAGACTTTTATTAAAGAAGTGCGAGCAAGCAGAGTGTCAATGCCACGGTACCTGTGAGGAACCAGATAGCATAGCTGCGTACGTCGCCGCTCTGCCATGGACGGATAGTCTCGCCTGCCTCCTGTGCGCTCCAAGCCATGAAGTTGAAGGTGCCATCGATGACGCGACGGTCGAACCATGCGATTGGCTTTGAGAACAAACCGAAGACAATCTTGTGAGTGAAGAACTGCCAAGCATCGTCGATATAGAAACGATTCAAGGCTGCCTTGTGCAACTTAGGCATCTTCTTAGCCAAGCTATCTGCCAATGGAGTCTTCTTAGGAGCATACATATAGGTAGCCAAACCGATACCGATCAAAGCGACTACGATAGAGGTGCAAGCCACCTGAGTATCAATGTGGATGTCGTAGCTCTGACCTGTAGCTGAGATGAAGTGACCGAATGGAATCAAACCGCAAACACAAGAGATGGCTGCGAGGAATACCAATGGACCCCACATCACGAATGGAACCTCCTGTGGCTTACGACGATGCTCAGGATCAAGCTCGTAGTAGCTCTGTCCCCAGAAGATTACGTAGTAAAGACGGAACATATAGAATGCTGTCATACCAGCTACCAATGTCATGAAGTAACCCATGAATGGAGAGAACTGGAAGCATGCTGTGATGATCTCATCCTTAGAGAAGAAGCCTGCGAATGGAGGAATACCTGCAATCGCCAAGCAACCGATCAAGAAGCAGATGTTGGTGATAGGCATGTACTTGTGCAAACCGCCCATGTACTCCTTGAAGTTGCTGCCGATGATGACGATGATGGCACCAGAGCAGAGGAAGAGCAATGCCTTGAACATAGCGTGGGTAAACAGGTGGAAGATACCAGCCATGTAACCCAAACCACCGTGGTGGTTATCTACTGCGAAGCAGACGCCGAGCGCTACGAGCATGTAGGCAATCTGAGAGATAGTAGAGAAAGCCAGACCACGCTTGATATCACGCTGGCAGCAAGCTACGGCTGCTGCATAGAATGCGGTGAAGGCTGCAATGTAAGCTACATAGTGCAATGTCTCAGGAGCATACTGTACCCAGATTGGGAAGAGGCTGGCTACCTGATATACACCGGCTACAACCATGGTAGCGGCGTGGATCAACGCAGAAACAGGTGTTGGACCCTCCATCGCATCTGGCAACCAGATGTGCAATGGGAACATCGCACTCTTACCGGCACCACCGATGAACATGAGGAACAACGCTGCAGGCATCACCCATGCAGCACCTGCCAAAGAACTCTGAAGCTCTGGCTGAGCATTCAAGTCGTAGTTGAAGGTTCCTACATAGAAGCTGTAGAACAGGATACCGATGAGGAAGAAGAGGTCAGCGAAACGGGTTACGATGAACGCCTTCTTGCTGGCATGTACTGCAGCATGCTTTGGATAGTAGAAACCGATGAGCAGGTATGAGCACACACCCACCAACTCCCAGAACAGATACATCTGGAAGATGTTGGTAGCTACTACCAAGCCCAACATTGACATGGTGAAGAGGCTCAGGTAAGCGTAGAAACGCTGCATACCCTTCTCATATTCCTCAACCTTGTAGTTCTCATCACGCTCTGCCATATAGCCGAAGCTGTAGATGTGAACCATGAAGCTGACGGTGGTAATCACGATGAGCATCAATACAGAGATTGGGCTCAGCCGGAAACCGATGTTGAAGGTGAGCAACTCAGTAAACTTCAACCATGTGAAATTAAATACGGTAACAGTTGGGTACATACCTGTTGAGGCATCACGACCCACTGCAAAGAAGTACTCGTATGCTGTATATACAGACATCGCGAATACACAGCCCATCAATACGGTACCGATGAGTGCTGCTACCGGTCTTTTCATCTTCATACCCACAAGTCCCAGAACCAGGAAGCTCAGGAATGGCAGAAGAAGTATCAAAAATGCATAATTGTATTCCATTGTCTTTTAGAATTTCATGTTTTCAATACTGTTCACCTGGTCACTGTGATAGTTGCGGTAAACGTTGATAATAATAGCGAGCGCTACGGCTGTCTCGGCTGCTGCTACTCCGATAGAGAACAATGTGAAGAAGAAACCTTCCAACTGTCCTGGGAAGAGGATGCGGTTGAACACAGCGAAGTTCAGGTCGGCTGCATTCAATACAAGCTCGATGGAGATGAGCATGGCTACGAGGTTACGGCGTGTACAGAAGCCATAGACTCCGATGAAGAACAAGAGTGCTGAGAGCACGAAGAAATATTGTACTGGAATCATTTCTTATCCTCCTTTCTTGCGATTAAGATACCACCGATGATACATGCCAACAGGAATACAGAGATAAACTCGAATGGCAATACATAGCCATACTTGTCAGCACCTACCAGTGCAGAACCTACCTGGTCCATTGGCACCTCGGTGTCGGCTACGGTTGCAGCCATATCAATAAAGTGATTCTTCAACACGATGACTGCCAGGGTTACGAAACCTACGAGGCAGACGAGTGCGCGACCCATAACCTTGCTACCCTTCATGTGCTCCAGAAGTCCCTGGAGTGTACGCTTAGATACCAACTGGATAGCGAAGACGTAGAGGATGGTGATACCGCCGGCATATACTGAAATCTGAGCAGCACCCAGATAGGTATAGTCGAGCAGGAAGAACATACCTGCAATACCGAAGAGCACGAACAACAGGAAGGTTGCCGCACGCATGATACGCTTGGTAGCTACGCACATGATGGCTGAGCCAAGGATGACTACTGCCAAGATGACGAACATAAATAAATTTGCTGTTATCATTGTCTAAAGTCCTCCTTACTTAGTCTTGGTGTTAAACTTACCGATTTCCAATGGGGCACCACCCTCAATGAGGTTTGGAAGGCTACCGCCCTTATATACCTCCTTGTCAAGGTGCATCACCAACTTGTTGCGGTCGAAGACTGCATTCTCGAAATCGTTGACAAACTTGATTGCACCGAAGTTACATGCGTTGACACAGAGCTCGCAGAACATGCAGTCGCCCAAGTCGTACTGGTAATCCACCAACTTGCGCTTCTTCTTGCCTGTCTCTGGGTCCTCCACCATCTCGGTTACGATCTTGATGGTGTCGTTAGGGCATGACTTCTCACACAATGTACAACCCACACACTTGTAAGCCTCGTTCTCATCACGAACGAAGACCAGGCGTCCACGGAAACGTGGAGATACGTGGAGTGTAGTCTTGCGGTTCTCAGGATACTGCTCTGTGCTCTTTGGTGTGAAGTACTCCTTCATGGTAGTCTTCATACCGATAGCGAGGGTCTTCAAACCCGCTGCAATACCGCCGAAATATGAATTGTTAGACATACTTTCTTATTATTATAATAATGTGTATTAAAGATTATCCGTGGAATCCGAATGCTACGCATACTGTCATCAAGATCAGGATGACCAGTGACAATGGCATCAGATACTTCCACTCCAACTTCAGAATCTGGTCGATACGGAGACGTGGGAATGTCCAACGTACCCACATCAGGAGCCATACCACCGCGAAGGTCTTACCGAAGAACCAGATGAAACCTGGGATGAGGTTCATCAGATTGTCGAAGCCCTCGATACCGATGTTCAATGGCGCCCAACCACCGAGGAATACGGTAGAAGCGATACCAGAAATCACGAAGAGGTTGAGGTACTCAGCCAGGTAGTAGAAACCGAAGCCCATACCTGAATACTCAGTGTGGTAACCTGCGGTCAACTCACTCTCAGCCTCAGCCAAGTCGAAAGGACCACGGTTAGCCTCAGCATTACCTGCTACGAGGAATACGAGGAAAGCCAGGATAGCTGGCACATGACCCTTGATAATCAACCAGTTCCAAGCACCAGTCTGAGCCTCAACAATACCGCTTACCTGCATGGTTCCGGTGAGAATTACTGCAGAAATCAGACAGAGACCGAGAGACATCTCGTAAGAAATCATCTGTACGGCACCACGCATGGCAGATACCACAGAGTACTTGTTGTTAGATGCCCAACCGGCGAGGAACACACCCAGCACACCGATAGAACTTACGGCTGTGATGAGGAATACACCTACGTTGAAGTCAAGAATATGTGCTCCCTTGTTCCATGGAAGGAATGAGAAAGTACCTACAGAGGCAATGATCACGAGGAATGGTGCCATGTAGTAGAGCAGCTTGTCGGCTCTATCTACAGCGAAGATCTCCTTGATCAACATCTTGAGCACGTCGGCGAATACCTGGAAGATACCCCAAGGACCTACACGCATAGGGCCAAGACGGCACTGGAAGTAGGCACACACCTTACGCTCCATGAAGATAAGTACGATAGCGATGAGGGCGTATGCTGTCAAAATGCAGATACCCACGAGCACGCACTCAATCAGAATCGACAGGAAGTCGCCCAGACCCAAGGTCTGGCGAAGCAGATTGTCGATGAATGTTGTTACTATACTAAAATCAAACATAATTATCTATCAATATCAGGGATTACGAAATCGATTGCAGCACCTGTTGTAATCAAGTCTGCGATTTTCTGACCACGAAGCATTGGATCGAGGGCACCTGTCAAAGACAAGCCCATTGGGCGCATCTTCATACGGTATGGACTCTTGTCACCCTTTGAGTCGAGATATACACCAAACTCGCCGCTGGCACCCTCTACAGAGAAGTACCACTGTCCCTCTGGAACCTTGATGATTGGCTTCTGCTTGATGTAGTACTCACCCTCTGGAATGTTGTCAATCAACTGCTCGATGATGTCCAAGCTCTGATACAACTCCTGGATGTGTACATAGTAACGATCCATTGAATCGCAACCGGTAAGGGTGATTTCCTTCCACTCTACCTTGTCGTACATATCGTATGGATGACGCTTGCGGGTATCGTTCTTCCAACCTGATGCACGACCAGCAGGACCGGTTACGGCATAGTTGATACAATCCTCAAGGTTCATTGGTCCTACGCCTTCGAGACGGTTGTGAGTAATCACGTTGTCGCCGAATACGTCGAGGTACTCCTGAATCATCGGACGGAGATACTTGCAGAGGGTCTTCACATTCTGAACGAAGTTAGGGTCGATATCTGCCTGCAGACCACCGATACGGTAGTAGTTCTGGATCAGACGGCCACCGGTTGTCTCCTCCATCACGTTCAATACGTGCTCACGGTCGCGCATACAGTAAAGGAATGCGGTCAAGGCACCCAAGTCCTGTGCGGTACAGCCGAGGTACAACAAGTGAGAGTCGATACGCTGCAACTCATCCATGATGGTACGGATGTAGCGGATACGGTCTGAGAGTTCGATACCCATCGCCTCCTCGATAACGCCTACCAAAGCGTGGCGGTGCATCATCGCAGAAAGATAGTTCAGACGGTCGGTCAATGCCAAGGTCTGTGGATAGGTCATGCTCTCCCACATCTTCTCGATACCACGGTGAATATAACCGAGGTGTGGATAGATGCGCTTCACGGTCTCACCATCGATAACGGTCTGCAGACGGAGCACACCGTGGGTAGATGGGTGGTTAGGACCGATGTTGACAACATACTCATCCTCGTCGAAACGACGCTTCTCTGTAGCAACCAAGTGGCCATCCTCGCTCAGGGAGTACTCCATGGTGAAGTCATTCTCTGGCTCATCAGTGCAAGGGAACTTGTTTGCCTCAGGACTCATATCGAAGTCCTTGCGCAATGGATAGCCCTGGAAATCGGTGCGGAGGAAAAGACGGCGCATATCTGGGTGACCCAGGAACTTGATGCCGACGAAATCGAATACCTCACGCTCCAGGAGGTCAGCTACCTTCCAAAGGTTAATAACTGTAGGAATCACATCACTTCCATCCACCTTCTTGGCGATGGTCTTTACCGAGCAGCGCTCGTTGGTCTGAGTATTCTCGAGAATATAGATACATCCGAGACCTTCCTCACCGAAGTCTTCACCGATGATGGTAACAAGGTAGTCGAAATGCTTCTCGTTCTTCAACTTCGCCATTTCAGAGGCGAAATTATCAAAACTCAATTCAATATTATTCAGTTTCATGTTCTTATACCTTATTATATTAATCAGTTAGACCTTTCTGAGGGTCGAAATCCTCAGGTACTTCAGTTACGATGATAGGCTCCTTGTGTCCGAGCTTCTCGCTGTCAGAGAGGTTCTCGTTGCTCAAGCCGCGAAGACCACCCTTGCTCATAGAGAGTTCCTTCTCATCCTGAGTCATCTTGTGGTTAGCACCACCGAAGAATTTCTCAACCTTTACCTTACGCTGCAACTGCATCATACCGTAAAGAATTGCCTCAGGGCGTGGAGGACAGCCAGGGATGTAAACATCCACAGGAACCAACTCGCTGATACCACGAACCACATTGTAGCTCTTCTTGAACGGACCACCAGAGATGGCGCATCCACCTACAGCTACCACATACTTAGGCTCAGCCATTTCATCGTACAAACGTTTGAAAACAGGTGCCATCTTATTGGTAATAGTACCGGCACACATGATCAAGTCAGCCTGACGTGGAGAGTTACGGGTTACCTCGAAACCGAAACGTGAGAAGTCGTAACGTGCACAACCTACAGCCATGAACTCGATACCACAGCAAGAAGTACCGAAGGTCAATGACCAGAGTGAGTTACTACGTCCCCAGTTGATGGCAGCATCAAGGGAACCGACTACCACGTTAGCACCACCCTCATTGAGCTCCTGCGCAATCTTTTCGAGGGTATCATTGTCCTTAAACTCGTCGTAAGGAATACTCTTGATAGAGGCTCTTTTGTTTACTTCCATTCCAATGCTCCTTTCCGCCAAGCGTATGCAAGGCCAAATACCAATACCAACAAGAAGAACCCGATGCTCACGAGAGCCATAGGTCCAAACTGCTTAACTACGACTGCCCATGGGTAAAGCAATACTGTCTCGATGTCAAACATCAGGAAAAGGATGGCGAAGAGATAGTAGCCGATGTGTGATGGCAACCAAGAGCTGCCACGTGTCGGAATACCACACTCAAAAGGTTCACCCTTTACCGGATTGTATGAACGAGGACCGATCAACTTTGCGATGACATAAGCAGCCACCACCAAAGTTACAGCCGTCAGCAAAACGGTGATAAATAGTGTAAAGTTCATAAAATTGTTATAACGTTATTTGTTTAAATGCTTCTAAGCGACTGCAAAGGTAACAATTATTTTGCAAACAAGACGTAACTTTTCGGAAAAAGTTGCAACCTTTGCCACTTTTCGTCCGTCTAAGAGACAAAATAGAGTATAAATATTTAAAATAAGAAAGGAAATAATTATGATTTTAAGTACAACTCCGACCATAGAGGGTCACCCTATTCGTGAATATCGTGGCGTGGTGACTGGTGAGACCATCATCGGCACCAACTTCGTCAAGGACTTCTTTGCCAACATCCGTGATGTCATCGGTGGCAGAAGCGGTTCCTATGAGAGCACACTCCGTGAAGCAAAGGACACTGCGCTCCGAGAGATGAGCGACCGTGCCGCCTCCCTCGGCTGCAATGCCATCGTCGGCATCGACCTAGACTACGAGACTGTAGGCAACAGCGGCAGCATGCTGATGGTGACGTGCAGCGGAACGGCTGTGATACTATAACAAATAAGCCATTCATCTCTATGGGACGAATGGCTTATTTACTCCTCAAACATTTAATTTCAGCATCAATTACATATAAATCACCATCAGCATCAATCAGTACATTTTTGGGCTTCAAGTCTGAAATTATCACATCAACATTTTGATACGTCCAATCATCATTTTGAAGAAATCCCAAAGATAACATATAGTCCTTTATTTCATTTGGGGGTGCAGGGTGAGCGTTTTCAATATAACGTTGAGCTAATAGAGGATACACAGTTCTTCCTTTGTATCCAGTGAAAACAACTAAGACGTATGTAGTCTGAGGAAAGAAACTATTATGGATCAATAATCGCTTAAACAATTTATAGAAACTGCCAGTGTGAATAAGATTGTTCATTTTATAAACAATTCCACCATTTCTGTCAACATAAGTATCATTTTCGCTGCCAGAAGGTCCAGGAGTGCCTAAACCAAACACATCGCCTATGGAATACCAGCAATTATGTTCTTCTGCATATTTTTCTATAAAGCCTTGCTCGCTGTATAAGTTACCTCCATACGTAGAGCCATCGCTAGATTTTGCTTCATTCTTTGCGCAGCTTCTATAGAGGAAGTCGGCGACTTCTTCCATTCTGCTAATTTGCGGAGCATCCTCTCCGTACTTTCTTTGTGAAACTGATTCAAATATGTCATATCCCATTCTTGTTTAAATTTATGTTGCAAATATAATACTTTTTGATTTAGCAGCAAAAAGAAACAAGCATTTTTTTATACTTTAGTAACAAAATGCATGGAAGCTTTTATGCAAAAACAACTCTTACGACAACTCCAACGAAAGGAGCAAACTTATATAATAATGTATAGAGCAAGCTACTATATCAAGTAAACTGCTCTTTGAGGCTTCCAAGAAAAAGGACGAAAAGATTGAAATAAAGGTATTAAGATACAAGTTTTCCCTCCAAGAAACTTGCATATCTCATATAAAAGTCGTAACTTTGCACATAGTTTTAATACTCAAGCGTATGAAGGAGAAAAGATATACTTTGCCAAAAGACTTCGATTGGAACAAAATGTCAAACAGGGGTGGACCAGCCAATGAGGAAGAAGCTATCGCTAGAATTGAAGCGATAGAAGCCGATTACGAAAGAACAGACATTAGCTATTCATTGGAAGAAGTTATTGCAGAAAGCCATAAAAGACACCCATGGATAGGATAAGATTTACACGTTATAGCGAGCAGAAGCAAGACGATGAGCTTCTGCTCGTTTTTTTTTAAAAAGAAGATTGTCATTCCTCGCTCACCTTCCACCCTAATTTCTCCACTTGTTGAATGAAGTTTGAGAAGTTGTCACCCCATTGATTACAAACAGCGAACTTGATTCCATCGGCAGAAGTCAACAAATCCTTTCCTTCTGTATAATAGCGGTTAAGATGGTCTGAACCCAACTCTGCTTTTTCCTTTATCCAAGACAATGGGCGAACCACCCCATAACTACCTTGCAAATTTTTCGGGAAGGCTCGTTCTATCTGTCCAAAAGTAAAGTTAGGATGTTCCATCTGATATTGGGTGACGGCAAGCAAGACCAACTCACGTTTGCTATAAGGTCCTTCGCCATTGAGTTTATAGAGCGTGCGCTTAGCCGGCTTTTTGGTCATATCACTTTTGGCATAAGAACTTGACACAACATTGCCTATCTCATCTTTGATTATCAAACCGAGATTTAATTCATCAGATATTTGTCGCAATATCTCAATCTTCGTATCATTAGACATATTGGTATAGACAAACCAACCATCTATCAATTCCTGGCATTTGAAATCAACATCAGTTCTTCGGTTGTGACTCACAAACGGCATTCCCTTAAACAATCGCCCTCTGAAAGCTGCAACACGATGAAGCCCTATTACTTTCAGTGTAGCAATCATCGTTTCTTTAGCATTTTTACGTTGAACCATCGTTCCATCTTTGAAATAGACAGTAAAGCCCTTGCTCTCTGAACGACGTACCTTTTCAGATACGAGCATAGGATCGTCAAGCAGAGCAGGATGCCGCACTCGCATAGATGGCACACTATCTCTCTTACGAGATATTTTGACAACAACATCCCCTTCAGGTTCATAGTCGATAGAGATAGATATAGGGCTGCGTACACCTGAAAAAATCTGAGAAACAGATTGGCGTACCATAGGAGCAAACTCCTCCTGTAGGAGAGCCTCTTCTTTCTCCTTCAACAACTCTGTCGATAGAATGTCAGGAAAGCTCTCATGAAACTTATATAATTCTTCTATCTTGCTCATATTATCTTTGTTTTATTGTTCTACTTGATATGCATCATATTCCTCACGAGAGAATGGAGGATTTGGATCGACAACCAACACCTCATCGTAAGTCAAATCGTAGAGATGATAAACGAGGAAGTCGATTTTGTTCTCCAAAGAGGAATCAGCCTGAACTCGTTTCTGTTTCATAATTTCAAGAACCATTCCTCCTATTTTCTCTTGCGTCTTTTCAGAAGCATTCGGAATCGGGATATTGCGGATATGTTCAGGATATTATGTGATAGCATAGAAAGTACCCTGCCTACGAATAGACAGAGTACACCTATGCCATGTGTATATACATGATGGGGAGACGCCCACCGCTGTCTTCATCTGAACGCTTATTGAAAATTCCTACGTTTCGAAAGGTCAGAGAAAACGTATAGCAAACGTCTTTCTTATTATGATAGGCCAAACCACCGATTAACGCCAGCAACTCATTGCCGACAATCCGTAGGATGACAGTACAAAAGTAATAAAAAGAATTGAGACTTGCAAGAAAATCTTTAAGTTTCTTGCAAGTCCCAACAAAATTGACTATTTAAAAAGGTCAGAGTGAGAACCAGTATCCAATAAACACAAGACCAATTCATCATTATCATAACGCCAAACCAAAATCCAATCTGGAAGAATATGACAATCATTCCAGCCTTCATAATTACCATGTAAAGGATGATTCTTATATTTTTCCGGAAGTTTATCGCCTTTCATCAAAACTGCAACAACTTCCTCAAACAAAGACTTGTCGTAACCTCGTTTCATACATCTTTTATATGATTTCTTGAAACGCCCAGACAATCGTAACTTATACATCATCAAGCCTCCAAATAATTCATCATTTCTTCCAATGTATCAAAGTTCTTTACATCGCCCTTTTCTACATCCATCAAAGCCTTATCCAATTCCGTACATTGGGATTTGCGCAAGGTCTTTACACTATTGTCTTCACGAAGAACTTTTACGCCCTTCATGACACTCAACAGTCCTTTCAAATGCTCCAATATCGACGGACTTTCAACCTGTAATGTCAATGTTGCCATAATTCTTTGTCTAATTAAACACCGCAAAAGTAATAAAAAGATTTGGGACTTGCAAGAAAAAGAACGAAAAGATTGTAATAAACGTAATAAGACATATGTTTTCCCGCCCGAAAACTTGCATTTATCATATAAAAGCCGTATCTTTGCCGAAATTTAAAGATTGAATCGTATGAAGGAGAAAAAATATACTTTGCCAGAAGAGCAAAACCCAGCTTTTACCTCTAAGCCAGAGCCCAACTATCACGGAAATGCCGCCATTGCACTTCCTGAGGAAGATGTGGCTAAATGGGAAGATAATTATGATGACATTGATTGGGACAGGATTCCATTTATGGGAGGTCCTACTAATGAGAAAGAAGCTATCGCTAGAATAAAAGCTATAGAAGAAGAGAATGAAAGAACAGGCATCAGTTATACTGAAGATGAATTTTTCGCAAAACTTTATTCAGAACGCCCATGGCTAAAATAATATTACGGGATAGCTTTCTACAGACTTACAAAGCAACAACTGAATATAGTTTCTTAAACTTTGGACAACTATGCGTAGAGCGTTTCGATTCGTCATTGAAACAAACCTTACATCGCTTGGGCAAGCATCCCCTGTCATCTCCAAGAGAACCTCTTCTAAAAAGCTACTTCCGCCCATATCGAAGTACCATCATTATGAAAAATTGGAAAATCATCTATCGCTACGATGAAACATACGGCAGAGTAATTCTCTTTGATTTATGGGACATGAGAATGAGCGACAAGCGACTCTTGCAGCAATTCAAAAGGAAGATGTGAGGACACAAACCGCATCGAATACATTGCGTGACATTTGCCAAACGATTGTTTGGTGGTCGCCAAAAGATTAAACGGCGAACGCCAAAAGATTAAACGGCGGTCGCCAAAAGATTGCACGACATTTGTCAAGCAATCTACGGATTCGGATTCTCACACCATAAGGATGGGGAGTATCAATTCGTAATTCGTACTTCTACCACCCTCGTCAGTCTGCCGCAAGATGCCTTTCTCTATCAAATCCTTGATGTCACGATTGGCCGTATCTTGCGAACCCTACAAGTTTTGCGGAGAATATGACATCTATACTCCGCAAATATCATCATATTTTTGGGAGTTGAATATATTGAGATACAAAAATATCCTTTCACTAGAAGCTGCTGATAATCAAGATTATCTCGCTAAAAGTGAAAGGACATGACTACTGTACAATCTTGAAGCGGATACGCAAGGAGTGAGAAGCCTCATCCCAATTGGTACCGAGCATCACAAACTTGCCGATCTGAGCAGTGGAGCGAACGTGCTTGCCGATGCAAGGACACACATCGTAATCGCCAATGCGTACCAAGCGCAAAGTCTCACTGGCATCCTCTGGAAGACGATCGAGTTTGACATCTGCTGGGATATGGTCACGATCCACAAACTCGTAGGTCACAGGCATATCTGCCTCTATCAAGCGATTCATCTCCGCCTCTATCTCCTTCTCTTCCTGGCGACTAGGCTTATGATCGATGACGAAAGTCATCTTACTCTTCTTGCGCTCGATATGGGCATTACGACTGCGTTCGCATCCAAACATGCGAACCATCAACTGGTTGAGCAAATGCTCTGCCGTATGAGCAGGTGGGAATTCCTCCTTATGGTGCTCATTCAATATGAATTCACTCTCTTCCATCTTTACATTGAATTTATAGATTCTTACTCCGTTAGCCTCGATAGATACTGGGAAGATGCCGTCTTTCTTCAGTTCCACCTTGCGTCTGCCACCCGACCAAAGTTCGGTGACCGACACCTCTTCCTCCGGCAAATGCAAGAAGTCGAAGGCATGACCTGGGATGCAAACACCCAACTCGCGTGCGTCAATAGAGAAATTCAACACCACCAAGAGTACCTCTTCTTTTTTCTTGCGAAGGAAAGCAAAGTTGGTACGTGGGTCGAAATGATCGCTGCCTGGATTCACATACATCAAGTCGAAGGTATCACCCTCACGAATCGCCTTCTCCTCATTGGCAAGACGAAGCATCTGGCGATAAGTGGCAGCCAAGTATTTCTGCTCTGGAGTCAAACCATCCGTCTTTCTGCCAGCTCCCGTCTTATTGACCGTCTTAGGAAGAGCATGTTGATAGGCTTGAGCCAACGTCACAGGACTCCAATAGTCGAAAATCGTGGTACGTCCATCCACGCCACTGAATCCCTCCTTGTCCATTCCTCGCTCACCAAACTCCTGTCCGCTATAGAGCATGAAAGGATTCTTCTGGAAAAAGAGGCTCATGGCTGCAGCTGGTATCGCCTTCATGGCATCACCGCAGAAGAAATCACTGGCGATGCGTTGCTCATCATGGTTCTCCAAGAAATAGAGCATGTGGTCACGGATATCGTCCACCTCTTGCCACTCGTGGGTGATGCTGGATGCAGGACGTTTGCCACGGATGACACCACGCAAGCAATCATACATGCCCACCTTGTCATATAGATAGTCAAAACCAGCCTTCACATAGTTGCGGTACTGGCTAGGATCATACACTTCGCCAATGACGATGATCTCCGGATAACGAGATTTCAGCATCTGTGTGGCATACGACCAGAAAGCCGTAGGCACCATCTCCGCCATATCGCAGCGGAAGCCATCCACTCCCTTGCTCGCCCAATAGAGCAAGATGTCAGTCATCTTGCCCCAAGTACTAGGCACTGGCTCGTAGTGATAGCTACGTCCACCAGCATCGCAATAGTCGATGCCATAGTTGAGCTTCACGGTCTCATACCAGTCGTTGCAACTAGGGCGGTTGTCGAAACGGTCATTACCCGTAGCCTTGGCGGGACTCTCCACGTATGGTTCATAGATAGCAGCATCCTTCTCTGCATAAGCCTTAAACTCAGGTTTCGACTGGCGCACATCATTCAAGTCCAAGTCGCCCCAAGCATAATAGAAGTTGTTTTTAGTAGAGAAGTGCATATTCTTGTCATCATCCTCTCCGAGGTCTCTCACACCAGCAGGCTTACGGATAGAATGATACTCACGAGCCACATGATTAGGCACGAAGTCCATGATGACCTTCATGCCAGCCTTATGGGTACGCTCGATGAGTCTCTCCCACTCCGTCATACGCATACTCACGTTTTCAGCTAAGTCGGGATCGATGTCATAGTAGTCGGTGATGGCGTATGGCGAACCTGCCTTGCCCTTCACCACCTCAGCATGTTGAGTAGGGATGCCATAGGAAGAGTAGTTTGTTTGCGTAGCATGACGAATGACACCGGTGTACCAAATATGCGTGAAGCCCATATCATGAATACGAGCCAAGATGGTGTCATTAAAATGATTCAGTTTTCCACAACCGTTTTCCTCTATCGTTCCGTTCTCCTTTCGGTTTGTATTATTATTTCCAAAGAGGCGTGGAAGAACCTGATATATTAATACCTTTTCCTTCATTTAGCGGTTTACTAAGAAAATGAAACGTTTTATCCCCTGGACAACGCCCTGTCCAGAAGATAAAACGCTATATAATGTTGTTGTTTGATTAAGCAATGCCGTGAGCAGCAACAGTCTTGTCGATGCGGCCAATCATACCCTGCAAAGCCTTGCCAGGACCACACTCAGTGAAGTCATCAGCACCATCTGCAATCATAGCCTGTACTGAAGAAGTCCAACGAACTGAGCTTGTCAACTGAGCAATCAAGTTCTGCTGAATCTCAGCTGGGTCTGTATGAGGCTTACCATCTACATTCTGGTAAACTGGGCACTTAGGAGCAGAGAAAGTAGTCTTCTCGATAGCTGCCTGAAGTTCATCCTTAGCAGGCTGCATCAATGGAGAGTGGAAAGCACCACCTACCTTCAAAGGCAAAGCACGCTTAGCACCAGCAGCCTTCAATTTCTCGCAAGCTGCGTTGATAGCGTCTGTGTTACCTGAAATAACGAGCTGACCAGGGCAGTTGTAGTTAGCAGCAACGACCACGTTGTCCTCAGAGCTAACCTCTGCGCAAATTTCCTCTACCTTCTCGTCTGGCAAACCGATGATGGCAGCCATTGTACCTGGGTTAGCCTCACAAGCCTTCTGCATAGCGTTGGCACGAGCTGCAACGAGCTTCAAGCCATCCTCGAATGCCATGGCACCAGCAGCAACCAAAGCAGAGAACTCACCGAGAGAGTGACCAGCCACCATAGCAGGCTTGAACTCATCACCCAAGCAGAGAGCAGAGATAACTGAGTGGAGGAATACAGCAGGCTGTGTTACTTTTGTCTCCTTCAACTGCTCATCAGTGCCAGCAAACATGATATCGGTAATCTTGAAGCCGAGAATCTCGTCAGCCTTATCGAAAAGTTCTTTTGCCAATGTGTTGTTGTCGTAGAGGTCCTTACCCATACCTACGAATTGTGAACCCTGACCAGGGAAAACAAATGCTTTCATTTTATTTCTTATTTTAGTTTGTTATTATTTATATTCCTTGAAGATATTGCCGTCAGCAACAGAATTCATTCAATGCCAATGAATTCGTGTGCAAAGATACAACAATTTTTCGAGAATCAAACAAGGAATATTCAAAATATATAGTTATATATTCTAAATTACCACAAAAGGAGCAGAAGCCAAACATAAAAAAATCCCAAATGCCAAGAGGCAGATGGGATTTTTATATTGTTTTGCTTTACAGTGCGAAAAAATATCGTACTTAGCGGCAGTGAGTAATTACTCAGCTGCTGGAGCCTCCTCCTCAGCTGCAGGAGCAGCCTCAACTGGAGCCTCTTCTGCTGCAGGAGCAGCAACAGGAGCGTTCTCAGGAACAACGTTTACTGGAACCTTAACCTCAACCTCCTTGTGGAAGTGTACAGTAGCCTCGTATTCGCCTACCTTCTTAGCGTCCTTCATTGTGATGATCTTGCGGTCGATCTCGATGCCCTTCTTAGCGAGCTCCTCAGCAACAGTAGCAGCGTTAACTGAACCGTAGAGCTGACCAGTAGCGCTCACCTTAGCAGCGATAGTAAGAACTACGCCATTGAGAGCCTCACCCTTCTTAACAGCCTCAGCCTTGATAGCCTCAAGCTTGTGAGCCTGCTGCTTCA
>ERZ1034626.853-NODE-853-length-21607-cov-11.631264_pt1 | contig 21607 bp, 18 predicted proteins | sample MGYA00520652_ERZ1034626 | MGnify/ENA primary metagenome ERZ1034626 (study PRJEB33766, sample SAMN09781765) | gut metagenome | biome: gut microbiome | host: Homo sapiens | place: Madagascar | study: EMG produced TPA metagenomics assembly of the PRJNA485056 data... | reverse complement strand
ACTTTCTACAGAAAATTAGTATCTTTACAGCACAAAAACCGAATATAAATAAAAAAGATAAGATATGGTAAAGATGAAGAGAACGATGCTTGCCATGCTGCTGATTGTTGCATGGCTGATGCCGACATCAATACTTGCCGACAGCTATTCGTCATTATGGAAACAGCTGGATAGGGCTGCCAGCAAAGACCAGCCCAAGACCGAGTTGGCCATCTTGAAGAAGATAGCCCATAAGGCCACTACAGAACGTGCTTATGGCCATTTGCTAAAAGCACAAATACAGGCTGTGAGTGTGCGCCAAAGCTTATCGCCCGACTCGCTGCGCCCCTCAGTCATACGCCTTGAAGGCGAGCAACTGAAGGCCGAGAAGGCAGGCAACAAGGTGCTGGCCGCCGTGTATGCCGCCGTGCTGGGCAGAGCCTATGACCAGTTTCCGAAACTGTGCGAAGATGCGGCCGACGCTGAGGCAGCTAGTAAGCAGTGGTATGACAAGTCGCTTCGTCATCCCGACGCCTTGGCCAAAGCCTTTGCTACAGGCTACGAGCCGTTTGTGATTGATGGCGTCGACAGCCGTATCTTTGGCGACGACCTCTTGCATATCATTGGTTTTCAGGCTGGTCGTACGCAGTTCTTGCACGACTATTATGAGAAGGCTGGCAACCGTCAGGCCTCTTGCATCACGGCCCTCAGCCTGTTGCGCGAAGGTAAGAAAGAACAGGTGGCAGCGTTGCGCAAATCGAAATATCTGCTGGCCGTCGACTCGCTCTTAAACGAATATAAAGACCTGATGGTGGCTGGCGAGGTGGCCATTGAGCGCTACAATGTGATGGCCGAAGCCGACGACGTGCAACCCAAGGATATGATGAACTTTATCGACTATTCGTTGGTGCACTGGGGGGCATGGCCGCGCATGAACATTTTGCGCAATGCCCAAAGCCGACTCACATTGCCCAGCTTTCATGTAGCCATTGGCGACGATGTGTTGCTGCCTGGTGTGCCGCGCAAGGTGAACCTGCTATCAGTGGTAAACGTTAACGAACTGACCATGACTGTGCGCCGCGTAAATATTGATGGCGACACCACGCTCGACCCCGCTTACGACAAAGAATATGCTAAACTGAAGGCTCATTTCACCGCCGACGAACCTTATACCCAAACGCGCCGTTACATAGGTATGCCTGCTTATAAGGCTACGCGCGATTCGATGACGATTAATCCGCTGAAGGTGGGCGTATATGTGGTAGAATTTAGCACCAACAATGCTGCCGTGCGCCCCGAGCGTGTGCTGTTGCGTGTAAGCAATCTGAAGGTGGTGTGCCAGTCGTTGCCCAACCACAAACAGCGCTTTGCTGTGCTCAATGCTACTACGGGACAGCCTGTGCCAGGCGCCAAGTTGCGCATTAGCACGCGGCGTTTTAACGTAAAAACTAATTTGAGAGACGTCTCTACCCACGTATTTGATGCTAAGGGCGAGGTGATTATTGATTTAAAAGGTAAAGAAAATTATATTACCTATTATGCTTACACCGATGACGACAAGGCTTCGATGGAAGGCGAATGTTATTATGGTTACAAGTTTTATGGCAACGACCGCACGGCCGTACAGCAGCTGAAGCTCTTCACCGACCGCGCCCTCTACCGTCCAGGGCAAACCGTACAGCTGTCGGCCATCGCTTTCAGCAAGAGCCGCAATGGGGCATCGACCATGCCTAATGAAAAGGTTACGTTTAAGCTACGCAACGCCAGTGGCAAGGTGGTGAGCACCGCCGAGGCCATGACCGATAAGTATGGCACGGCCACCACATCGTTTGTGCTGCCTACCAGCGGCTTGAACGGTACCTTCTCTATACGAGCTTCGGTTGTCGGACAACGCAGGGTAGTAGCTTGGAACAGCATACGCGTTGAAGAATATAAACGGCCTACCTTCGACATCACTTTCGCTAAGCCCAGCACCAGCTACCAGGCTGGCGACACTGTAAGCCTCAGTGCCACGGCTCGCACCTATAGTGGCGTGGCTGTGCAGGGGGCAAAGGTACTCTATCGCGTGGTGCGTCGCCCCGCTTTATGGTGGGGACGCTTCGGCGTGCGCGACCGTGCCACACTGCTGTATGCTGACACGGCTGTTACCGATGGCAGCGGTCGATTCGTAGCCCGTGTGCCCATGACAATGCCCGAACGCGAAGAAGGCTTTGAAAAGGTGGCTCGCTTCTATTCGTTCGACGTTACGGCCACTGTGACCGATGCGGGTGGCGAGAGTCATGATGCTTCTGCCACCGTGCCCTTGGGCGATAAGTCTACCGCTCTTTCATGCACTATGCCCGACAAGATAGAGCGCGACAGCCTGCATACCATTCGCTTCAACTATACCAATGCGGCGGGCGAGCCCCTTGATGGCGAGGTGACCTATTATATTGACGACCAGCGCTTCACGGCTCGCACCAATAGCGACCAGCCGTTGTCGGCCGCTACGCTTACCTCGGCTTCGCATCTGCTCACAGCCTATTGTGGGACCGATACCATACAGCAGCATTTTGTGCTGTTCTCAATGCAGGATAAGAAGGTGACCACGCACACCCACGACTGGTTCTATACCACCGCCAACCGCTTCTCGGCCAACGGCCAACCTGTTTATGTTCAGGTGGGCTCGTCAGATAGTGTTCAGCATGTGCTCTACACCATCTTCTCGGGCGAGAAAGTGCTCGAAAGCGATGTGCTGAACCTGAAAGATGGCGAGGTGATGACGCGCTGCTTTACTTATAAACCCGAATATGGCGATGGCTTGCTGCTTACCTATGTTTGGGTGAAAGAGGGCGAGGTATATCGACATGAGGTAAAGATTGCATGCCCCAAGCCCGACAATCGTCTCACCACCACCTGGACCACCTTCCGCGACCGACTTACCCCTGGGCAGAAAGAAGAGTGGACCCTGCATATTGCCACCCCCGATGGCAGCGCTGCCAAGGCTCAGGCCATGCTTACCATGTATGATAAATCGCTTGACCAACTGCTGAAGCACCGCTGGACGCTCAGTGCCAACTGGGTAAACTTTCTACCTTCTACTCGCTGGGACTATCGCGATGCTCAAACCCTAAGCCGTTATGGAGAGATGGCCTTCCGCCCATTGGGCGAGCGCGCACTCGACTTTAGCTCTTTCTACATGCCATGGATTGTGGCTAAGACTGAGGTGATGATAAGAGGCTCAAAAAAACAGCTCTTGCGTACATCCTCGTCATTAAACGATAAGTTCGACTATGTGCCTAATGAAGAAATGGAAATATCCAACTCTATGTTGGCCAAGATGGAGAAACGCACCATTACGGGCGCTGTTAAAGAAGATAGTGACGAGTGTGGCGATGCGGGCGAGCAAGGCGCTGCCGATAAGGTGAACGTGCGAGAGAACCTTGACGAGACAGCCTTCTTTATGCCTACGCTTGAAACCGATGATAAGGGTAACGTGAAGGTGAAATTTACGCTGCCCGAGAGTGTTACCACATGGCGCTTGATGGGCATTGCTCACGACACTAACATGCGTATAGGACAGCTGGAGGCCGAGGCTGTGGCACAGAAAAAACTGATGATTGAACCTAACCTGCCGCGCTTTGTGCGTCCGGCTGATAAGGGTAGCATCGTGGCCCGTCTCAGTAACCTGTCTGAACGCCGATTGGGTGGTACGGCTCGTCTTGAACTGCTGAACCCCGAGACAAACAAGACGGTGTATGCCAAAGACCTGAAATTTAAAATTGAAAAAGATACTACCATCGCTCTCAGCTTTGCCCTGGATATGGCCCATGTGAAGAACGACGGACTGCTGATATGCCGCGTATCGGCTCAGGCAGCGGGCTTCAGCGATGGCGAACAGCGCTATCTGCCCGTGCTTTCGGCCAGCGAACAGGTTACCACGGCTGTGCCCTTTACGCAGCAAGGGGCGGGCATCAAGACCATTGACCTGAAGCCACTGTTCAGCGGAAAGACGGTAGATGAGGGTAAACTGACGGTAGAATATACGAACAACCCTGCATGGCTGATGGTGCAAACGCTGCCTTCGGTTTCAACACGTGGCAACGAAGATGCCATATCATTGGCCACAGCCTATTATACCAATGTGGTGGGCCGCAAACTGATGACGCTGTCGCCTGCCATACAGCAAACGGTAGAGCAGTGGAAGCTGAACGCTGATAAACACCTGAAGAGCACGTTGACCGACAATGAAGAGGTGAAGAACATCTTGCTAAGCGAAACACCGTGGGCAGACGATGTAGAGAACGAGACCGACAACATGCGTCGCCTGGCTTCGTTCTACGATGCTAACACGCTTGATATGCGCCAAGCAGGATGGCTGGCCAAACTGGAAACCTTGCAGAAATATGACGGCTCGTTCAGTTGGTGGCCTGGCATGATGGGTAGCAAGCACGTTACCGTGTCGGTGGCCGAAACCTTGGCACGCCTCGCATCAATGGATATGCTCGATAACGAAGGAAGCAACATCTTGAAGGAGGCTGTAAACTGGCTCGGTAGCGAGGCTTCGCGCGAGTGTAACGATATGCGCAAACGCGAGCAGAAGGGCGAGAAGCATGTGCGCCCCTCTGAGTTTGCCTGCGAGTATATGTATGTGTGCGCACTGACAGGTGCCCGAAAGTCGATGACATTGAAACGTCAAACCGACTATGATTATCTTATCGCTCATCTTGCAAAGCAAAACGTCGACCTCAGTATTGAAGGCAAGGCTCGTGCTGCTGTGGTGCTGGCCGAGGCTAACCACAAGGCCGAGGCTAACACGCTGATTGAAAGTATGCGACAATATCTGGTGAGCAAACCCGACATGGGCAGTTACTATGATACGCATAAGGCGGGCTACTCGTGGCGCAACTATCGCATACCCACACAGGTGGCGGCTATTGAGGCTTTGCAGCGTCTGCAGCCTTCTGACCAAAAGACCATTGCCGATATGCAACTGTGGCTGTTACAGTGCAAGCGCACACAGGGATGGGATACGCCGCTCAGTACTGTTGATGCTGTGTCGGCCTTCTTGGGGGGCAACGCAAAGGCTCTTACTGCCAATGAAGGCAAACCCACGGTGCTGAAGGTTGATGGCAAGCAGCTGACCATGCCTAAGCAGCTGGCGGGCATGGGCTATATTAAGACCACGAAAGAGGGCAACCATATGCGCACCTTTACGGCTGAAAAGTCGACCGATGGCACATCGTGGGGCGCTGTATATGCTCAGTATGTGCAGCCGCTGGAAGAGGTAGAGAAAGCCTCGGCTGGCATTGCTATCAAGCGCACTTTCTATAAAGACGGTAAGCGCATTGACGTTACCAATACGGCCGAAGGTAACAAGGTATTGAACGACCTGAAGGTGGGCGACCGCTTGACGGTGCGCCTCACCATTGATGCCGATCGCGACTACGACTTTGTGCAGGTTTCTGACCATCGTGCTGCCAACATGGAGCCTACCTCGCAGCTCAGCGGTTATCGCAATGGCAGCTATATGGTTACGCGCGATAATGCTACTTATTTCTTCTTCGACCGCTTGGCCAAGGGTCGTCATACCATTGAGGCATCTTACTACATCGACCGCGCGGGTGCTTATCGCACGGGGCTCTGCACCGCACAGTGTGCTTACAGTCCTGAGTTTATGGCACGCGACGTGGCTGTTGAACTGGAAAGCGAGTAGCGCAAAACTTATGGCGACAAAAATGATAATAATATTTAAACGTCATTGAATAATTGTCGTAAAAACTTGGCCTTGTCGGCATAAAGTGATATATTTGCATATAGTTACTGGGCTTGCAGAGTGTAAGCTCAGTGCTTGCATAATATAACGTCAGTGCTTGCTTGAGATAAGCCTCAGTGCTTGCTTGATGATGTTCTGACAATGAGCAATGTTTAAACCTTTTATATCGCGATAAATATGAAAATGATCAAGATAATGTTGGCCTCGTTATGGTTGATGCCTGCCTCGATGTGGGCTCAGAAACTGGTGGTGGCCAACGAAACCATCGATTGCGGACAGGTGGCCTATCAGGCTCCCGTAGTGGCCGAATATGAAATTAGCAACCGAAGCAATCAGCCTATGCACATTGAAAAGGTGCGTATGAGCTGTGGATGCACTGAGGTTGACTATCCGAAAGATGAGATTGTGGCTGGCGAAACCTTCTCGGTAAAGGTGACGTATGATGCCATGACCATGGGACATTTTGATAAGTTTGTCGACCTATACCTTGATAATGCCGACAAACCTTTGGCACTGCGCATGAAAGGTGTGGTAGTGGCCGAGGTTATCGACTATGCTGGAACCTATCCCTTCATGCTGGGACAAATTTTGGCCGACAGAAACGATATCGAATTTGACGATGTAAATCGTGGCGAGCAACCCCAACAGAAAATACATATTCGTAACACCACCGACCAAACGCTTCGTCCGCAGGTGATGCACTTGCCCAACTATCTGAAGGCCGATGTGGCGCCTACAAAGGTGAAACCTGGTCATTCTGGTGTTATCACCCTCACGCTCGACTCGCGTTCGCTGCCCGAGATGGGCTTGAACCAAACCAGCGTGTTCTTGGGTGGCTTCCCTGGCGACAAGGTAAGTGCTGATAAAGAAATTACTATTTCGGCTGTACTGTTGCCAAACTTTGAGAAGTTGTCGGCACATCAGTTGGCTATCGCTCCAAAGATTGAACTCTCTGAGATGGAGGTCAACTTGCCGCCATTTGGTAAAAAGAAAAAGCAGCGTGCCGTCATACGTCTACGCAATGTGGGTAAAAGTGTGTTAGATATTCGTAGCTTGCGTATGTTTACATCGGCTTTACAGGTGTCGCTGAACACAACGCATCTGGCTCCGGGAGCCGAGGCTAAACTGAAGATAACGGTTGATGCCGCTAAACTGAAAGAGGCTCGCAACAAACCTCGTGTGCTGATGATAACTAACGATCCTGACAACGCAAAGGTTACCATTAATATTAATGTGCATGACAAATAGCATAATACACACGGTTGTAAACTGTAAAAGATATCAAAATTAATAGCAAAACAAAATGCTACAAATAGAGATTGACAATGGCAGTGGCTTCTGCTTCGGCGTTACCACAGCCATTAAGAAGGCTGAAGAAGAGTTGGCCGATGGCAATACATTATATTGCTTGGGCGACATTGTGCATAATGGTATGGAGGTAGAACGTTTGCATGGACATGGCTTGCTAACCATTAACCATGACGAACTGATGCGTTTGCACAATGTAAAGGTGCTGTTGCGAGCTCATGGCGAACCCCCAGCAACCTATACCATGGCCGAGGCTAACCATATACAGATTATTGATGCCACCTGCCCAGTGGTGCTGCAACTGCAACGACGCATCAAACGACAGTATGATGCCGACCCGAATGCTCAGATTGTGATATTCGGAAAGAGCGGACACGCCGAGGTGTTGGGATTGGTGGGCCAAACGCAAGGCCATGCCGTGGTGGTTGAAAGCCTTGACGATGTGAAGCAGCTTGACCTCTCGCGCAACACGTATCTCTACTCGCAAACCACAAAAAGTTTGGACGAGTTTCATCGTATCATCGAATATATTCAAGAACATATTGCTCCTACAGCTACCTTCCGTAGCTTCGACACCATTTGCCGACAGGTGGCCAACCGTATGCCCAATATAGCCAACTTTGCTTCGCGTCACGATATTATTTTGTTTGTATGCGGACATAAAAGCAGTAACGGCAAGGTGTTGTTTAACGAGTGTAAGCGTGTGAATGAACATAGCTTCTTGGTAGAGAAACCTGAAGAGATTGACCTCTTGTGGTTTAAGGGCAAGCAGTCGGTGGGCATCTGTGGCGCTACCAGCACGCCCAAATGGCTGATGGAACAATGTCGCGATTATATAGAGAAATATCTTTAATGTTTTTACTGGTATTAATAGAAAGCAGTTGTATCTAAATAGAAATGGTTTGTATATAAATAGAAACTGTTTGCATCGAAAATAGATATTGTAGTAAATTGAAAATGAAGGAAATGTTTAGAAACAAGATATTTGTATTTAATAATAGGGTAGCACAATTGTTGCTTGCCATCTTCTTTGCATGCACCTATTGCTTGGGTGCGTCGGCACAAACGGTTGAGCCCTCAGGGTGGCATGAGGTGCTGAAGGTAAAGTTTATTGAGGGCGATGCTGCCTTTATGTCGTTAGTGGCTTTTGCTTTGGTGCTGGGTTTAGCTTTCTGCATAGAGCGCATTATCTATCTCAGCATGTCTGAAATAGATACCGATGCTTTTCAGCGTTCGCTCGACGAAAAGATTAGTAACAATGATATTGAAGGCGCCAAGGAGCTGTGTCGTAACACGCGTGGCCCCGTGGCCTCTATTTGTTATCAGGGGTTGGTGCGCTGCGACGCTCCTGCCGAAGATATTGAACGTTCTATCTCGTCTTACGGCACGGTGCAGGTGGCACTGCTTGAGAAAGGTTGCTCGTGGATAAAACTGTTTATTGCCATGGCTCCCTCGTTAGGCTTCTTGGGCACAGTAATAGGTATGGTGATGGCTTTTGAACAGATACAACAGGTGGGCGATATCAATCCTACTATTGTGGCTGCTGGCATGAAGGTGGCGCTTATCACCACCATCTTCGGCATTATTGTGGCATTGGTGCTACAGCTGTTTTATAATTATATCATGTCGAAGATTGACCACCTGACGGCACGGATGGAGGAGAGTGCCATTGTGCTGTTAGATGCACTGATAAAGCGTCGTAACAATCAATAACAGAGAAAGGAGAATTTGCCATGATGCTACAACGCAAATTTGGTTCGGCAAGTGACCATACGGGGTTGACGGCGGCCTGGACTCAATATGTTCTTTACGTATTGATAGCCTTGATTGTATTGCTTTTTGCTCTGTTTTATTTGGTGGGCTTCGATATCCCTTATGATGAGAACCCCGACTATAACGCTCCGTTGCTCACGGGTGTGCTCATCTCTTTTGCAATACTGTTGTTGCTGGTCACCACTGTTTTGGCTATCGTTTCAGGTGTGCGCTCAATGTATAAATATCGCAGCAAGCATAAGAAGGAAAATTGTATACGTTCGGCACGCATCATTATGGCAGTGTCGGCTGGCACCCTGTGCATGCTTTTGCTCTCGTTCCTTTTGGCGCCCATGGGTGCCATAAAGGTGAATGGTGTGCTGTTTACTGATGGCTTTTGGTTGCGTGTGGCCGAGATGTTTGTCGACACGTCGCTCTTCTTGCTGTTGGCTGCCTTTGCAACAGTGGGCATTGGCTATGCAATACGTGTGAAACGGCATAATGAAAAGATGAAACGGAGGAACCAAACATGCTGATAAAACGTAGGCGACGCGATGTGCCGACGCTGAACACCACCTCAACGGCCGACATCTCTTTCATGTTGCTCATCTTCTTTCTCGTTACCACATCAATGGACGTTGACCGTGGTATCACGCGCCAACTGCCACCCGTTGACAAGACCGAAGATGTGCAACCACTTGATATTGCTCGCAGCAAACTAATGACAATTGAGGTGCTGGCGGGTGGTGTGATACATATTGATGGCAAACCCGCACCAGTGAAGGGCTTGCGAAACCGTATTGCCAGTTTTGTGATGCGCGACAAAGAACAGCATCTCATAAATATTCAGACGGCCGACGATGCCTGCTATGACACTTATTTTGCACTGCAAAACGAACTGGTAGCAGCCTATGCTGCTGTGCGTGACAAAGAGGCTATGCGCCGATATGGCCATGTGTTGTCGTTATGTACACCCCAGCAACGACAGACGGTACTGGAGGCTTGCCCACAACATGTGGCCGAAAACTATGATAGCATACAGAAAGGAGGGAAACCATGATACGCCGAAACCGCCGATTGCGCGAGGTGCCGATGCTCAACACGGCTTCGTTGCCCGATCTTATCTTTACCGTGCTCTTCTTTTTCATGATTGTTACGCACATGCGCACCACCACCAGCAAGGTGCAATATGCCTTACCACAAGGCACCGAACTAAAACGATTGGTGAAGAAGTCGGCAGTCACCTATATATATATAGGACGTGACATGCCCGAAACCACGCGTGAAACCTCTACGGTAGCATCGCCCAACACCTCTTCTGCAGTATCGCCCAACACCTCTTCTGCTTCATCGATGGATGTGTCGGCTTATAAGGTGCAACTGAATAACAGGGTGGGTACCATCGGCGAGGTGGCCAGTTTTGTAGCAAACGAGAAAAAACGCATGAACCCCGACGACCAAGTAAAGATGACGGTATCGATAAAGGCCGACCGTTCAACACCTATGTATGTTATCAACGCCGTAAAAAGGGCTGTAAGGGCTGGCGGTGCTACCCGCATTAATTATTCGGCAGAACGGGAAAGTGACAAATTAAAACAAAAATAGGTTAATTTGTTGTGATTTTCGTTATTTTGCATTATCTTTGCAAGCAAATTATATAATCTATAAGAATGTCACATCATAATTTAGACTCATTAGACAAGAAAATTCTGCACCTTATTGCTGAGGATGCACGAATTCCGTTTCTTGAAGTGGCACGCGCATGTAATGTGAGCGGTGCAGCTATTCATCAGCGTATTCAGAAGCTTACCAGTTTAGGTATTCTTAAAGGCTCACAGTTTGTTATCGATCCCGAGAAGATTGGTTATGAAACATGTGCTTACATAGGCTTGTTCTTGAAGAATCCCGAGAAGTTTGATGAGGTGGTTGAGGCATTGCGTCAGATACCTGAGGTGGTAGAGTGTCATTACACCACTGGAGGCTTTGATATGTTTATCAAGATATATGCTTTCAATAACCATCATTTGCTCAATATCATTCACGATAAGCTTCAGCCGTTAGGCCTTTCGCGTAGCGAGACCATCATTTCGTTCAACGCGGCCATCAACCGCCAGCTGCCTCTCGTGAATTTGCCTGAAGATTAAGCATTAGCATTGGTTTATACGAATACGGCTGTATGGGTAAGATATACAGCCGGCATCGTTAGCCCACTATATACATAAAAATCCGCAATACCTGTAATATAGGTGTTGCGGATTTTTCGTTGTATATGTTTCTGTATGATGTTACGTTTGTTACATTACATGATGTTACGTTCATCATTCTTTTACATAATTGGCGAAACAAAAGTTGAAGTGGTGGCGCTCGTCAGTGCCATGTTCTTCTTTCTGTGCCAACTTCCAATCATCGTAGGGAGGAAAAAAAGCATCGGCTTGTGCGGGTGTGTCGTGCACCTCGGTTAGGCACAGGCGGTGTGCCAAAGGCATTGCTTGCTCGTACACGCTGGCACCGCCTATGATGTATATGTCTTCATCGTTGGCGCAATGGCGCAAGGCCTCTTCAAGCGAAGCGTAGGTATCGCATCCTGGAAACTCGCTTTGTGTGCGGCTGAGCACGATGTTGCGGCGGTTGGGTAATGCGCCTTTCGGCAACGACTCGAAGGTGCGGCGTCCCATGATAATGGTGTGTCCTGTGGTAAGGGCTTTAAAGCGTTTCAGGTCGTCGGGCAACCAATAGATAAGTTTGTTGTTATTGCCTATGGCACGATTGGCGGCCACGGCAGCTATGATGGATATCATTGTTTGAGAATTGTTTTTATTGAGTGCTTATTGTACAATTATTACTTATGGTAGCACAGTGGCTTATACACTTACCTCGGCCTTGATGTGATCGTAAGGGTTGTAACCCTCCAGTTCAAAGTCTTCATATTTAAAGTCGAAGAGGTTCTTCACATCAGGGTTAATCTTCATGGTGGGTAAGGGGCGAGGGATGCGTGTGAGCTGCAGTCGGGCCTGCTCTAAGTGGTTGAGGTATAGGTGCGTGTCGCCAGTGGTATGCACAAATTCGCCTGGCTTCAGTCCTGTTACCTGAGCCATCATTTGCAGCAGCAGTGCGTATGATGCAATGTTGAATGGCACGCCCAGGAATGTGTCGGCCGAGCGCTGATACAGTTGCAGCGACAGACGGTCGTCGGCCACATAAAACTGGAACAGACAATGGCACGGGGGAAGCGCCATTTGTTCTACCTCGGCGGGGTTCCATGCGCTCACCATCATGCGGCGCGAGTCGGGGTGGTTTTTGATAAGGTCAATCACATTTTGTATCTGGTCAATGGTGCCACCGTTATAGTCGGGCCACGAACGCCACTGGTGCCCATATACGGGGCCCAGTTCGCCATTCTCATCGGCCCATTCGTTCCATATTCTTACACCATGCTCTTGCAGCCATCGCACATTGGTATCGCCACGCAAGAACCATAGCAGTTCGTATATAATCGATTTTAGATGTAGCTTCTTTGTGGTGAGCAAAGGAAAGCCATCTTCAAGATTAAAGCGCATTTGGTTTCCAAACACACTTAAGGTTCCTGTTCCTGTGCGGTCGGTCTTTTTATGGCCTTCAGTCAGGATGCGGTCAAGCAGGTCGAGATATTGTTTCATTTTATATTTATTGTTTTAATGTTCTATTCTTTTTTTAGTTTCGCATGTTTTCCGCTCGGCTTTTTCGCTTGCCAAGCAAGCACTATCGGTATGCTGTAGACGTGCGAAACGTAAGTTAGCTACCTTGATACAAAGAAAAGCCTTAGCCTATGTGCTGACTCCTGATGCGCCACTCGTTGGGGTAGAGGTTGTTGCTGCGGTTGCCAATGTTTTTGACAAAGCCCAGTGGCAACCCTTCGTAGGCCACGAGCACAAAGCCTGTGGGCGACCCCTCAGGCAGCGTGATGGCTTCGCGTCGAAGATAAGTGAGCGCTGTGCTAAGGTTGATGTTGACGATGGGGTAGGCCGATGTGTTGAGCATTGCCGATAGCGCCAATGATTGATCGGGTATGAGCGCTTTGCCTTTTTGTGTGCCTACCATTACGCCCGCCAGCATCACCTTCAGCGTTTTCAGTGCTTCGCGCACCACGGGTATGAAAGGTTTCCGCACGGCCATCAGGCGGTCGGCATCTATCAGCCAGTCAAACGATTCGGCCTGAAGCAGTGGCATCTCTTTAGGCAGCGCCATGCAGGGTGCTGTGCTGTCGCCTTTGCGTTTTTTGTCTTTACGCTTTTCTTTTTCAGGCTTGCGTTTTTCTTCAATGCGGGTGCCAGGCTTGCGTATGGCTGCCATAAATAGCCCTTCGCCTTGGCTGAAGCCTGGTATAAATCGGCAGCAAGGCAGGTCTCCCCATAGTGCTGGCGTAATGTTCCAATCGGGTAGGGTGTTGATGGGCAGCACTTCGCCCCCCAACTCTTCTGTTATCCACAATAGGTTTTTCTCGTCTTCCTCGGCATTGAAGGTGCAAGTAGAGTAGATGAGCAGTCCGCCTGGTTGCAAACATTGCCATGCATCGGCCACAATGTCGCGTTGCAGTGTAGCACACTCGGTTACCTTTCGTGTGCTCCAGTCGGCCACCGCTCCTTCATCTTTTCTGAACATGCCTTCGCCCGAGCACGGCACGTCGGCCAAAATAACGTCGAACAAAATGCCTGAGCGAGCATAGTCGCGTGGATAATTATTGGTAACCACCACGTCGGTATGTCCATATTTCTGTATGTTCTCGCACAGCACGTTAGCACGTGCACGCATAGGCTCATTGGCAAATAGCAGGCTGCCTTCGGGTAACACGCTACGTGCCGCCGTGCTCTTTCCGCCAGGCGCTGCACACAGGTCGAGCATACGCACAGGCTCGTGTACATACTGTTTCAGCACGTGCGTAACAAACATTGATGATGCCTCTTGAACATAGTAGGCGCCAGCATGCAATAGTGGGTCGGCCGTAAAGTTGGGCCGATGGCTTAAATATCGTCCTTCTTCACACCAAGGCACGGGTTGCGTGGCTGCTGCTGGCACACCGTGTAGATGTTTCAGTGGGTTGAGGCGTATGCTCACGGGTGCCTCTTGTTCCAGCGCCTGTACAAAGGTGTTATAGCGTGCGTCGCCCATCAGTTGGGCGGTATATTGTGCGAAATCTACGGGCAGATGCATGTCTTATCGTTATTGCTTATTTGTGGTATATAGCCTTGTTTTATAGGGCTACGGTTTGTAAAAAAAGCCTTGTTACAGTGCAAAAGTAAGAAAAATTTTGTTTCTTTGCAACAAAAACATATGCTGTTGCGTCAAATGGTCAGAAAAAGAAACAAAACGTTTAACACAACAAACAAAAAACTCTGCATTATGAAAATGAAACATCTGTTAGGCCTTGTAGCCCTCTTTTGTGTGATAACATTGTCGCCCGTGATGGCGCAAGGAAAACATCGCCACCATGCGGCCATCGAGCAAAAGGCTGATGCCCAAGACGATAAGGATGAAAATGTGGCTTACTCTGACACTACCTCAACAGCTTTTGGCAATGCTGCCGATACCGATGTTGCCGACGACGACAATGATACAGCGGGCTACACCTATACCATGAGCTCCAACCCACTGAACATGGACCACTTTGATAACCCCTTGGCTTTCTTTGTAGCTCTGTTTGGTGCGGGCTTCGGAGGCATCATGCTGGCCTTGTTAATTTTGCTCGTTATCTTGCTCGTCTTCTTATCGCCCCTTATCGTGGTGTATCTTATTTATCGCTTACTGAAAAGCTTGCATAATGATAAGGTGCGCCTCACTGAAAAAGCTATCGCATCGGGCCGCCCCATTGCCAAATCGTCGAGCACAACCGTTTATGGTTCGACCGATCAAGAATTGTGGAACAAAGGCGTGAAGAATGTTGCATTAGGATTAGGCTTGATAATGCTGTTTGGCTTTTGGGGTGCATACGCTCTTTGTGGTATTGGTGCCCTTATAATGTGTTTAGGTATAGGAAAAATGGTGATAGCACGCACCAGCGTAAAGGTAGAAACCACAGAACCTTCCGACTCGGTTGCCGACATATATACTGCTGAACAAACCAGTAAAACAGCCACCTCTGAAGCTCCCACTTCTGAAACGTCTACCTCTGAAGTTCCCTCTTCTGAAACCTCTACCTCTGAAGTTCCCACTTCTGAAACGTCTGTTTCTGAAGCTCCCACTGCTGACCAGCCTTTAGAAACTAATGCTTCTAACAAGGTGGAAGAAGCATCTGACGAAAAACAGAACTAACGTAAAGAGATTATACCGTGTCAAGTATCTCTGAAATCTCTCTCATCACCCGAGCGAAGGTGTTTCATGACCAAAAGGCTTTCGGCCAATTGGTTATGAAATACCAGCCGGCCATTAGGCGCTTCTTTCTTGCCCAAACGTTGGGCGACGGGTCGTTGAGCGACGATCTTGCCCAAGACACGTTTGTGAAAGCCTATACAGCGCTGGCGCAATATCGCGGACAGGCGCGCTTTTCTACATGGCTGTACCGCATCGCCTATAATGTACATTGCGACTATGTGCGACGCTATCGGGCCACTGCCGATCTTGATGCCTTGCCTCAGGTCAGCGCACAAGCCACATGTTCGACCAACGAAACGCTACACATTGACCTGTATGATGCCCTGGCCCGACTGGGCGATGCCGAGCGCACCTGTATAACGTTGCAGCTGATTGATGGCTATTCGATAGACAAAATCAGTAACATCACGGGGCTGGCCGAAGGCACCGTAAAGTCGCACCTCTCACGTGGAAAATCAAAACTCGCTATATTTTTGAAAAAGAATGGTTATGACAGATAATGATAATAAACTGGTAGAACAGTTTTTTCAAACCCATCAGTTGCCGTTACCCGATGTTGATAACGCTTTTACGCAACGTGTTATGTATCAGTTGCCTAAACAGCGCACATACCTGCTGAATAGGTTGTGGACAGTGGCTTGTGTGGTAGCCATTGTTGTGGCCTTTGTGTGGATGCATGGCCTTACGTTGTTGAAAACGGGCATTGGCAATATGTTGGGCGACTTGTTGGGCTTTTGGGCCTGTGTGCATACCAACCCTTCTTCGCCCATATTGCTGGTGGTATGCCTTGTGTTAATGGGGGGTGCTGGCGTGTATAAACTCTTTAACAAAACAAATAGCCTATACCTTCAGTTCTGACGAGAAACGATGGTTAAAAACGTCGGTATCAGTAGTTGGTTTCCAACTTTTATTGTACCTTTGTAGGCAGATATGAATATAAATTTACTTACAGAGGCCGAGTTGGCCTCGTTGCAGCAGCTGATAGCCGACGCCAATAATATAATAGTGTGTTGTCATAAGTCGCCCGATGGCGATGCCATAGGTTCATCGTTAGGATGGGCCGAGTATTTGCGCACCCTGGGCAAGAACCCCACGGTGGTGGTGCCCGATGCCTATCCCGACTTTTTGCAATGGTTGCCCGGAACCGAAAAAATTGTACGTTATGACAAGCACCCCGACACGGCCGACGCCCTTTTTGCCGACGCCGATCTCGTGTTCTGTCTCGATTTTAATACAGCCAGTCGTGTGGCCGCCATGCAGCCCACGCTTGAGCAGACGGCTGCTAAGCGAGTGCTTATCGACCACCATCTGGGCCCCGATATCTCTACCGCCCTCACCATCTCACATTCAGAGATGAGCAGTACCAGCGAGATGATTTTCCGCATTATATGGCAGGCTGGAGGCTTTGCTGCTATGGAAAAGAAATGTGCTGTGCCCCTTTATTGTGGTATGATGACCGATACGGGTGGCTTTACCTATAACAGCAATTCGCCCGAATTGTTCTTTATCATCAGTCAATTACTGACAAAAGGCTTTGATAAAGATAAAATATACCGTAACGTTTTCAATAATTACAGCCAGTGGGCCATACGTCTGCGAGGCTACTTGATGAACGAGCGTCTGTTTGTAATGCCCCAACAACACGCCTGCTTCTTCTCGATATCGCGCACCGATATGAAGCGCTATCATTTTATAAAAGGCGATGTTGAGGGACTGGTTAATGAGCCGTTACGCATTAAAGGCATGAAACTGTCAATATCGCTACGCGAAGACGACCGTCACGACAATTTGATATGGATAAGCCTACGCTCGGTCGACGACTTTCCCTGTAACAAGATGGCGGCCGAATTTTTTAATGGTGGAGGCCACCTTAATGCCAGTGGTGGGCATCTCGACTGCTCGTTGCAAGAGGCCATCAGCATTACTAAAAAGGCCATCATACAATATGAGGCTCTACTGTCGTAACTGAAAATGTGTTTATTTCGGCCCCCTTTTTATGTATAAAGATTAAAAAGCGGGCAAAGTGGTGACAAAATCGCCAAAAATCATTACCTTTGCATAACTTTATTGCCATAAAAGGCATAAGGAAAATGAAAAGATATATAAAGAATATTTATTACACGCAAATGAAAATGAGAAAACTGGGCTTGATGATGGTCGCACTGGCAGCGTTGATGGTGTTCGCATCGTGCAGCGATCAAGAAACCTATGCCGACCAGAAGAAGAAAGAAAGGGCCGCCATATCAAGCTACATCGTAAAAAATGGAATAAAGGTTATCAACGAAGAACAGTTCTTCGCACAAGATTCTACCACCGATGTGTCGAAAAACGAATACGTGTTGTTCCAAAGCTCGGGCGTTTATATGCAGATTATACGTAAGGGATGCGGACAGCCCATTAAAGATGGCGAAACTACTACCGTGCTGTGCCGTTTCAGCGAGCGCAATCTGCTTACCGATAGCTTGCAGTTGGCTAACACCTCACTCAGCACCGCCACATTGGTTGATAAGTTGTCAGTAAAACGTAGCTCGGGCACGTTCACAGGCTCGTTTATCGCGGGCTCAAGTCTTATGTATTCAATCTATGGCAAGGCATCAGTGCCTTCGGGCTGGCTCGTGCCTTTCTTGTATATTAAGGTAGGACGCCCATCAACCGCCGATGAAAAAATTGCAAAGGTGAAGCTTATTGTGCCTCACTCGCAAGGACAAAGTTATGCCGTGCAGAGCGTTTATCCTTGCCTGTATGAGATAACATACCAGCGCGGACGTTAAACCCTATCATCCCACATTTGCCCCTGCCATGATGGTAGGGGCAAATCAGTAAGAAACCAAAGAAATTATATTATTAAACCGTTTATCCTATGACGTTAATCAAATCAATTTCTGGTATCCGCGGAACCATTGGCGGACCTACCGGCGACACCCTGAACCCACTTGACATTGTTAAGTTTACATCGGCTTATGCCACTTTCATTAAGAAAAGCAGCAAGAGCAACAAGATCGTAGTGGGACGTGATGCACGTATCTCAGGCGAGATGGTAAAGAACGTAGTGTGTGGCACCCTTATGGGTATGGGCTTCGATGTGATAAATATCGGTCTGGCTACAACACCTACCACCGAATTGGCTGTACGCATGTCGGGCGCCGATGGTGGTATCATCATTACAGCAAGCCACAACCCCCGTCAGTGGAACGCGCTGAAGCTGCTGAACAGCGAGGGCGAATTCTTAACAAAAGACAATGGCAATGAGGTGCTTGACATTGCTGAGCGCGAGGCGTTCGATTATGCCGACGTTGACCATCTCGGACATTATACCGAGGACGACACCTTTGATGCACGTCATATTGAAAGCGTACTGGCACTGAAGCTGGTTGACGTTGAGGCCATTCGTAACGCACATTTCAAGGTGTGTGTTGATGCTATCAACAGCGTGGGTGGCGTTATCCTGCCTAAGTTGCTCGACGAGTTAGGCGTAAGCTACAAGTTCTTGAACGCTGAGCCCACCGGCGACTTTGCACACAATCCCGAGCCTCTGGAGAAGAACCTGGGTGGCATTATGGGCGAGATGGCAAAGGGTGAGTTTGACCTGGGCGTTGTGGTTGACCCCGATGTTGATCGCTTGGCCTTTATCTGCGAAAACGGAAAGATGTTTGGCGAGGAATATACGCTGGTGAGCGTGGCCGACTATGTGCTGAGCCACACCGCTGGAAACACGGTTTCAAACCTCAGCTCTACACGCGCTCTGCGTGATGTTACCGAGCGTCATGGCGGCATCTACACTGCTTCGGCTGTAGGCGAAGTAAATGTTACCACCAAGATGAAAGAGGTGGGCGCTGTGATTGGTGGCGAAGGCAACGGCGGCGTAATCTACCCCGAAAGCCACTACGGTCGCGACGCGCTGGTAGGCATTGCGCTGTTCCTCTCATCACTGGCTCACAAAAAGTGTACCGCCAGCGAGCTACGCGCTACCTTCCCCAACTATTTCATTGCAAAGAACCGTATCGACCTCACTCCCTCTACCGATATCGATGCCATCTTGCTCAAGGTAAAGGAGATGTATAGCAATGAAAAGATTACCGACATCGACGGCGTGAAAATCGACTTCCCCGACAAGTGGGTACATCTGCGCAAGTCGAACACCGAGCCTATCATCCGCGTTTACAGCGAGGCTCACACCATGGAAGAGGCCGATGCCCTGGGCAAAGAGCTCATGCAGGTGGTGTATGACATGCAGTAATAAATAGCTTGCCGAACGCATAATGTGGCAACAACTGAAACATTATTGATAAAACATATCTTAAATAGGTGTCATTATTAATTTTGAACACCTACTTAATATAAAAAGGTCTGGCATCTATAAGAAGGGTGCCAGACCTTTTTTTATACCGTTTCTTCTCTGCCCATTCTTTCTTATCTAACCGTATGTGCCCACCTTGTAGGACGTTGGTCTCCGCGCCCCGTCCTCCAGCCCCCAACCTAAGTAGCACTTCCTGTTGATAAATTCACATGTTTATTGCCCATTCCTAATGTGGGGAGGATGGGGCACAGAGACCACCGTCCTACTTGAATAATTCATAGATTAATTCATGGATAATTTATGGAAATTCGTGTTCAAACCAAACGCGCGAAGCGCGAAATAGATTATTAAAAACGCAACAATATTATTCATTCTCCAAATCATAGTACGGTCGATGGGTCGAAAGCTGCAAACATTGAACGCGAAACGTACACTTCGCTCTTTTCTTCCCCTGCGTCCATTATCAGCCCGCGCGTCCACCGAAACAAGTGGCCATAGCCTGCAAACATAAGACCGAAGAAGCAAGGCACCTTGAAAGCCTTGTATGTGCCGCCGCTTGCGTCGGGCAGATTGTAGTCCACCAGACAAACGCCGTCGCCTGCCTCCAGCCCCACGCTGGTAGGAACCACGGGGTAATATCCGTTATAGTTACCCCAGTCGGGCATGTCCGTCACACCCGTGCCAAAGCCGCCCTGATACAGGCCGTTTGCGTCTTTCTCTGCATTAAACGCTGCCTGACTGTTCTGTGTTCCCATGATTACCTCAAAGAGGAACTGCACCACGAACTGAGCCACAAACCAGTTTGCCTCCCAGCCCTCGCCGCGTTTACGGGCGTATGTGCCGAAGTTCGTTGTGCTGATGTTCGTTGCCGCCATGCCCAGCATGGTGAGCTGTGCAGCGTCCTCCGCAGGTGCTTTGGTGTAGCTGGCTGCTTTCAGTGCCGAGCCACTGCCGCCACGGAAACGCTCAGCGTTGCTAATCACGCTGCAAAGCATTTGGTTTGTTCTGTCCATAACGCCCGCACCGACCCAGCTTGTGCCGCCTGCGGGTATGCGGATGCTTACACCATTGCCAACGGGTCTATTGAATGTGATGCACTTCACCAGCGCACCGCCCTCATAGAATATATTGGCGAAGAAGCCGTTCCAGCACCACATGCACTGACCCTGCGAACCGCCGAGGGCGGCGGGGCTGCCGTCGTCATACTTTGTGGTGTCCGTCGGGTCGAGTTTGCGCTTCTTGCGGTCGTCTGTCACGAGGTAGCGGCCAAGTCCCAACTTTGCGGGCAGGTCACGCAATGCCTGAAGGCTGCCGTAGTGGCCTGCCGCCGTAGGGGTGGCGTTTGACGTGTTCCAATAGCGGCCAGCTACGGGGTTGCCTGCCTGTTCCACAGCTTCGGCCAGCTCCATGCTGTGCGTTTCGCCTGTCTCGTCCATTACTTCGATGCGCATGTCCTTTAGCGCGCCCTTTGCAGCGTCCAGTTCATTGATACGCTTGCCGTTCTGAAAGGCTGCCAGCATAGCCACCACGCCTTTCTCTTGTTCTGCTGTTAATGCCATAAATTCGTATATATGTTATGTTAAACGTATGTTGCCGTCCTTGTCAAGTCTTATGCCGCCGCTGGTCAGTCTGATGCGGGGCGGAACGACTTCAACCTTGATGGTCTTGTAGTATTTTGTCCCCTGTGTAGGGATAACATGCACGCGGGTGATGCCCGTCTCACGCGCTTGTATCTCTCCGTCTGGCTCAATTTCTACGCTCTGCCCGTCCGTCTGATATATGACGTTCTGAGCGCAGCCGTCGGGTTTTACTTTTGGCTTGATATACTGCCGTACAGGATTGCCCAGCGTCACGGTGTCGGGTGCTTCCACCTTTAGGCCGTTCGGCACGCCCTGCACAACCTGCTCCGCCCTTGCTATGGCAAGCTCCATTTCCGCGCGTGTCGCCTCCAGCCTTTCTGCGGCTGTCGCGGCCTGCTGTCCTGCCGTGTTGGCGTAGGTCGTGGCTGTCTTGCTCGCGTCGGTTGCGTCGATGCTCTCAGCTGTGGCAGTCTTTGCCTTTGCGGTGGCCGCGTCTGCGTCTGTGGCCGCCTGCTTTGCCTTTGTGGTGGCCTTGGTGGACTCAGCTGTGGCGGCGGTGGCCTTGGCGGTCGCGTCGGTAGCTGCCGTTGT
>ERZ1034626.850-NODE-850-length-21639-cov-281.781042_pt1 | contig 21639 bp, 18 predicted proteins | sample MGYA00520652_ERZ1034626 | MGnify/ENA primary metagenome ERZ1034626 (study PRJEB33766, sample SAMN09781765) | gut metagenome | biome: gut microbiome | host: Homo sapiens | place: Madagascar | study: EMG produced TPA metagenomics assembly of the PRJNA485056 data... | reverse complement strand
AATCCTACTTTATAGAGCAATATGCCTAAAATAATCTTTCAACCACTTATGATTGTAAACCTCATGTGCTGCATACCCCAGCATCAGCTGATGGAAAGCATCGGCAAGACTGAATCGGCTTTCCGGTGATTCCCGCAGGAAGGTGCCGTTGAGATAACCATTGGTTCCTTCCGTGATGTTATCAACTTCTATCACCATACCTTTTTTCAAATCATCGAGAGTCATGCCAGGGGCAGGACATACGGAAACTGAAAAGCCTTCGCTGCTTACGGCAGGAACACGAGGTACGTCGGATACCTGATTGAAGAGCAGACAGGTGAGGCGAGAGTTATAAAACAGATCGTTTACTCGTACGTCGTCTGCGTATTCGCTGATCATATCACGCATGGCAAAGACATAACTTCCATCATTGTTGACTTCTTTTACGTAAGCATGCAACAAGAGTGGCATCCCTTGATATTCAAACGACTGGGTGTTGATGTCGCCAGGGAAGAAAGGAACAACATCGTTTAATACGTCTAATGTTCCCACTCCCTCACAACCTTCTTCTACTACTTTGCATTCAAATAAGAGCTGTCCTGCCAATTGTTTGGTTACGATGATGGTCGTTTCATCATCTATATAGAGTTTTCTGTTTTGCTTTTTTGAGGACTTACGCTTTTGGGAGAATAGAGAATGGTTGATGTATTCCCACAGCTCCTTATAGTGTTCGATGGTAGTACCTACTTTTCCACGTAGTTTTACCGGTGGTTTTTCGTCCAGGCGGATGGAAAGTCCATGCCATAATCCCATACGTGAAGAGAGAGGCATATATACATTCTCTTTATCCAAATCCTTTGGCTGTATGGTGATTGCTTGCTCGTTGATGGTGAGAAGAGTTGTTTCATTCTCATATTTGGCAGGTTCAAAACTCTCCACGGTTTCATTGTCCTGTTGGGAGCAGAGCATATTGGCGAGGACGAATGCGTCATCGCTGTTGAAAGGAAGGGCAGCATTGAATTCTGTCGGGGTGAAGAGAGAAAGGAATGCTTTCTGGAGAGTCTTGTTAGGGTCGCTTACATTCATCAGCGAAACCAAGCGATAGAGCAATGCCTGATTCAATGAGTTATCGTAAATCTTATGCGATGCATGACGTCCCAGTATCAGCTCGATGGTCAAAACCTGAATCATGGTTTCCTTGGTTGTTGCATCGCTGGAGAGTCTGTCTGTCTGGTGATAGATATTCTCTACATAGCTTTGTAACAGTTTGAGCCATTGCATCTGAAAGGGTTTTCTGTTCCAAAGATATACCTGCTGGCTGCGAAGGGTAGTCAGGATAGACGTGATGAGTTTTTCCATAATCGAAAAGTCGAGCATGAAGATGCATTGCATGATGCAGAACTGCTTGCGTGGATGGTAGATATAGGCACAAGTGGATAGAGTGGAAAGAATCTGGCTGATGGTATGCTCGGCCTTTCCCTCTCTTAATATTCTGATGGCTTGAATGTAGTAAGATATCAGTTCGATGATATCGGTAAATCGCTGTTCGAGCAGCATGCGTTCGGCTTCCTTGCATCGGGGCAGGAGATACTCTCCCTGTAGCGTTTCGATGCATTGGGAATGAATCTGCAGGAGTAATGTCTGTAATTCATCTTGGCTGAGATGATTGGAGATGCCAGCTATCCATCGGTGGCACTCCAGGTCGAAGATGTCTGAAGGCGTATCTCCGAGCATCAGATTTCTGAACTCAGGAGTATTCCAGTTTTCATCACCTATGATTTCACGAAAATCTTTATCTGAAAGTGAAAACTCCGACTTATCGGCGCCCAATACTTCTACGAGTTGTACCTCCATGTATTTCTGGCGGAACTTCATCACTCTGCATCTTACTCTAGGAGTGAGCGCTGCATTGATGATGGTATCTCTTTTCAACATTGCCGTGAAGCCGTATTCGTCTTCCAGGTGATAGAAATCACCTAATGTCATCTTGATCTTGAAATCCACCTCATCATTTTCCTTATAATGTTTTCTCATAAGGTGTTCTATGTTCTGTGAGATGAATACTTTGCCCAGATGGGTTGTAATCATCAGACAGTCAAGTGTCTTAGGGGCGGGTTGCCTCCTTTGGAAGTCAATCTGTCCTACCTTGTAAATTCTGTTTTCTACTTCGATGACGAACTTATGTTCTTCTTCATCAATGCGCAGAACCTTTGCCTTGATATTCTTGTAATTATTCATATAGAATGGTTTTTGTGATATGATGTTATAATAATACTGCAAAGATATATATATTCTGTGAATTTTCAGAATTTTCTCGTTAAAAAAACTCTAATTTTAACAAAGCATAAAAAGTAGGCATAACGTATGATGCAATGAATATTTTTTTGTATATTTGCATTTTCGATAAAACATTAATAAACTAGAGACAATGAAAGCATTTACATATATTAAAAAAGGAGAATTCGCTTTTGTAGAGAAAGCGAAACCTACCATCCAAGATTCCAAGGATGCCATTGTGAGGGTAACGATGAGCAGTATCTGTACCAGCGATCTGCATATCAAGCATGGTTCTGTGCCTCGTGCCGTGCCTGGTATTACCGTGGGGCATGAGATGGTGGGGGTTGTAGAAGAAGTGGGCGAACAGGTTACCCATGTGAAGCCGGGCGATAGAGTAACGGTGAATGTGGAGACTTATTGTGGCGAATGCTTCTACTGCCAGCATGGATACGTAAACAACTGTACTTCTCCTCATGGTGGCTGGGCGTTGGGGTGCAGGATAGATGGCGGCCAGACGGAATACGTCAGAGTTCCGTATGCCACTACCGGATTGAATAAGATTCCTGATACGGTGAGCGATGAGCAGGCACTCTTTGTTGGCGATATTCTTGCCACTGGATTCTGGGCAACCCGAATCTCGGAAATTAAGGAAGAAGATACGGTTCTCATTATCGGAGCAGGTCCTACGGGAGTTTGCTGTTTGCTCTGCACCTTACTGAAGAATCCTGGAAAAATCATTGTTTGCGAGAAATCAGAAGCCAGGAGAGCATTTATCCAGGAACATTATCCGCAGGTTCTTGTGGTAGAACCGGAAGATTGCGAAACTTTCGTCAAGGAACAGAGTTTGCATGGTGGAGCCGATGTGGTGATGGAAGTAGCTGGTGGTTCGGATACCTTCCAGTTGGCATGGAAGTGTGCCCGTCCTAATGCCATCGTTACTATTGTAGCTATGTATGATAAGCCCCAGATGCTTCCGCTTCCTGATATGTATGGCAAGAATCTCATTTTCAAGACGGGTGGAGTAGATGGCTGTGATTGTGAGGAAATCCTGAGCTTGATAGCACAGGGCAAGATAGATACCACTCCTCTCATTACCCATCGTTTTCCGTTATCTAGAATAGAGGAAGCTTACGATGTGTTTGAGAATAGAAAAGATGAGGTTATCAAGGTTGCCCTTTATTGAGATTTCATATAAATTGAAATCTCGCATAAATTGAAATTTCATATAAAAACAGGGCGCAAGCTTTTTCCGTAACAGGAATAGCTTGCGCCCTTGCTATATTAACTTATGAGTAAATGAGCTTTTCTAAGATTAGAACTTATAGATAGCTCCAAATGAGATGTTGTTTGCATCTGCATCAACACCGAATGTAGATGAGCTCTTGCCCTCTTCTGGAGAATAACCTCTGTATCCGAGGAAGCCAATCTTTGAGATGAATTCAACATGCTTTGTAAGCTTAACAGCCAAACCTGGCTTGATGCCTACCTCGTAGAAGTCGCCACCGCCCTTGCTTACACTGCCATAACCGATAGTACCCTCGAAGAAGAGATCAACTACCTTGCTCTCAACAGCTGTATAGCGAACGTAAGGAGCAATAGTGAAGGTAGTAGCATCACCTACTCGGGCAATCTTGCAAACATCGCCCTTCTGGATACCTACCTCGATACCGGCATCCCACTTGTTGTTGAACTGATAACCGATTTCTGGGATGAGCTTGTAAGCTGTCTTGCTATCTTCATCACCAATCTTATTGCTAGAGATACCAGCCGTACCACCGATGTAAACCTGTGCGCTTGCGCAAACAGAAACGAGAGCCATCATAAGGCTCAACATAATCTTCTTCATAATTAATCTTTTAAACCGAAATTAATACTTTGTTTCTTTTCTTTTATTGGAATTCCGTGGGCAAAGGTATAGGAAATATGCGAAAAACAAGAAAATTTTATCTGGTTTTCTTGCAAGATATGGGGATTTGTTGATTTAAATCAAAAAACGTGGTTATGTGACGACTGTTTCTTCCAATATCTATGAGTAAGTAGGTTGATGATAACTTCCTGGTTTCTAGAAAGAAAAAATCCTAACTGCTTATTATCAAGTAGTTAGGATTTTCTTCGGTGCGCCTGATAGGACTCGAACCTACACGGCCTAAACCACTAGATCCTAAGTCTAGCGCGTCTACCAATTTCGCCACAAGCGCATTTGTGAGTGCAAAGATACAATAAATATTTGAATAAAAAGAAGAAATGAGCAGAAAAAAGCGGGTTTGTTTGTTTTTTACGAGAAATAATGGTACTTTTGCAGGCAAACTGAAAATAATCATGATGAAAAAAATGAATTATACAATAAAAATGTAGTAACAATGAATACAAAGAATCTATTATTGTTGGCATCTCTTGCATTTGCGATGCCATTGTCTGCTCAGAGTCCTCTGGAGGATTTCAAGCGAGACATTACGCTTTCTGGTAGTAACTATGTAGCTTATCGAGGTCCGCAGAAACAGCTGACTCCTGCGCCTAAGGGATATAAGCCTTTCTATCTGAGCCACTATGGCCGTCATGGCTCCCGCTATATGATTGGCAAGCAGGCGTATGATGTGCCTTATTTCTCCCTGTTGAAGGCGAAGCAGGAAGGTAAGTTGACTGCCAAGGGTGAGGAAACACTGGCTAAGGTGAAGCTGATTCGTGAAGAGGCAAAGGGACGTGATGGCGAGTTGACTCCGCTGGGAGCTCTCCAGCATCAGGGGATTACCAAGCGAATGATGGAAAGATTTCCTGAGATCTTTGCCGGTAATACGAATATTGAGGCACGAAGCACGGTGGTGATCCGCTGCATCCTCTCTATGGAGAATGGCTTGCATCAGTTGCTTCGCATGAATCCTAAGCTCCACATCTTCCATGATGCCAGCGAGCATGATATGTACTATATGAATCTGGGAGACAGATACCTGGATAGCTTGAAAAATAGCGTGGGCAGAAAGGTGGTGCAGGAGGAGTTTTCAAAGAAGCATGCCTGCTATAGCCGAGTGATGCAGGAACTTTTCAATGATCCGGCTTGGGTGAAGCAGAATATCAACCAGAGCGACTTGAACAGAAAGCTTTATGAGATGGCTAGCTCTGTCCAGGGTACTGAGTTGAGAGGTAAGGTTTCGCTTTATGATCTCTTTACTGAGGAGGAGCTGTATCAGAATTGGGTAAGTACCAATATCTGGTGGCAGATGGCGTATGGCAATTCTCCTTATACGGGCAATGTTCAGCCATATTCCCAGCGTAATCTTCTGATGGATATCATCGAGAAGGCTGATAGCTGCATAGCTCTTCCGCATCCGGGTGCTACCTTGAGATATGGTCATGATACGATGGTTACTCCGCTTACTTGCCTCCTGGATCTGAATGGATATGGTGAGGAGATCAGGGATCCTGAGAGAATTTCTTCTCAATGGTTTGATTATAAGATTACTCCGATGGCTACCAACCTTCAGTTTGTATTCTATCGCAACAAGGCGAATGATGTGCTGGTGAAGGTATTGCTCTGCGAGGATGAGGCTACGCTTCCTATCAAGAGCGATGTGGAGCCTTATTACCACTGGAATGATTTCAAGGCTTACTGCCTGGAGAAACTGAAGGGGTATAAAAAGTAAAAATATACAGCAATGCGACGCATATAATCATCTATAGAGAAAAAGGAGGGTGTATCCAAGTACACCCTCCTAAAAAATATATATCGAAAACTTTTCGAATTCTTTTATTGCTTCGATAACCAATCTTTGTCTTTCTGATCTTCTTCGAAATCTTTTTCAGAGAAGAGATTGGTTTGACCGGTCAGTTCATCTATTACCTGCTGCTCGCTTTTTCCTGCATCAGGATCGAGATTCTCTACAGCTTCAGCATTCTTACCTGCGCCTTCAGAATCGCCGGTTGCATCTTCTGCATCTGAATCGTCTTCTGCTGGAGGCTCCGGGAATCTTGTCGGTTCTAATTCCTCGATGCTTTCCAGTTTCCATGTCGTCAGGCGCTTACCCTTTGCCTTGAAGCTCTTCTGAGCGATGAATTGCTCGGCATCGATTTCCTCGGCAGGTCGGATGGCATCCACACCCCCATAGGTAACCTTGAGGCGAGGGAATGGGGTATCGGTGAGCAGGATGAGCTTGCTGTTCGGATTCTCTCCCAGACAATTCTGGTGGCGCTTGGTGGCATCCATCGTAAATCGCTTGATGTATGGATATCCCTCATTGTCGGCATCATAGAGAATGGCTGTCCATATCTTGTGCTCGTCCCATTTCTCCAATCTCAGGATGTTGTCCTCGTAATGGTTGTTCACATCGAAGTTGGTGATGTAGAATTCGCCGTTGTCGAGTACTACCAGGATAGAGTCATCATCGTTGAATTCTCCCAGGAATCTGCCGTTCTCATCATAGTTGATGCGGTTTACATCCGGGTCGAACCATACCTTTCTTCCTCCTAGGGTACTGTGTCCGTGGCTCTTCAATCCGATGCGGCGGATGGTTCGCTTGGTGAGCAGGTTGCCCTTGGCAGCACGTCCCTTGATGAGGATTTCAGAGAAATCTTTCTCCAGGAAGATGCTCTGGCGTTTCTTGCTCAGATCAGGTTCCATCGTCACCTTGATGATTTCCGCCTCGCCGTTAGGGTTGGCGGTGAAGTAGATGATGCGGCTTCCCGGTGTGCCCTGGGTGATATCGTAGAGCTTGTCGCGTGTCATGGCGGTTACGTTGAATCGCTTGATGAAGTAGTCACCCTGCTTGCCGTCACGATATACGCAGTTGTAGATGGTTCGCTTGTCGTTCTTCTTGAACACCTGTACGTGGAGGATGTTCTTACCCACGAATATCTTGTCGGCAACCTTGGTTACCTTGAATTTTCCATCCTTGTAGAAGATGATGATGTCGTCGAGGTCAGAGCAGTTGCATACGAATTCATCCTTCTTCAATCCTGTACCTACGAAACCTTCCTGTCGGTTGATGTAGAGTTTCTGGTTGGCTTCCACCACCTTGGTTACCTCGATGGTGTCGAAGTTCCTGATTTCGGTTTTTCTAGGATGCATCTTTCCGTACTTGCCCTTGAGATACTCAAACCAGTTGATGGTGACATCGGTCATGTGAGCGAGGTCGTTTTCTATTTCTGCCAGTTCTGCCTTGATCTTCAGCAGGAGGTCATCCGCCTTATCCTTATTATATTTCAGGATTCGCTGCATCTTGATTTCCAGGAGCTTGAGGATGTCGTCGCGTGTGATGTCGCGGTGGAAGGAGTATTCCACGTTTCCCTTGCCGTCGATATTGGCGGTGAAGATCTGATCCTTGAACGGCTCCAGCTTGGAGTAGATGAATGCCACTACCTCGTCCTGACTCTTGCTCTGCTCGAACTTGCGCTCCTTGTAGATGCGCTCCTCTATGAAGATGCGTTCGAGCGAGGAAAAGAAGAGCTGCTCTTCCAGCTCGCCCTTTCGGATCATCAGTTCGCGTCGGAGCAATCCCATGGTGCGGTCAACGCTATGTCTGAGCACATCGCTCACGGTGAGGAACTTCGGCTTGTTGTCCTCGATGACGCAGCAGTTGGGCGATATGTTGATTTCGCAGTCGCTGAAGGCATAGAGGGCATCCATCGTCTTGTCCGAAGAAGTGCCTGGTGCCAGATGCACGAGGATTTCCACGTTGGCTGATGTGACATCATCCACCTTTCTTGCCTTGATCTTTCCCTTTTCCACCGCCTTGGTGATGGAGTCGATGAGGCTTCCGGTGGTTTTGCTGAATGGTATCTCGCTGATTACGAGTGTCTTGTTGTCGAGCTTGTCTATCTTGGCTCTTACCTTCAGTACGCCTCCTCGCTGTCCGTCGTTGTATTTGCTTACGTCGATGGCGCCTCCAGTAGGGAAATCCGGATAGAGCTGGAAGGGTTCTCCCTTGAGGTAGTGGATGGCAGCATTGCAGAGGTCGTTGAAGTTATGCGGCAGTACCTTGCTGCTCAAACCCACGGCGATACCCTCGGCACCTTGTGCCAGGAGCAGAGGGAATTTGGCTGGCAGGGTGATAGGTTCCTTGTTTCTGCCATCGTAGGAGAGTTGCCAGTCGGTGGTTTTAGGGTTGAATACCACATCCAGGGCAAATTTCGAGAGTCGTGCCTCGATGTATCGGGGAGCGGCAGCACGGTCGCCGGTGAGTATGTTACCCCAGTTACCCTGTGTGTCGATGAGCAGGTCTTTCTGTCCCATCTGCACGAGTGCATCTCCGATGGATGCATCTCCGTGAGGGTGGAACTGCATCGTATGTCCCACGATGTTAGCCACCTTGTTGTATCTTCCGTCATCCATGCGCTTCATGGAGTGGAGGATGCGTCGCTGTACGGGTTTCAATCCGTCTTCGATATGAGGCACGGCACGCTCCAGGATGACATACGAAGCATAGTCGAGGAACCAGTTCTGATACATTCCGCTGAGGTGATGTACGGCAGAAGCATCAAAACGGTTCACCGGCTTGTAGTCGGAGTGTTCCTGAGGCGTATTTTCCTCATTTATTTCGTTTTTATCTTTAATTTCGTCGCTCATATATAGCTTTTAATACTTATTTTATTAATTTATGGCAAAAATACAACAATTTTTCGAGAAAAAAGAGTATCTTTGCCGAAAATTTGAAAAAAATAAGATTTAATCATGGCACAGGAAGATGTTTTTAAGAAAATTGTAAGCCATTGCAAGGAATATGGCTTTGTGTTCCCTAGTAGTGAAATTTATGATGGCTTGGCTGCCGTTTACGACTATGGTCAGAATGGTGTTGAGCTCAAGAATAATATCAAGCAGTACTGGTGGCAGAGTATGGTATTGTTGCACGAGAACATTGTAGGTCTCGATGCAGCTATCTTCATGCACCCTACCGTATGGAAGGCTTCAGGTCACGTTGATGCTTTCAACGACCCATTGATCGATAACCGTGATTCCAAGAAGCGTTATCGTGCCGATGTGCTCATCGAGGATCACATGGCTAAGTATGAGGAGAAGATTGCCAAGGAGATTGCCAAGGCTCAGAAGCGCTTCGGCGACAGCTTCGATGAGGCTCAGTTCCGTGCTACCAACCCTCGCGTTCTGGAGAACCAGAAGAAGTTTGATGACCTCCATGCCCGCTATACTGAGGCTATGCAGGGTCCTAACCTGGAGATGCTGAAGCAGATTATCGAGGATGAGGGTATCGTTTGCCCTATCAGCGGTACCAAGAACTGGACAGACGTTCGTCAGTTCAACCTGATGTTCTCTACCCAGATGGGTGCGGCAAGCGATGCTACAAGCAAGGTATATCTGCGTCCTGAGACAGCTCAGGGTATCTTCGTTGATTACTTGAGTGTTCAGAAGACCGGCCGTATGAAGTTGCCATTCGGTATCTGCCAGATTGGTAAGGCATTCCGTAACGAGGTAGTTGCCCGCCAGTTCGTATTCCGTATGCGTGAGTTCGAGCAGATGGAGATGCAGTTCTTCTGCCAGCCAGGTACAGAGATGAAGTGGTTCGAGTATTGGAAGAAGGTTCGCCTTGCTTGGCATGAGGCGCTGGGCATGGGTAACGAGAACTACCGCTACCACGACCACGAGAAGCTGGCTCATTATGCCAACGCTGCTACCGACATCGAGTTCAAGATGCCATTCGGCTTCAAGGAGGTGGAGGGTATCCACAGCCGTACCAATTTCGACCTTTCTCAGCACGAGAAGTACAGCGGCCGCTCTATCAAGTACTTCGATCCTGAGAAGAACGAGAGCTATGTGCCTTACGATGTGGAGACCTCTATCGGTGTTGACCGTATGTTCCTCAGTGTGATGTGCCACTCTTACTGTGAGGAGAAGCTGGAGAATGGCGAGACACGCGTGGTATTGCGTTTGCCAGAGGCTTTGGCACCTGTTAAGTGTGCTGTGTTCCCATTGGATAAGAAGTACGGTTTGCCAGAGTTGGCTCATGAGATCGTAGATGAGTTGAAGTTCCACTTCAATACCCACTATGGCGATCCTAAGGATTCTATCGGTAAGCGTTATCGCCGCCAGGATGCCATCGGTACACCATTCTGTATCACCGTTGACCACGAGACACCAAACGACCACAAGGTTACTCTGCGTTATCGTGATACCATGGAGCAGGAGCGTGTAGCTATCTCTGACCTCCGCAGCATCATCGAGGAGCGCGTAAGTATTACTAGCGTATTAAAGAAACTTGGTAATGAAATTAAGAATTTCTAAATATCTCTTCTTGCTCATGATGGCAGTGTTCGCCCTGTCATCATGCAGCGAGGATGATAACACCGTGGATGAGTATGCCAACTGGCAGGAGCGCAACGAGCAGGCTTTTGCCGATACATTGGCTTATGCCAAGGCGCAGATTGCCAGCGGCAGCACCGAATGGAAGGTGATTCGCAAATGGTCGCTCCAGAACCAGACACCTAACAAGGATCAGAATGGTATGGATGTTCCGCTTTCCTACAAGGTTTACGACCACATCGTGGTTCGCGTGTTGAAGGAAGGCAAGGGCAGCGGATGCCCTATGTACACCGATTCTGTGAAGGTGAGCTATCTTGGCAGATTGCTGGGCACTGATACTTATCCTGCAGGTTATGTATTCGATAAGACCTTCGAGGGTACCTACGACAAGGCCACTGCTCAGGTTACAACCAATTTGGCGAGTGGCTGGATAGATGGTTTTACCACAGCCGTGCTCAATATGCACATCGGCGATCATTGGCTGGTGTATATCCCATATCAGCTGGCTTATGGTTCTACCCAGAGTTCGAGTAGCGTAATCCCTGCCTATTCCATGCTTCGCTTCGAGATAGTGCTCGACAGCTACTATCGTCCGGGTCAGGTAATACCGGGTTCCAGAGCTGCTGCCCAGGCACTCAAGGGAGAATGGATTACAGAGTAGGATTTTTGGGGGATTTACACCTTATTATATATAGGTGATAGAATAGGAGCGTTCCTAGGATTGCCATCTGATGGCATTCTTAGGAACGCTTTGTGTTAACATACCTTTTTGATGTGTTAACAAGTGTTTGTGTTCGTGCACAAAACGCAATCTATATTAAAAAAATGTTAGTTTTCTGCATTTTTTTCGGCTAAAAGTATTGCAGTTTCAGAAAATAGTTGTACCTTTGCATCAGAAAAAATAAGTTTTAGGTTTTTAGTTAGGTAATAGATTTTATTAGGTTTAGTTGTTAGGTAAAGTTAAGATTGTTGTTCATTGGTTTATTGGTTTTAGTTAAGGTAGTTAGAAAAGATTGTTTATTCAAGGACGACAGGTGTTAGTTAAGGTAAGAATAAGATTGTTTATTCAGTGACGACAAAAAACAGTACTGTTCCGCTCTGCGGAAGTTAAGTTTTGGGAAAAACAAAGGTACGAAATTCATGTAATTAAATAAAGGTGGCGATTCCTTCCGGGAGTCGCCATTTTTTTCGTTAACGCAATTAATAAGAGAAAAAATATGTTATTCAAGAATAAGACAGATTATCTGATGGAGTCGATACGCGAGGGTAGGGCGATGGCTCGCAGCGAGAAACTCAATCTCATCGTGGGCTTGAGTATTCCATCCATGCTGGCACAGATTTCCACCGTGATGATGTTCTTCATCGATGCATCCATGGTGGGACATTTGGGTGCTGAGGCTTCGGCAAGCATCGGACTTATCGAGTCAACCAACTGGCTCATTGGCAGTTTGCTCAGTGCGGCAGCTACCGGTTTCTCGGTGCAGGTGGCTCATTTCATCGGAGCCAACGATTTCGTGAAGGCTCGTCAGGTATTCCGCCATGCCCTGATATGCGGTTTGGTGTTCAGCCTTTGTGTTACCCTGGCATGTGTAGGAGTGCATTCCCATCTGCCTTATTGGCTGGGTGGCGGTGCTGATATTGCGGGAAATTCCTCACGGTATTTTCTGATATACGGTTTGGCGTTGCCCTTCGTATTCCTGTATCATGTCTCTGAGATGATGCTCAAGTCGGCAGGCAACATGCATACCCCGAGTGTGATGGCGGTGCTGATATGCATCTGCGATGTGGTGTTCAATAACCTCTTCATCTACGTCATGAAGATGGGCGTAGTGGGAGCTGCCTGCGGCACGGCGCTTGCCTATATCTGCATCTCGCTGCCCAATCTCTACCTCACGGCATGCCGTAACCGGATACTCAATCTGCGTCAGGACAAGGAACCTTTCCGGTGGGTGAAGGAATACCTGCACCATGCCTGCAAGATCAGCATCCCGATAGCCATACAGAATGTCCTGATGAGTGGTGCGCAGATCGTGAGCACCATGATTGTGGCACCATTGGGCAATATCGCCATTGCTGCCCACTCGTTTGCCATCACCGCCGAGAGCCTCTGCTATATGCCGGGTTATGGTATCGGTGATGCCGCCACCACCCTGGTGGGGCAGACGCATGGTGCCGGGCGTACCGATCTCTGCCGCAATTTCGCCTATATGACGGTGGGATTGGGCATGTTCGTGATGGCATTGATGGGAGTGGTGATGTATGTCTTTGCCCCCGAGATGATAGGTGTGCTCTCGCCGGTAGAGAGCATCCGCGAGCTGGGTACCACCTGCCTTCGCATCGAGGCCTTTGCCGAGCCTTTCTTTGCAGCGAGCATCGTCACCTATTGTGTCTGTGTGGGAGCGGGCGATACCCGGAAGCCAGCCGCCATCAATCTGGGTACCATGTGGCTGGTGCGCCTCACCCTGGCTTACGCCCTTTCCAAGAGCTATGGCTTGGAGGGTGTCTGGATTGCGATGGCTACGGAGCTTACCCTCAGAGGCACGCTTTTCCTCATCCGACTTTACCGCGGTTCGTGGATGAAGAGCTTCCAATGTTAGTTTTACGTTAAGATTTGCAGGTATTGGGGAAGATAATCTCCCAAATGCTTGCAAATCTTTTTTATTTTGTGTAATTTTGCAAGCGGAATATTTGAAACAAGAAATTTTATAAATCAATAGCAGATGAAACTAAGAAAGATTTTTGCAGCGTTTCTGCTGTGTTTATCCGTGGGAAGTGCGATGGCACAGATGCCAGCCATTCCTGTGGACAAGAATGTGAAGATTGGTCATCTCGACAATGGATTGACTTACTACATTCGTCACAACAGTTATCCTGAGCATGTAGCCAGCTTCTACATTGCCCAGAAAGTGGGTTCTATCAATGAGAACGATGATCAGCGCGGTTTGGCTCACCTCCTTGAGCACCTCGCCTTCAACGGTACCGATCACTTCAAGGGTAATTCCCTCCAGGATTACCTGCAGAGCATCGGCGTGGAGTATGGTAGAAATCTCAATGCCTATACCAGCGTAGAGAAAACCGTATATTACTTCACCGATGTACCTACTACCCGCCCTACAGCCGTAGATTCATGCATGCTCATCCTCAAGGATTGGAGCAACGGTATCTCTCTTACCGAGGAAGCCATCAATGACGAGCGCGACGTGGTACACAATGAGTACCGTATGCGCATCGTGGGTCAGCAGCGCATGATAGAGCGCTCATTGCCAAAACTCTATCAGAACAACAAGTATGGCTACCGTTTCCCTATCGGATTGATGAGCGTCATCGACGGCTGCAAGCCGGAAACCCTGCGTGCTTACTACCGCAAGTGGTATCGCCCAGACAATCAGGCAATCATCATCGTGGGTGATGTAGATGTCAACCATATCGAGAACAAGATCAAGGAGCTCTTCTCGGGCATCAAGGTGCCTGCCAATGCCGCCAAGATTGAGCCGGTGGAAGTAGCCGATAATGATACCGCCATCTACGTAATCGACAAGGACAAGGAGCAGCAGTATGATATCTTCAATATCTTCATGAAGCATCCTGCCATCCCTAATGCGATGAAGGGCAACATGAGCTATCTCATGAAGGGATACATGGACAATGTGGTTACCTCTATGCTGGGTGCACGCTATGCCGAGATTGCCCAGGAAGCTGACTGCCCATTCCTTCAGGCAGGTGCCGACGACGGCGACTTCCTGCTCTCTTCTACCAAGGGTGCCTTCAGTCTTATCGGTGTGGCTAAGCCAGGTAAGGTAAAGGAGGCTTATGCTGCCGTATTGCGTGAGGCAAAGCGCATGCACGACTTCGGATTCACCGCCACTGAGTATCAGCGTGCCAAGGAGGAGTTCCTGAGCCGGGTAGATAAGACGCTTGCCAACAAGGATAAGATGAAGAACGAGCAGTTTACCACCCAGTATGTGGATCACTTCATCTCCAACGAGCCGATTCCATCGGTAGAGGACGAGAGTCAGATCTACAAGATGGTAGTACCTCAGTTGCCATTGGAGACCATTAATGCCTATGCCAAGCAGCTGGTTTGCCAGAGCGATACCAACCTGGTATCGATGGTGCTGATGCGCGAGGCAGAGGGTGCCGTTTATCCTACCGAGAAGGAGCTTGCCGACGTAGTGAAGCAGGTGCGCTCAGAGAAGCTGGAGGCATACGTGGACAACGTGAAGCAGGAGCCATTGATGGCTCAGTTGCCTAAGGCAGGCAAGATCAAGAAGACAGTAGAGAACAAGCAGCTGGGTTACAAGCAGCTTACCCTTTCAAACGGTGCCAAGGTGGTATTGAAGAAAACCGATTTCAAGGATAATGAGATTCTCTTCGCAGCCAGTGCCAAGGTGGGTTACTCTGCTCTCGAGAAGAGCGATTACCCTAGCATCATGATGATGACCGAGGCTTGGGGTGCCAGCGGTTTGGGCAATTTCTCAAGCACCGAGCTTGATAAGGCGCTCGCAGGTAAGCAGGCAGGTGTATCATTCACTGTCAGCCCTTTTACCCATGGACTTTCCGGAAATTCTACTCCTAAGGACGTGGAGACCCTGATGCAGCTCATCTATCTCAAGATGACCGCATTGAGCAAGGACGAGAAGTCGTTCAAGAATCTTCAGAATACCTTTGCCACTGTTCTTGCCAACCAGAGCAACAATCCTAACATGGTATATCAGGATTCATTGCAGAGCACCCTTTACCTGGGTAGCAAGATTGGCCGCATTCCTACTTCTGCTGAGATCAACGCCATCAACTACGATCGCCTGATGGCGCTTGCCAAGGAGTATTACGGCAATGCCAAGGACTTCACCTTCTACTTCGTGGGCAACTACGATGAGAAGACTCTCCTCCCACTCATTGAGCAGTATATCGCCAGCTTGCCAAACAATGGCTTCAAGCTGAAGAACAAGGAGATTCCATACGCCAAGGGCGAGGTGAAGAACAACTTTACCAAGGCGATGTCTAATCCTCAAACCCAGGCATCAGAGATATGGAGCACCAAGTTGCCATTCTCTATGCAGAATATGGTACTGGCAGATGTAACCTCCCGACTGCTGGAGATGCAGTATCTGCGCACCATCCGTGAGCAGTTGAGTGCAGCTTACCATGCAGGAGCCACCTTCGGCATGCTCCGCGATTTCGACGACAAGGCATCCATCAGCATCACCGCCAATGCCGGCTTGAATCCGGAGAAGGCTGATACCGCCATCACCTATTTCTTCAAGGGTGTAGAAGAGGTAGAGAAGCAGGTAGATGCTGCCGACTTGCAGAAGGTGAAGGAGATTCTCCTGAAGCAGGCAGGTGTGGATGAGAAGAACAATGGCTACTGGCTAGGCGTTCTTGCCAACTATACAGGTCTCGGTTTCGATAACTATACCGGCTATAAGGAGTTTGTGAAGAATCTCCGTGGCGAACAGATTTCCGACTTCCTCAAGAATGTACTCCTGAAGAGCGGCAACCATGTCGAGGTAATCATGAAGGCTGAGAAGAGCAAGGAATAATATCCCCCCGCTGGGATATCATTCCGATCAGCATAGAAATCCAAAAAGTCCCGTTGAACGATTTTACTCGCCAACGGGACTTTTTGCCTTTTTTTCTCTTTGTGGTATCAAAGAGTCATTCTGAAAATAATCTTTTTACGTAATTTCCTTTCTCTCTTACGTAAATTTTCTCAAGAGCACTCTCTTGCGAAAGTTACCCTTAGTCATTCTTCTTTGCCTTTGAAGCAAGAGCCTCACGGCGATCGTTGAGAATCTCCTGGCACTTGTTCAATGCCATATTCTCACTCATTGTGTTGACCTTAATTAAATCATTCATAACCTATTGTGATTTGTTAACGGTGCAAAGATAGGGTTTTCCTGTCATATTCGGGGATACTTTTTGAGAAATTTATGCTAATAATCGCTCTTTTTTGATGTATGTCAAAAAAGATGAAACATTTATACCTTTTTCTGAACGATATTTGAACCTTTCGCCATCTCTTTCGTCTAAGAAAATAATAAATAATGATGAAAAAAGCATTTCTTCTTTGTTATTTGCGGAAAAAGTGCGAACTTTGCAGCGAAAAAGAAAACGCTGCATCATATAAGCAGGATGCATTTTTAAAACGAAAGTTACAATTTATAATAAATAGAAAGTAAAAATGAAAAAGGTATTTTTGATGGCTGCCCTGGTGCTTGCCTGCACTTCCGGCAGCAATGTATGCGCAATGAATGAAGCTGTTCAGGAGGCTTCACTTTCAGAGTTGATGCCTGTGAAGAAAACAACTAAAAAGACATCGAAGAAGACATCGAAGAAGAAAACTACTACCAGCAGCAGCTCTACCGGCAGCAGCATCATCAGTGGCATTCTGAACAATGTGATAGGTTCTGCCACCTTCTCGCAGGCAGATCTCTGCGCCCATACCTGGAAGTACAGCAAGCCGGGTTGCGCCTTCACCTCAGAGAACCTGCTGGCAAAGGCTGGCGGCGAGATTGCTGCCAGCAAGATAGAGGAGGATCTGAGCAAGTACTACAATAAGTTCGGCTTCAGCCAGAGCAATACCTACTTTACCTTCAAGACCGATGGCACCTTTGCTGCCAAGATTGACGGCAAGGCATGGAACGGTACCTATACCTTCGATGAGAAGACGCATGCCATTCAGCTGAAGGGCTTGCTGCTGAGTGCTTCGGGTTTTGCCACCCGCACCACCAATGGCATCAGCCTTCTCTTCGAGCAGAAGAAGCTGCTCACGCTAGTCAAGACCCTGAGCAAGCTGAATCTTACCGGCAGCACTACGATGAGTGCCGTGAGCAGCATTGTGGATAACTACGATGGCGTGCGCATGGGCTTCGAGATGACGAAGTAAGATTGATTGCACTATAAGATTTAAGATTTTTAGAAGAATGAGTATTTCTTGTATTCTTAATTAAAAACTATATTCAGCAGTGTTGAACTTATGTTCAGCAGTGCTGAACTTGTATTCCACAGTGTTGAACTTAAGTTCAGCACTGCGGAACATAACTTTCTTCGTGGATTACAAACATTTACACAGTGAAGAAACTAATATTTCCTAGTGAGATAAAAAAGTAGTATTCGAAGTTTCTATTTTATCTCAACCTGGAGAGGGGTCTTCAAAGCATCCAGGTATTCCTTGATGCGAATCTGCCATTCGGCATAGCTCCTTACATCATATTTGCTCCATGCAGCACCAAAGTAATAGCTGTACTTCTCCTGGTTCTTCAAGCCTCGCTTCAAGCCGAGAGCATGGCCGGTAGCACCATCGTGCTTCTTATCGAAGAGCTGGTAGTAGGTGTGGTCGATGCCTTCTGGGAAGAGTATGCCCACATATACCTGGGAATTGTTCACCTCGATGTTATCCGTAGGGTCGGCATAGCTTACGTAATCCTTGGCGAAGGTCTTCATCTCCGTATCCTCCTCGTGGATTGGGAAACCGGTGGCGAAATCGGTAGGAGTGGTCAAGCCGTCATACCATACGGTCATCTTGTTGAAGTTGCTGCCCTTGTCGAGCGAGATGATGCGGTGCTCCACCACATTCTGCATATCGCCTACGGTAGATGGGTTGTAAGTCAGCTCTACGGTGAAGCGGAGCGGACCGTTATCCAATATCCTGTATGTCTTGTAGCAATAAGGCAGATACTGCTGGGTGCCCATCATGAGGCTTGGTGCACCCAATCCCAGGGTAGCGCCCACACGATAAGGATCCAATCCGTTGCCATGGTCGAGATGGAAGGAGGTGAGGATGTCCGTCTCTCGTGATTCTGCCTGAAGGGCCTTGATTTGCTTGGCAAGAGCAGCTGCCTTTGCTGTATTCTTCTCTACCTTCTCCTGCTTCTGCAAGGCTCTCACCTTGGCATCCATCTTATCGCCCTTGATATTTCCGTTCATATCCTTGATGTATCGCTCGTAAACCACGGTATCAGGAGTGTTCTTTACCCAGATGTCGGTGCCGAAGGAGCGCTCGCCGGTCTTCTGCAGGGCAGGACCATATACGCGGTAGGCACATCGGTCGTTCTCCCAAGCAATATCATCCTTTCTTATCTTATAGAGCGCACCGGTTGTCCATACCTTCTGCTTGTAAGGCTTGCCGATGCTCACGTAGTAAGTGGCGGATCCGTGAGGGCGCACGCTGGCATCTATGAGCAGAATGCCGTCGTGGGTAATCTGTGAGCCGATCTGCTGTCCGCGCTTGTTCTTCACGATATAAGCCTCGCCCTTCTTGGGGGTGGCATTGCCCAGCTTCGCCTTCACGTCGCTCATGCTGAGAGAGATGAGTTCCGTGCGGGGTGTGGAAGTTGGATTGCTTACCACGATGGTGGCTTGCTGTATGGCCTCTTGTGCCTTTGCAGGAGTGGCTTGCAGGGCATGGCAGTAGCTAGAACCTGCCAGCGCCATGAGCATCATCAGGCTCCTGGCCGTGATGCTCTTCATCATTTTTCCATGAATCTTTTTCATTTTGATTTGTTTGTTTTTTATTTAATACGAATGAATAGTTGTTGATACTGATTAAAAATTTCTCGCAGCTTTTCTACGAAACTGCGAGAAATGTCTTTTATTCTTCTATAACGGAGATATCCATGCTGATATCCTCCTTAGGGCGGTCACCACGCATGGTTTCGCTGTTCTGAATCTTCTCTACTACGTCAAGACCTTCCTCTACCTCACCGAAAACGGTGTACTGGTTGTCGAGGAATGGGGTGCCGCCCACCTCGGTGTAAGCCTTCTGCTGCTCCTCGGTAAACTTAGGGTAACCCTGCTCCTTGCAGCGCTTCTTGGTTTCATCCACCAGTTCATCCTGCAGCTTCATCAAGCCCTCACGGTCGCGGTTGCGGCGGAAGTTCATGATTTCATCATGGTGCTCCTTGGCAAGCTGGTTGAAGATGTTCTGCTCCATCTGCATGCCCATCTGCTTCTCCATCTGCTTCAGCTCGTTCTGCTTGTAGGTCTTTCCCCAGACGATATAGAACTGGCTGCCGCTGCTCTCACGCTCAGGGTTCACCTCGTCGCCCAGACGGGCAGCGCTCAAGGCACCGCGCTTGTGGAAGAGCTGTGGATAAACAAACTCGGCTGGGATGGTGTAATCAGGTCCGCCCGTGCCCAGCATCTTGCCCTTTGGAGCGCCCTTGCTGTCAGGGTCGCCGCCCTGGATCATGAAATCCTTGATGACACGGTGGAAGAGTGTGCCATCGAAATATCCCTCCTTTGCTAACTTCAAGAAGTTGTCACGATGTTGAGGAGTCTCGTCGTAGAGGCGCACCTTGATGTCGCCCTCTGAAGTCTTGATCAATACTTTAGCCATATTTCTTTTTTGTTTCTATCTTATTTATAATTCAATAAATCCTCGGAATTTCTTTCGGAATTCGATTCTAACATTTATTTTTCTTTAGAACTTTCCCATTCGTTCCACTGCTTCATAGCCTCCTGCCAGTCGGTTTGCTCACCGCTGGCGATGGCATCCTTCTGCTTCTCTGCCTCATCGCGTGCCTTGTCTCTTGCACGTTTCGCCTTCATGGCTTCGATGGTGGCATCGTCGAGAATCTGGATGGCGCCACGCTTGATGGCATCCTGCAGTTCCTCCTCGCCGAAAGCCTTGCCCGGCTCATTGAAGTCAGAGATGTTGAATTCATAATCCACGCGAAGGTCGTGGCGTATCAATTTCTGTTGCAAACGGTTGCCGGCATTCTTCAGGCGCAGCAACTTTCCGATTTCCTTGATTTCTCCTGCTGAGTATTTGTTTCTTCCCATTAATTATTTATTAATATTATATTTCTTTCTTTTTCTTTCCTGCGTTTCAGTGTTTCAGCGTTTCACCTATATTTCCGTCTCTACTTCCACGCCTTCTTCTGGTTCACCTCTATCAATCTGTCGAATTCGAAATCCGCCTTGATCTTATCCAGAATTCGCTTCACGATGATGTTCATCACGCTACCCCTGCTGTAATTAGCCGTACACATAAAGTTGGCACGGCCTTCCCTAACCAGCTGGCAAGCCATGGCCTCCTTCTGGGGCGTATCATATACGGCAATGGAATGGCCGCCGTGCTCCTTCACCATCTTCATGCAGGGCACATCGGTTTCTCCATCCCCGAAATAAATCATTCGCGGAAAAGGGATAGGGCGCTTGTTATCAGGAATATACTGGTTCACCCTGCTGTTGTCGCTCACCTGACGGATGCCCTTGTTGATCTTGAAGAGAAACTGCGTCTTCGTGGTATAATCCACGGCTACGGCTGGCCAGTAGGCGATGCCATCCTCATTATAGAGAAACGAGCAGGCATAGATGTTCTCGAATTCCTGAGCGATGGGTGTGCCCTCTATCATCTCCTTCAATCCCGAGGAGTTGATGTAGTGCCTGATGTCGAGGCCGATGCTTGCACCATATTCGTTGATGAACGAGAACCATTGCCTTACGCCACGGAAGAGCTCTACATTCCTGCCGAAGCTCTGGAAGGATTCGCGGGTGAGCGAGATATGGTTCTTCTTCGCTTCATCCAGCATCATGTACATATAGGTAAGAATGCCGTTGGCATCCTTGCCCACGGCAAGCTTCCGGTTTTTATCCCAGAATTCCTCCTTTGTCTTTCCGGTTGCCTGGATGAATCCGAACTCCTGCATGTTGCCGGGAGATAATGTCCCGTCAAAATCATAAACCAGTGCTACCTGCGGTCTTTTCTTTGCCATATCCCGTTTCCTTTCCTTCTTTTACTAGAACTTGTCTTTTTCTTCTCTTGCAGGAACTTCCGCCCCTTCATAACCTGCAAATATACATATTTTTCTGCGATAAAGCCATAAGCAGATATATAAAAAAACATAAAGACACGAAAAAAGGCGTGTAAAACTCATTTTCAGAGTCTTACACGCCTTTGATCTTTATGCTAATCTAATAACTTCTCTATGATGAGAGAGATTACTTAACCTCCTCGAAATCTGCGTCCTGTACATCCTGAGCGCCATCGTTAGCACCCTGCTGTGCCTGCTGGCCACCCTGTGCACCCTGAGGACCTGCCTGCTGGCCGCCCTGGTACATCTGCTGAGAAGCTGCCTGCATTACGGTGTTCAAGTTGTTGATAGCTGAATCGATGGCTGCAACATCACCAGCCTTGT
>ERZ1034626.849-NODE-849-length-21649-cov-5.502686_pt1 | contig 21649 bp, 13 predicted proteins | sample MGYA00520652_ERZ1034626 | MGnify/ENA primary metagenome ERZ1034626 (study PRJEB33766, sample SAMN09781765) | gut metagenome | biome: gut microbiome | host: Homo sapiens | place: Madagascar | study: EMG produced TPA metagenomics assembly of the PRJNA485056 data set... | reverse complement strand
GACTTCCAGAACAGCAACTCGTATATCACAGCCGGCTCTTACTTCCCCAACAACGGTTCAGGTCTTGGAAAGTTCCAGGCTGGTATGCAGATTCGCCGCTCATCACGCCTTAACTGTGTCAACTCTGTAGTGACAGACTGGCCTATCGGTCTGATTATCGACGGTGAGAAGGGTGACACTCCTGCACAGGCTAAGGCTGGCAAGCTGCGCCTCCAGAACATCTTCATAGCCAATGCTGACATCCTTGGCTCTGACGCCAATAAGTGCTACGAGGATAAGGAGTATGACTATAAGGCTAAGGCAGTAAAGGCAGACAGCAAGCAGTCTTACTCACACACCTTCTTCGAGTTACCGGAGAACAACAACCGCTATTTCGCTGACAAGTCATCATTGATGCTTACCGACGGCAAGGGTGTTGGCGTAGCCTTCATGCCGCAGTCAGGCAGCAGCCTCTTCGGAGCGCAGAACTTCTCAGGACTCGACTCATGGTTCACTCCAGTGACATACATCGGAGCTTTCAATGCTAACGACAACTGGCTCGACGGTTGGACAAATTTCGATCCGCAGAACACCGTTTATTAATTAGTAATTGGTATTTATTACTTATTACTTATTAGTTTGGCAGCTTATAGTTAGGCTCAAATAAGGGACGATGGCAATGACATGCGAAAGCAGTTGTTGTCATCGTCTGTTTTTGTATATGTTTGGATTTTAGCAAAAACAGGAGGTTTAAATGTTTGGATTTTAGCATAATTCATTGGTTTAAATGTTTGGATTTTAGCATTTTTTGCAGTTAATGTATTGAATATCAGATAAAAAAGCATAACTTGAAAAGGAGGATTGCCGGATTGATATCTTTCCGCTATATGCCTTGCAGAATCTGATGAGGAAATAGGAGAGAGGGTGTATCAAAAAACTGTGGTTGGACAGTTGTTTGATACACCCTCTTTCTTATTGTTTACCTTAGTAAGGTGCGTTTCCGTCTTGGATGTCTAAGTTCCTAAGTTCGTTTGCCTATGCTTTATTTTGGAGGCTGGCGAACAGCACGCACATGGAGTTTGTTTGTACGAATATCGAGTGACGTACCTACTCCTTCTGTATATTTGTAGGAATGATCGTTGTCTTTGTCGACGTCAGATGCTGTTGATGTCCAGTAATCTCCAGACAACGGGTAATCATAATCTTTAATCTTAGAGTATTCATCCTTCGCAGGCAGGTACCATACAAGATTTTCCTTCTTAATTACAGGACGATCAATTTTTCCGTTTGTCGTAGATTCTGTTACTTTATTAAACTTATTCTTCATAACAGCAGCTCTTACTGCAAATTCTGTTGGATTGGTTGGTAAGACTTTGTCTGGTTTACCACCCCATCTTTCCAATAATTGCATTAGTGCAGCAGCTTCACTCACACCATTATAATTGTATAATTCGTATGTGTTCGTTATACCGTCAGTAGGACTTTTGGCTACATCTGGTGATTTAACTTCGTTGAAATTGATGGTGATTTTTTTAGGGAATGCCCATTTATCTCTTGTTATAAATTTTCCGTAATTTGTAAAGAGCCTTAAGTATAAGTCAAGAGCACCTCTATAGAACCAATGAATCTCACTTAAATCATAGGTGATATTTGTTTCCTCATCCCAAAGGAATCCCCACTGGTAATCCCCATCTTCTATACGTTCGCATCCCAATCCGTCGGTAATCCAACTTGGGCAAAGCTGTGTGACAGTGAATTTAGCAGGTATAGCCGAAGGATATCCTGTTGGTGAAAGTTCGAGAACAACATTACGGTTTTCCAATCCTATGTTTTCTTCGAGGAATGCGTATACTGTCACTTCGCCTGTTTCTGTGCCAGTGATAGTCTGTGTACCACGGTCTTCTTCAATCCAATAACCAAGCTCTTCCAAATCAGTGAGGTCTTTACGAAGTGTAACTGATGAAGACGTTGATTTCATTGTCCATCCACCTTTCAGACCATTGTCCACCTTAATCTTAATCGGGTAAATCACGTAGTGGGCGTCCTGCAACTTCGGCTCAGTAACAAACTCAAGCTCGTACTCTGGTGTAATCGACAGGCGGTAGGTTACGGTTTTGCCCATTGGCCATTCTGCTCCGTTGAGAGATGCGCTCAGAGTGCGGTCTCTGCCTGAGATATTATCGTGGAACTTTACTTCGAGCTTGCTGTCTGCGCCTAAGGTTTGGGGCAGAAGCATGAGTGTGGATTCGCCGGCGTTGAGGTCGGTGCCGTTCGGAGTAGTGCCAGTTGTCGCCTTATTGGGTGTGACGGTGTAGTTGGCTGTGCCGTCGTTGAGAGCCCATGTAGAGCTAACCATGTCGTACGAACCGGAGTTCTTTACGTTGGTGATGGTGACGCTCTTGATTGTACCGGCGGTCATTTGTGCGCCAGTCTTTATCTTTACAGCGGTGCAAAGGTGCTTAAACTGCAGACCTACGGGGATGCAGTTGCCCTCTTTGGCGGGACTGTCTATGAAGTCTGTAGTTGCGGCAACGATGTCGCGCTGATCTTTTGCTTCTGCGGGAGTAGTGTACTGTAGCTTTGTATCGTTGGGCGTAGTGGGTACAGTCAGGAAAGCAGCATCCGTTGGAGCCCATGCCAAGAAGCGGAGCTGGCGGTTGGAGCCTGGCCAATAATAGATGCGTTGTGGCACCCAATTCGTTCCGTTGTTGGTGGCTATCTCGTTCATGAAGAACTGTGAGCCGATATTGCCGTCTTCCTTGTATGCTGCCACGACATTAAACTTGTCGTACATTGTGGTCTGCATGGCGGCGCGCGTCATAGGCTTGTTGTCGTTGTTGCCGATGCCGTCCGTCACAATGGCTCGTACGCAGAGAGTGTCTGCTGAAGCGTCAGAGCGCAGAACGTAGTGGGCTACGGTCTGTGCGTCGTTGGCATTGGCAGCGCGTGTTTCGGCAGCGTCAGTCACTCCGAAGCTGATACCCTCTGACGTGCCATCCGCCTTTCCGAAGAAGTCGTCGCTGCTGCATGAAAAGAGGGTCGCTGACAGGAGCACAGCAGCGATGCTGGCTGTCATTTTATGTATGTGCAGTAATCCTTTCATCTTATTTAGTTTTTTGTTGTTAAAGATAAATTGTGAGTGTAAGGGGAACATTCAACCCCTTACACCCTGTGACATTTCTTTGTCTATGCTCTTCACTCATAAGCGGTGTTATGGGTGAAGAGCGTGGTTTGTATCATTGGTGTGCGTATGGATTGGGACGCACATCTATGAAAGGTGTCGATTACTGCATGATCTTAGGCTCGTCATTGAAATTTGCCCAGTCGCTAACATTAGTCTTGAACACAATCGGGAAGAGCTGTACGTTCGGATCCGGGTTGATGTTATTCTCGTTGATCTCAGCAATGTAGTTGTAGCTCAAGCCCTGCTTCTGCTCTGTATTGAATCTAACAGTATGGTTGTAGTCTGTTGTAACGCCACCCTGATCAAGAGTAACGGTGAATGTTACTGTATACTCTGTATTTTCAGCTGTCGGGATGAGATACATGTGGTCTGTCTCACCAGAACCTGTACCTGCTGCGAGATCTATAGGAGCCTTTTCTGTATTATTTGCGAAAGCAACTACGAGATTCTTGTTAGTTGCGTTAACGGTCCACTTAGCATTTGCAGCGGCAGGAGTGATAGAACCTTTCTCGTAAGCGTTGGTAATCTTTACGTCCTTAATGGTAAGCTTAGCAGCAGCAGTATTGGGGAATGTGTTCTTGAATGTGAACTTCACGCGAGCAAGCTGGTGAGCGAAGTTAAGCTCAACTGCAGCAGGAGCAGCAGCGATTTCTGCACCCATTGTTTTTTCCTCTGCCTTAACATAGAGGAGGTCAGTTGTGGCATTGTTTGTGAATGTGATAGTACCGCCAGCCTTGGCAGCAGCGAATTCAACACCCTTTTCGCCAGCCTTAGGAGCAATAGCCTCGAAGTTGTAAGTTTTGCCAGCCTCCCAATACTTCAGAGGTGAGTATGTGCTTGTACCATTCTCAGCAACGTTTACTACCTGCTTGTTGAAGAGTACGTCATCACCACGCCAGCCGTACAATTCAAAAGAACCAAGGTTCTTGAGAGTTACGTCGTCAGCAGCACCACGTGTGCTCTTGTTCACGAAAGAGTTGAAACTGATAGCATTACCCTTAGCTACCTCTACAGTCTCGTCGTTGTTGCAGGCTGTGAGTGCAAGACCCATAGCAGCCATACCAATAATAAAGAACTTCTTCATAAATGTTAATTTTTTGAGTTGGTTGTTAATAAATTGAATATAAAATTAGAAATGTTTAAGTCGTTGTTTAGTGTGTCAGTCGTTTTTGTGTTATTTCAGCGGAATCACGATATCCTCGTAATCTCCCCAGCCGTCAACCGAAACGTCGAATCCTGATCCGCCTTGCTTTCCGTCCTCGTCAGAGATTTCCAGACCCTTCACCACGATTACGCCGCCCTGAGGCTGAGCTTCAATCTGCTTTGTGACGTCGAAGTCGAAACTCTTTATAAGTCCGTTCTTCAGTCTTACCTCTAAGTTGAGCGCATAGCTGCGCGGTCCTCGTGTGGGCTGATAGAGCGAGTTGGGCCAGTCAGGAACGCCGAACGACGTCACAATGGCTTGCGCTCCCCACGGTTCCAGAGTGCAGTCGTAGAGTAGGGTGGCTGCGTCGGTGGTGGTATGACCATTGTTCATATATACAGATGCTGCCATTCCCGAGAGCGCTCCTCTCACAAGGCTGACATACTTCAGACCCTTGCTGAACTCGTATCTTACGAGATACTTGAACACCATCGGGTGCATCGTCACGTTCATCACCGGCATTTCTGTTGTACGCTCTGACGTATACTTGGCGTTATAGTTGCCATAGAGCATGTCAGGCATTGTCACCGTAGGCTCGCCCTTTGCGTCGTTGTTCTTGAAGGGATTGCCCATATAGGTGGATCTGGTTCGTGTACGCGTCGTTGCCTTTGCCGAAGCGAAAGAATACATATCGTCAAAGAGGATATACTCCGTGTCGTTGTTATAGAACAGCAGCTGATGGTCGCCCGGCTGCAGTCCCACTACGCCGCCTTCCGCAGGCATATTGATCATATCGTTGACGCCCGACTCGCTGAATACGTGCATACGCAGTCCGGCAGGGACGGCAGGTCGCAGTCCGTCGTAGGTCATGCCATACTTCTCAGGCCATTCAGCCTCCGAGCCCCAAACCTTTTCGTTCAGATTAAGCTCCCATTCCTGCTGGTATGTAGCCACGACTCGGAAGTCGTACTTAGGTGAGTGGACATCATGGTCGAAGCACAGGTCCTTATGCTCACATGAGGTGAGCGTGGGCATGGCGAGAGCCATAGCGCACAGTGTGCCGACAATCAGTCTGGCTGATTTCTTGCAGTTAATCATTTCTCGCCTCCTTTCTTCGTTTTCGTGTTGTTGTTGCCATGTCCGAGGAGCCATACAAGCGAAACCTCCAGCTTAGTGGGTCCAATCCACTTGCGGTCCTTAGTGGCTTGCCATACGTAGTGTCCGTCGAGCGGAATATACTCATAATAACGTCCGCCCATATATCCAGCAGCGAGGCTGAAGTCAATGTTAAGTCTTTTTGCAATCGGCATAGAGTAGCCGTATTCTGCACCGACGGTGTAGCTCATGCGGTCCCAGAGAGTTCCGCCCGGCACGCCGCCCATATATCCCTTTCCTCCGAACTCGAAGTCGTAGGTGAGCATCTGTGCGTTCAGTCCGATGTGGTGTCCCTGCAGCGGCTTCTCGGCAGCCTTTGCTCCGAAGTACTTTCGTACGCTGAGTCCGCCTCCGTAGATGCGCCAGTAGCGATGGTTATTGTTATGGTTCCACCATCCGTACATCCAGTCTGCCGCTACCGTCCATCGCTTTCCGAGCGAAACCTCCACTCCGATGTTAGGCACGAGGAGAGCGTCGTAGAGCATATTGGTCTTGATGGCGAAGTATGCGGGAGAGGTGGTGTCCACCTCAATGATTGGTTCCGGCTCAACCACAGTCTCTGTCTGCTTGGTGTCCTCCACCGGCTTCTCCACTATCTCCGGTTCCGGTGTCTCATACTTCTTTCGTATGGTGACGAGGATGGCGCTGGCGTTTCTTATGGATGGGAAGAACTTGTCGAGCATATAGTTCCATGTGCGTCCGTAGTTCATGTCCATGAGTCGCTTCTTGCGGCTGTCCACGAGCGCTCCTTTTTTATTATATGTATATTCCGGAGTTTCGAGCAGCTGGTGTAGCACTTCCTTCTTGTGAGGCATATCTGATTGCTCCACGTAGTAAGCGAGCTTGTCCCAGGGGTCAGACCATTCCTGACGTACGACGATGCTGTCCTGCAAGCTGATGCGCTGGCGCACATACTGCTCCATGTTGGCGCAGCGACGCTTGGCGAGTTTACGGTTGAACGCATTGCCACCTTCAGGTGATGCCGATCCGCAGAACGTCACCTTAGTAAGTTCGAGTGTGGTGTCGTTAGTGACTTCGTTAAGAAACTCTATAACATTGTTAAGGTTGGCTTCGTTGTCAGCGAATTTTGTGTCGAGAACGCTCGATGCCACCCTAAATCTGATACAGACTTCCTTCTTGTTGTTGTCTTGGGCTGATGCAGTCTGCATGGCGAGCGCCAAGAAGAAGAGTGCTATAAATCTTATCATATAGTAGTCTTGTATTAGTCAAGTTTTTAATTATTGTGTTTAGTTCTTTGTTTTGTGTGCTTCTTCGTCATTAAGCATAGTCGTAGCTTACGGTGTGATTTATGTCACTCCGCTTAGTTTTCGGATGCAAATATGGTATAATGGATTTAATCGTGCAAGCTTTCTGCAAGAAAAAATAGTTTTTTTTGCTGTGTGGGAGAACAATGCTATCCAATATGACAAAGTCTGCTGATGTCCTCGTCAAACGTGTCGCGGTTAATGGCACGCGTACGCATTGCCGACTTATAGTTATAGATGGTCTGCGTGGAATAGAAGAGCAGCGTGGCTATCTCCTGACTGTCCGTCACGCCCAGTCGCATCAGTGCATAAATGCGTGCTTCCGTGGTGAGCGAGTTAGGGGAGGGCAGCTCTATTTGGGCCTCAGGCATGAGCAAGGCGTTCAGCTCGTCCACGAAGCCAGGATATAGTTCGATGAATGCTCGGTCGAAACGTGTATAGAAGGTAGTGGCTTCCTCCTCCGCCAACTTATAGCTGTTGATGGTCTTGAGGAGGTCTGCTGCCTGATTTGCCTTTATCTTACGGCTGACGAGCTTGCGATATTCTATGAGTTTGCGTATATATACGGCGCTGATGTCCATGAAAAGTCGCATATAAGTTTCGCGTCGGTGGTTGGTGGCAATGAGCTTTTCGTTCAGTTCGGTGAGCTGTCTGTTCTGGCTTCTTATCTCACGTCGGCTTCTTGCCAGCCACTTGTTCTGCTTATATCCGAATATAGCCATTGCGAACAGTACGAGCGACATAAAGCTGACCACAGCCAGCACGCCCCTCACGATGCGCTCCTTATGCGCCAATGCCTCTTGGTTGGCAGTGGCGATGATGGGGAGGATGTTCGAAATCTCGAGCATTCGCAGACGGTTGTTATAGAACTTTGCGTCCTCCATGGAGCAATAAATGTATCGTGCTGCATGGTCAGCGTATTTTGCATCCTTCTTATATAAATATGTGGAAAACTCCTGCAGCGCCAGATTTTCCTTCAACGGACACACCATATCAGATATGGCTGCTTCTATGATGTATTTCTCGTAGAGCGGCGTCTTGCCAATCTCGCGATAATAGCGTGCTATGCAGTATGCCGCCGAGGCGTGCACACGGCTGTTGACCGGGCTATGCATAAGGGCTGTGGTATACAGGCTCAGCACGTTCTTGCCCAAAGGATTTTCCATGAAAGCAAGCTCGGCGTTGAGATAAGCATGCAGAGCAGTATTGTCATTGCTGGTGGCGCTGACCGTCAGCTTCAGATAGTGATGCTTCTTCTTGTGCAGATCGTCCTTGAATTCCGACTTGTCGCAGAACGACTCCCAGTAATTATATAGCCACGTGAAGGTGTAATAATAGTATTGTCTGAGACGTGGCGGAACGCCCTCCTTGCCTATTTTGTTCAGAAGAGCTTCCGACTGGCTGTAGAGTCCACCCGTTGACAGCACGGCTGCACGGTTGATGCGGTTGAGCATGGTGAAGTAAGCGTCGTTGTCGCTCTGCGAAAGAGCCAGTCCACGGTCTGCGTAAACCAGTGCTGAGTCGTAACGATAGGTATAGTATTCGCGATAAATCTTGTCGAGAATGGCGAGTCGTGCCGCATTGTTGTCGGCAGTTCTAAGGCGCAGCTTCAGCTGTTTCAGCTTTTCTTCCTTCTGTTTTGCGTAAACGTCACGCTTCTCAATATAGCTGTCGAGAAGCTCCAGAAGGTGTCGTTCGTCCGTGATGTCCGTAGTAGCCAAAGTCTGTTTTGCCATAGCAGACACGGGCATAAGGATAAGAAGAATGTAAAGAAACAGTCGCATAACTATGGTTTATTGGGTTTAATGCTGCAAATTTAGCATTTATATCCGAAATAAAACCATCTACTTTGATAAAAAATTCTAAACATACGAACATTTTGATTATTAGCAAGTTATGCTTTTGTATTTTCTCATTGTTATCTACTTTGCGTTTACGCAGACATACATTCTGCCGATATAGCAAGTAATTTTGCAATCGAAAACAATAACGCATCACACATATGAACCTTAAACTCAAAACATTCTCTTTTGCCCTTATGGCTTCAGCCTCAACGGGCGTGTATGCACAAACGCATACAGAAAACAACTCTGCCAACGATTCGGAGCAGCCTAAGAAGGAAGAACGCAACGTCATGCTCAACGCAGCTGACGCCAATAAGCCTCGCGAAATCCAGATTGGTCTGCCGAGTGAGGACGTCACCGTGTATGAGAACGGTTTGCCAGCAGTCTATTCTTCGTCCGTGCACAGGCTGTCCGCCCACTGGCGCAGCGACGCTTCGCTGAAAGGCACCGACCTTATGACACCCTCAGAGAGTGCCATCCGTACCGGTAACATCGCTTATGCCGTATCGGCTTTCAGCGAGTTGGGCGAAAAGAAGTTCAGCGGAAAGCTCAACTATAAAGCCAATCACTTCGGCATGCAGAACTTCGACCTCAACCTTTCCGGCAGCATCGGCGACCGCTGGCTCTACACAGCTGGCATGTATCAGAACTTCGATCCGGGCAGCTTCAAGCTCCGCTTCACCGATTACGCCGACCGCACGCAGATTTATCACTTAGGTCTGACACGCATCCTCGGTGACGGCAAGGGCAGAATCTCCTTATTATATAAGTATTCCAACAGCAAGAACCCTGGCAACTTCGCCAATGCCGCTCCCTTCATCTATGCCGGTGACGGCAGCATCAAGAAGCTTGCCGGCTTCGATCCCGGCCTTGATTCGTACGTTCAGCGCCAGGGGTCGTTCAGGTATCTCAACACCAAGACTGGCAAGATGGAGACATGGAACATGACTGACGGCAATGATAACCATGCCAATGAGGTGGCATTGATAAGCCAGTATCAGTTTGACAATGGCTGGCTGTGGAAGCTCAACGCTAAATACATGAATGCTCCACGCGCCAATTTCGTGGACTACGGCGGCAGCACCATCTCCGAGGTGAGCGAGGCGGACGGCTATCAGCTCTCCGACGGTTCGGCATACAGCGGCCTCATAGAAGGACGCCGCACGTGGCTCCACTTAGGTAAGGTGAGCAACGCCCTTCTGACCACAGAGGTGAGCAAGCAGATAGGCAGTCATAAGCTGATGATAGGCTTAAACGAATGGTATTACCATCTCAACTATTATTCTTCATCATTCCAGTGGGCCGGCACCGTGGAGGCTTATCCTCGAACCCTCAGCCAGATGTACGTCAATCCGCTCGACCCCACGCAGACAGCCCGTCGCTCAGAGACGTTCGGCTATAACGAGCTTAGCCCTGAATATACCAAGGGTTCGGAGAACAAGCTGGCGCTCTATTTCACCGACGAATGGAGAGTCTCACCGAAGTTCAAGGTGTTCTATGGCGGACGTCTGGAGTATTACCGCATGGCTGCCGACCAGATAGCCACATCACGCTTCAGCGGCTTCCATCTCGGCAACTACAACACTTACTCCACCGCTGCCGACGGTTCTGTCGTGGCTACCGAGCACAGCATCGCCCCAGCCAATGTCACAAAGAACAAGCTCAACTATGCTGCCACATTGCAGATGACATATAATGTCACCAACCAGTTTGGTCTTACAGCCGACGCCACCGTAGCCACCCGCTTCCCGCGCATCAGCGAGTATGCCGGAACGGGTCCTACAGAGGAGCAGTATAAGCGTGTGACCATCCCGTTGGTTCGTGGCGGAATATTCTACAGAAACAACTGGATAGACCTCTCATCGATGGTGACATACATATCGAAGAGCAACAACATTGACCAGCAGAACCTCACGAAGCCCGGCACATCAGAGGGCAAGACCGTGCTGCTCATCTATAACATCCAGACCTTGGGATGGACAACCTCAGCCGAGATTTCTCCGTTCAAGAACTTCCACATGCACGCCCTCTTCACTTATCAGAAGCCGGTGTATAAGAACTATAACGCCAGCGTGACGTTCAGCGACGGTCAGACCATGAGCGTCAATGCCAACAACAAGATAGTGAAGGAGATACCGCAGGTGCTCATCGAGCTGGATCCCAAGTATGACATCACCAAGAACCTCAACGCATGGCTCAGCTTCCGCTACTTCGGCAAGACCTACGCCAACCTTCAGGAGGCACTCTACTTCAACGGTCATTGGGAAACCTTCGGTGGCATCAACTGGAATGTCAACAAGAAACTCAGCCTCGGCGTGAGCGTCGTCAACTTCTTGAATGAGAAGGGAGCAAAGGGAACCATCAGCGGCTCGGAGCTTATCACGAAGGAAGAGGCTGGCAAGTATGCCGGCAAGTATATGAGCGGCAATTACCTGCGTCCGTTCACAGTGGAGTTCAGCGCAGGTATCAAGTTCTGATGATGTGAGAAAGAGCAAGAACAAGAATTATCTACCAATAATAAAAACCATACAACAATGAGAAAATCAATAATGCTGATTGCGGCAATGTGTATGACCTCGGTCATGACATTCGCCCAAAAGACCATCCGTGTGTCAACGGACAAGACTGACCTTGTGATGAAAGTTTCGCCGAAGGGCCGCCTCTATCAGGTTTATCTCGGCGACAAGATGCTTAATCCGTCTGACTATGACAACCTCAAGTGGGACGTGTATGCGGCTTCGGACGGATCCGTCAGCCAGCGCGGACATGAGGTGTATGCCACATCAGGCGCTGAGGAATACTTCGAGCCAGCCGTAGCAGTAACCCACGCCGACGGCAATATGACCACCTACCTGTATTATCAGTCGTCTGAGCAGAAGGCAGTGAAGGGTGGCACGGAGACCGTAATCACCCTTCAGGACAAGGTCTATCCTCTGACCGTGAAGCTCCATTACGTGGCATACGCCAAGGAGAACGTCATAAAGGCTTGGAGCGAGATATCACATAAGGAGAAGTCGCCCATCACATTGTGGCGCTACAGCTCGACGATGCTCTACTTTAAAGCCAACAAGTATTTCCTCACCAACTATCATAGCGACTGGGCAAAGGAAGGACAGCCCGAGACCACGCAGCTGAGCAGCGGCAAGAAGATAATCGACACCAAGCTCGGCACACGCGCTGCCATGCACGCCGAACCCTTCTTCGAGCTTGGCTTCGACGAGCCTGCAAAGGAGAACGAGGGCAAGGTGATGCTCGGAACGATAGGATGGCCCGGCAACTTCCGCTTTACCTTCGAGGTGGACAACGTGGGCGCTCTGCGTGTTATTCCTGCCATCAATCCTTATGCTTCCGACTATAAGCTGAAGGCTGGCGAGGTGTTCACGACACCTGAATTTATCTTTGCCATGAGCGACAACGGTATGGGAGAGGCATCGCGCAACCTGCATAACTGGGCACGCCAGTATCAGGTGAATATGGGTATGGACGACCGCCTCACTCTTCTTAACAACTGGGAGAACACGGGCTTCGACTTTAACCAGCAGAGCCTTGCCGAGCTGATGAAGGATGCCAAAGACCTGGGCGTGGATATGTTCCTGCTGGACGATGGATGGTTTGCCAACAAGTATCCACGCAAGGACGACCATGCCGGACTCGGCGACTGGGAAGCTACTAAGAGCAAGCTGCCCGAAGGCATACCCGGACTGGTGAGAGACGCCAAGAAGGCAGGCGTGAAGTTCGGTATATGGATTGAGCCGGAGATGGTCAACCCAAAGAGCGAACTCTTCGAGAAACATCCTGATTGGGTGATTATGCAGCCACAGCGCGAGACATATTACTATCGCAACCAGCTGGTGCTCGACATCTCTAATCCAAAGGTGCAGGACTATGTGTTCGGCATCGTGGACCGCATCATGACCGAGAATCCCGACGTGGCTTACTTTAAGTGGGACTGCAACAGCGTCATAACGAACATCTACTCGCCCTACCACAAGCAGAACCAGGGCAACTTCTACATCGACCACGTGCGTGGCATCTACAATGTGCTTACACGCATTCACAAGAAGTATCCGAAGCTGCCGATGATGCTCTGCTCAGGTGGTGGCGGCAGAATGGACTACGAGATGCTGAAGTACTTCACCGAGTTCTGGTGCTCGGACGACACCGACCCGTACGAGCGTCTCTACATCCAGTGGAGCCTGTCGAAGTTCTTCCCTGCGAAGACAATGGGTTCGCATGTGACAAACTGGAACAAGAACACGTCCGTGAAGTTCCGCACTGATGTCTGCAGCTCATGCAAGCTTGGCTTCGACATCGACCTCAAGTCGCTCTCTGCTGACGACTATAAGTTTGTGCAGCAGGCAGTAAAGAACTACAACAGCATGAAGCCTATGATTCTGGAGGGCGACCAGTATCGCCTTGTGTCGCCCTACGAGGGAAGCCATTGCGCCATCAATTATGTCAGCAAGGACAAGCAGCGTGCAGTGCTCTTCGCCTATGACCTGCATCCTCGCTTTAAGGAGCCGCAGCAGAACGTGAAGCTGCAGGGTCTGGACGCCGGCAAGACATACACCGTAAAGGAGACCAATCTGATGCCGGGCAAGCAGTCGGAGCTGGAGTGCGACGGCAAGCAGTATAGCGGCGACTATCTGATGAAGGTGGGCCTTAACGTGTTTACTGCGCAGGACGGCACCAGCCATGTGCTGACGCTGGAGTAAGCATCGCGTGCACAAAATGTAACGAGCCTTCGTACCAACTGGGACGAAGGCTCGTATCGTTTGGGATAATACCACCCAACTGGTAATAAATTCTGAAATTGAGGTATGGCTGTTATTTGGTAAAATGCTTAACTTTGCAGCGTGAAAGTTTTTTTGATAACCAAATAACAGCTATAAGATATGTATATAGAGAAGATAAAGACACCTGCCGACCTTAAGGGCATGGACATTGAGACACTTAACATTGTGGCTGACGAGACACGTCAGGCTGTACTCAATCGTGTCAGCAAGCATGGCGGACACGTGGGACCCAATCTTGGTTTCGTGGAGGCTACGGTGGCATTGCATTACGTCTTTGATGCACCGAAGGACAAGCTGGTGTTTGACGTCAGCCACCAGTGTTATCCGCATAAGGTGCTGACAGGACGTGCTGCCGGATTCCTCGGCAACGTGGACGACATGAACGCCATATCGGGATATTCGTCTCCGGCAGAGTGTCCTGAGTACGACAACTTTGAGGTGGGACATACCTCCACATCCATCAGCCTTGCCACGGGACTGCAGAAGGCACGCGACGTGAAGGGCACGAAGGAGAACATCATTGCCGTTATCGGCGACGGATCGTTGTCGGGCGGCGAGGCTTTCGAAGGACTTGACGAGGCGTCGGAGCTTGGCACGGGCATCATCATCGTGGTGAACGACAACGAGATGTCCATAGCCGAGAACCACGGAGGAATATACAAGAACCTTCGTGCACTGCGCGAGAGCAACGGCATGTGCGAGCACAACTGGTTTAAGGCGTGGGGCTTCGACTATAAATACCTGGAGCAGGGCAACGACATCGCTAAGCTCATTGAGGTGTTCAGTAGCGTTAAGGACACCGACCGTCCCACCGTAGTGCATATCCATACGGAGAAGGGTCACGGTTATGCTCCCGCTGTGAAGAACAAGGAGGCATGGCATTGGGGACTGCCGTTCAATCTGGACGACGGTAGCCGTCCGGTTCGCAATGCCGACGGAACCATGCCGGAGGTGAAGCCGTGCGAGACATATCAGGACCTCTTCAGCGACTGGATGCTCCACGAGATGAAGCAGGACAAGACGCTCATCGCCGTGACAGCAGGAACGCCGACAGCAGCCGGCTTTACAGCCGACAAGCGCAAGGAGGCTGGCTCACAGCACATCGACATGGGCATAGCCGAGGAACAGGCTGTGGCTATGATTTCGGGAATGGCAAAGGGCGGACTTCACCCCGTCTGGTCTGTATACAGCACCTTCTTGCAGCGCACCTACGACCAGATAGCGCAGGACCTATGCATCAACGGCAATCCGGCTGTCATCAACGTAGTGGGCGGCGGTATCAACTCGATGAACGACATCACGCACATTTGCCTCTTCGACATCCCGATGCTCTGCAGCATCCCGGGCCTAGTGTATCTGGCTCCGACCACCTGCGAGGAATACTTCGCCATGATGCGTTGGGCTATACTTCAGAACAAGAAGCCGATAGCCATCCGCATGCCGAGCAACGGCGTGGTGCACACGACAGAACCCGTGGATACGGAGTATGGCTACGAGTCTAAATATAAGGTTATGCACAAGGGTTCTGAGGTGGCGATTATTGCAGCCGGATCGTTCTGTCAGAAGGGCGAGAACGTGGTGCGACTGCTTGCCGACAAGGGCATAGACGCCACGCTCGTCAATCCTCGCTACCTTAACGAGGTGGACGCTGAGACGCTGGAAGCGCTGAAGGCAGACCATCAGCTGGTGGTGACGCTGGAGGACGGCAGCAAGGACGGCGGCTTCGGAGAGCGCATCGCTTCATATTACGGCACGTCGGACATGAAGGTGCTCGTGGGTGGAGTGAAGAAGGGACTGTACGACCGATACGACGTGGAGCAGTTGCTTTCGGACAACCGTCTGCTGGACGGGCAGATTGTAGAGGACGTAGCTCGAATTTTGAATTAGGAATTTTGAGTTAGGAGTTGAGAGAAGAAAAAGTTGGAAGTTGAGGGTTGAAAGTTGAAAGTTATGATTACCTTTGTCTGGAAAAATCATATATATGGCATTATCCAACATAGAGAAACATTATAACAAGCATCCTGAAGACCTTCGTTTGCAGCGCAGACATGGCATCGTGGAGTTTGAAACCACGATGCATCACTTGCGCCGCTTCATCCATCCCGACTCGTTCCTGCTCGACATCGGAGCAGGAACCGGTCGCTACGCCTCTGCGCTCATGGCTGAAGGCTATAGGGTGAAGGCAGTGGAACTGGTGCGCCGCAACATCGAGGTGTTCCTCAAGCGTGAGCCGGGAGCCGACGTGGTGCAGGGCGACGCACGCGACATGCCGTTCATCCCCACGGCAACGGCAGACGTGACGCTGCTGCTCGGTCCGCTCTATCATCTCATCAGCGACGAGGAGAAGCTCAAGGCGCTTAACGAGGCGAAGCGTGTGACCAAACCCGGCGGACTGATTTTCGTGGCTTATCTCATGAACGAATACAGCATCCTCTCGTATTGCTTCGACGAAGACCGCATAGGCGGACTGCTGGAGCGTGGAGCCGTGGACAAGAACTTCCACATACTGGCATCGGCAGACGAGCTGTACGACTATGTGCGCCTGGACGACATCAACCGTCTGGACGAAAGTGCAGGGCTGGAGCGTGTCACCATCTTCTCGCCCGACGGAGCATCCGACTATATGCGCACCCGACTCAACCGCATGAGTGACGAGACGTTCGCACACTTCATAGAGTACCAGAAGATCATCTCTGAGCGTGCAGACCTGATAGGAGCCGGCAGTCATGTGGTGGACGTGGTCAGGGTTCCCTTATAATATATAATGTAGGCAGACAAGGCAATGAAGAAAGCAATAGTAATGGGAGCCACGTCCGGCATCGGACTGGAGGTGGCGCGTCTCCTTGCGGAGCGAGGATATAAGGTGGGCGTGGCAGGACGACGTGTGGAGCGCCTTGCAGAGGCTGTGCGTAAGACGGACGGCATCGTGGCGTACCGTCAGATTGACGTTAACGACGAGGCAGCGCCGGAGAATCTGAACGAACTGATAGCAGAACTTGGCGGCATCGACCTCTATTTTCATAGTTCGGGAATATGGTGGGAGAACGTCGGGCTTGACATAGAGCGCGAGATGAAGACCGTCGAAACAAATGGCGTCGGCTTCACCCGTATGGTTACGGCGGCGTACAGATGGTTTGCGGACAACAACGTGAGAGGCCATATAGCCTGCATCACCTCCATTGCCCGCACGCGCGGACTGGGAGCAGCGCCGGCTTATTCCGCCACAAAGCGCTTCCAGTCGCATTATCTGGAGTGTCTTGCGCAGCAGTCGCGCATGCGCCGCCTCGGCATCCGCATCACCGACATCCGCCCCGGCTTCGTTGCCACCGACCTGATAGCCGGCAGCAATTTCCCCTTGCAGCTGTCAGCAGAACGCGTGGCAGACACCATCGTCAAGGCAGTGTTGCGAGGCAAGGAGACAGTAACAATAGACTGGCGCTACCGTCTGCTCGTTGCAGCATGGGCAATGATACCACGCTGGATGTGGACAAGGCTGCGGTTTGTGAAGTGAAGAATTCTTAAATCTAAATAATATGAAAAGAGTTTTATCAGATTTCTTATTGTTAACAGCATTCCTTACGCTATGCTTGACAGCTTCGGCAAAGCCGCGTTCTTTCAAGCAGGCGCAATCAATAGCAGAACGTCAAGCCCAAAAGCTTGGCATCGTAATAGACCAGTCGTCCTTAGCCAAAGCCCCAAGGCTGAACGGCGTAACCGACGACAACACCAGTAAACCTTACTTTGTCTTCCCCAACGGTGAGGAGAAAGGCTTTACTGTGGTTTCGGGTGACGACCGCTTCCCTGAAATCGTCGGCTACTCGGACCGAGGCACATATTCCGAAGACAAGTTGCCGGAAGGATATGTGGATTTCCTTCAGCAGTACAAGGAGATGGTGGAGGCAGTGGAGAAAGGCGACAACTCAGCCCTCAAGACCATAGCAGAAGCCAGACAGTTGAGCACGGAAGACACCAAGAGCGCAGAGGTAGCACCCTTGCTTGCCAATATACAATGGGGGCAGGACGAACCTTTTAACAGAATGTGTCCTCTATATAACGAAAAATATCGTTCTGTGACTGGCTGTACAGCCACAGCCATGGCTCAGATTTTGGCATACTGGAAATATCCCGAGGTGCTAAAATCGGACATTGATTCGTATGAAACAGAAACATATAATCTGTGGATTCCAACCATATATGCGGATGAACAAACGAATTATGATTGGGACAATATGCTCGACTCTTACCCTGACGGTAACTATACTGACGAGCAGGCTGACGCTGTGGCAAAGCTTATGTATCATTGCGGTGCGGCGTTGCAGATGGATTATGGTCCGGTTTCGGGCTGCTACTCTAACATTTCCGTTTGGACTAATTATTTCGGATATGATGCCGACCTTATAAATTACCTTTATCGTTTCTCTTTTACCGTAAAGGAATGGAAAGCAATAATAGACAATGAGCTTCTGAATAAGCGTCCTATAATGTATTCAGGAACTTCGTCTACTGGTGGTCATGCGTTTGTTTGTGACGGTGCGGACGGAAACGGACTTTATCATATTAATTGGGGATGGAACGGCTATCAAGACGGATACTTTGATATAACCATACTCAACCCGGAAAAGGGTGGCACCGGTTCTGGTACGGCAGCTGATGGCTATAACCGTTACGGTCGTATGATTATCGGCATTCAGCCTGATAATGGCGTATATGACGAGCCGATCGTTAGTGTTCCAAGTGTTTATTCCTTTGTCACGAAGGATTCTCGTAGCACTGAAATTCTTAAGGGTACACGTGATGACGTTAATGGCAAGTTTAGCATTGCTCTTAGCGATATTTTCTTTAATAACTCTGATAAGGATATCAATGGATATGTTTCTTATGGAATAATGAATGAAGACGGTTCGTATACGCCGATAGCTGATGGTTATGAAGTGAACTTGCTGGCTTATGACGAAGATGCGGAAATTTATGATAATCATAAATGTTCATTTGACAGTATTGATTATGCTTTTCCCGTAGGAACTTACAACATTTTCCCATTGTTTAGTGAGGACAGCGTGACATGGCGTAGATGTCCGGATGACCCTAATAGTGTTTATAAACAGCGAGTTGTTGAGGTAACTGATACAACATTGCAAGTGACAGAGACTCCGCTTACCGCTGAGATTGAAAACACAGAAGAAGTGATTTACTCTTATCCCACAGATTTCGCTATAACATTGACAAACAGAAGTCAGGAAGACTTTAATGGTTTTGTTAGTGTGTATGCGTCGGATAAGGAGGATGAAAAAGGCGAAATGATTGCGGCTCAGTATGTCTCGGTTCCTACCTATTCTTCAAGAGTCATACCGTTAATGATGACAGTTCCTCTGAACTTCCCGTATTTAAGGGTTGTTGAGTATAGTAGTGGCAATACGATAAGCAGCATTCGGCACTTTGACATCGATATGCCTATTGAGCCTTCTATATCACTTGTAAGTGTGGAGTCAAATGCAGAGCCTGGTCTTTATGAGACAGAAAAGGCTTATCATGCTGGCAGACTTGTGAAGATGCCAAAGACAAGAGAAGGTATAGCCAAGTTCAGATTCGGTCTGAAGAATGACGGCGGAAGAACCACGGCTAACTATTTGGTGATTTTTGAGAACACCGAAACTGGTGATATATATCATAGAATACATTATTATGTAAAGACTCTTGGCGATGGTCAGATCACTTACATAAACGATTCTATTTCAGCAAGACAATTAGGAGGAAGATGTGCTGTTTGTTCTGTCTACCATTTAGACGAAGCCAGTTCGTCATATTGGTATGTCCCGACATCGCTTCCTGATTGGACGCTTCCGTATGTTGACGACCCTGAAAGCGGTGTCAGCTATAAGGGATGTTTCACAGCCGTATATATCGGTGACAACGAAACTGGTGTCGGCGGTGTGGACGTAGAGAGCGGCATACATGTGATTGGCGGCAAGGGAGAGATTGTCCTGATGTCAGACAAGACATGTGTCTTCCCCGTCTACTCAGCAGGAGGCATGAAGGTCTGCGAGGTGAATGTTACGGAGAATGCTGCGCAGCGTGTGGCTGTCAAGCCGGGATTATACATCGTGAAGAATCAGAAAGTGATTGTTCAGTAACGGAATGTAAGCATAAACAATAAGGTGCCACTTCGGGTAAGAAGCCCCGGAGTGGCACCTTAGTCTTTATAAACAAACATGTTGTTTTGATGATTAGATGTTCAGGCTGACGTAAGCACGGTCGTCGAAGCTGAGGTTGCCCTCCACTAATCCCTTGGTGGCAACGAAGTCCGTGATGTTCTGCGGGTCTGTGGCGAGATGCTTGGCAAGAGCCTCCTCGCTCTCATGCAGCGTGGGGAGCAGGGTGGGGTAGCCGTCGGAGGCAAGCACCACGGAATGAGCAACTGTGATGATGCGGGTACCAGGCATATAGATGGGCGTTCCGTCAATGACCGCATACTGACGGTTCTGACCTTCGAGCATAGCCTTAATCAGTTGAGGTTCAATGGTGCGTCGTGCCTCTTTAGGTGTCATGCCGTTCTTTATGAGCGTGGCACGCTGCATGGCAATCTCATGTTCGTAAGGCTTCGAGTTGTCATAGTATTTGCCGTCAATGATAGCTTGGCAGTCGCCCACCATCCACACTTCCTTCCTCCTCTCGCTATAGACAATGGCAGAAGCCGTGAGGCGTTCTTCAGGATGCTCCGCCATTCGCTCAGCGATGCCACGCCATGCATATTCCTCCGCAATGCGATGCGTTATGCCTTGGCAGAAATGGTCCATCGTAGAGTCAGCCGCCATCTGCCTGATATAGTCGCAGATAAGCAGCATGGCAAAGCGTCCGTTCTTCATGGAAGCGTCCAGTCGCAATGGCGTCTTGCTCGTGCTGCCGTCAATGACAGCAGCAAAGTGAGGCGTAATGACAATGCCGTCCTCACAGTCAGCAGCAGTATGCTTGCCGCAAATGAATTGTTCAGTTATGGTCATAGAGTCGTATTTTTCTATCGCGAAATTACTGTTATTTTCCTAAAACATAGGCAAAATCAAAGCGAAACTTTCCTAAAACATAGGCAAAACTGAGATTAAATCTTCCTAAAGCATAGGCAAGAGCTAAACCGCATCTTTTCCGTAAAGATGCAGTCCGTACACTGCATAATTCCGTTAAAAGACGCAGTCTATACACTGCATAAATCATCATAAAGATGCAGTGTATAGACTGCATCCCTTCGTTGTTCCAGGCAGATTGTTCTATTAATTCAAAACTTCTAATTCCTAATTCGGACGGCATCTGCCGTCCATGCAAATATTGTACAAAGAGTAAAAACATGTTACAAAATAAAAAATGATTATAGAGTTTTTGAGAGCCGTTTTTTATGGTTTATGTTGCGCTTCTGACACCCTGATTTATCAATACAGCCTCTTTTGCACTCCAATAGTAACGCTATAAGAGTGCAAAAGAGGCTGTATTGCATGATAATAGAGGCTGTATTGGAGTGTAAAAGAGGCTCTATAGCAACCCAAAGATGCTTGTTTTGCTTCGTCATCCATTGCACACTTCTCTTCTTTGTAGCATAATCGTCTGTGCGTCAACATGCTATCGCTGCACGCTCAAAACTCAAGAATTTCGCACCAAAGATTTCTTAGTATGCTGAACGAGGAGTATTGAGCGTTAGAAATGCAAATATTGTATCGAACGGTGTGCCGTCCGAATTAGGAGTTTTGAGTTCTTGCTTAGGCAAGCGGCAGAGCCGAGCGGTGAATTAGGAATTATTCTCGGCTTCGCCTGCGATTTTGAATTATTCAATTTCAAGGATAGTATAAATAAACGGCATAATCCGCATCTTTTCCGTAAAGATGCAGTCCATACACTGCATGAATTGGCGAAAAGATGCAGTCTATACACTGCACCCCTTATTTTTTTCTCCGATAAAAGTTCGTTTCCTATCCCAACACCAAAGAAAAGCGCAGACCAAGAGCATCGGCAATGCGCAAGAAAGTGGAAAGCTGCATATCCGTCTGTCCCTTCTCGAGTGAAGATATATACTCGCGTTTCTTTCCTATCTTTTCAGCCAATGCTTTCTGTGTTAAATTCTGGCGTTTACGTTCGTCTTTAAGAAGCTCGGCATAATACCAAGCTTTGGCTTTTGCCTCAAACTCCTTACGTTCTGCGCTGTTTTCGTCACCGTATCTTTCTTGTAGATGGTCGTCAAAAGTTTTAAGACCAGCAAGTTTGTTTTTGTCAAGTTTCAACATATTTATTAAGTTATCTTC
>ERZ1034626.848-NODE-848-length-21654-cov-12.620492_pt1 | contig 21654 bp, 18 predicted proteins | sample MGYA00520652_ERZ1034626 | MGnify/ENA primary metagenome ERZ1034626 (study PRJEB33766, sample SAMN09781765) | gut metagenome | biome: gut microbiome | host: Homo sapiens | place: Madagascar | study: EMG produced TPA metagenomics assembly of the PRJNA485056 data... | reverse complement strand
GGCTGGCAGCGTAAAGCCGCTTAGCCGTTATCTCAAATTTTAACGAACCATTGTAATAGTAAGAGGGTGTGCCAAAACATTAATATCATATTTTGACACTCCCTCCCATATAATAATTAGTTTTAAAATAATATCTTTATCCTACAGCTTCACCTTAACGCAAAGCTTGCGCAACTTGCCCTCGCCGATGATAGGAGCATGCGGATCCTCCGGCCAAACAATCATGAACTGGCCCGGCTGCAGATTGATGTAGCTTGTGGCAGGCTCGGTGTAGAGTTCGCAGTCGGCAGCTTCGTCGTAGGGCTTGGTCAGATTGGTGCAGTCCTCAAGCGGTTTCCATCCTATCACCTCTACTCCGTCAAGCGGAATATGTATGTCAATGTACTGGCGATGAACCTCAAGCACCTGCTTGTCGGCTGTGACGCAAATAGGATTGGTGTTATTGATGAACAGATTGTCGCCGTCGATGTCAATGCGTCCGCATGGAGTGTTGAGCAGGTCGTGGCTCTTTACGTAGTCGAAAACTTTCTTGAACAGTGGGTGCAGCGACTCAATGCGGTCGCTATGCTTAAGTGTTGATACTATCATAGGTTTTTATTTTTTAGTTAATATTGTTCTTATCTTGCGCTTGTAGGCCTCAGCATAGGCACGACAACCGGTGTCGTTGGGATGAGTTCCCTCAATCATGTCGTCCTCCTTGAGCTTTATCTCGCTGCCATACATATAGTATAGTCCCTTCACGCCTTCTGCCTGAAGCTGCTTGTAAGCCTTGTGCAGCGCCTGACTTGCACGACGATAGTGGTTGGCTATGTCGGCACGGAAGATGCTGTCGGGTTGTGGATGGTTCTCAACCAGCAATATCGGAGCCTTGCTCACGCTGCGAAGCTTGCGCACTCCAGCCAATACCCGCTTGGTGATTTCGGCTACGGGCAGGTTGTTGCTGTTGGGTATAGGGTCGAGTATGAACAGACGTGCGTCTATCTCGCCCAACATATCAAATACGGCGGGTTCCATATAGGCGCTGCCCGAGAATCCGAGATTGATCAAAGGAAAGCCCATCTCACGACCTACGATATTGGGTATGGACATGCCAGGACGCGAAGGCGATGCTCCGTGAATGATTGATGTGCCGTAAATCACGACGGGACGCTCCTTCGACTGTCGCACAAACTGGAAATAGCTCTTGCTGTCTACTCCCACCGTAAGCCATTTCACGCCGTTGTAGTTAGGCAGATACAGCGTGTATTCGGTACGGCGATTGGCAGGAACCGAGAGCTTGGGGAACGATATTGTTATAGTGTCGCCCTTCATGCTCCATCGCATATGGTTGCCTATCCAGTGCATCTTGCCGTCAGCGGCTTTGCCATAGAGGTCGACACCCGAATGAGCCATGCCCGAGAGGTTGAACATGCCGTAGCTTTGTGATGTGCATACATACTTGACCGAGATGTTGGGCGATGTGGTGACGAAGCGCACGGTGAGTCCGGCGGTCATCGTTGAGTTGCCCCAAACTCTTCCAGGTACAGTGACCTTGAAGCGCTGCGGCAGTCGGTTGTACGACTTTCCCATCTCCTTGTTCCAAGCACGGCCGCAGATGTAAGGCTCGTTGGCATCGGTAGGGTTCATCCATTTGGTCTGGGCGCTTGCCATAGCAGGGATGCCAAGGATGATAATCAGTAAAGAACGTAGAATAGTAGATATTTTCATAGTTTTCAGTTGTTTTGTAGTTTATGGTCAGTTGTTCTATAGCTTTAGGCTATTGTTGTTATAGCCCCGGTCAGTTGTCAATGACTCCGAAGTGGAGCAATGCGTTTCTTATGCCGTCGTCGTCGACGCTTGTGGTGACATAGTCGGCTTCGGCCTTCACCTTGTCGAGTGCATTGCCCATCGCTACGCCTACACCGGCGGCACTAAGCATCGACATGTCGTTGCCTCCGTCGCCAAACGCCATTGTCTCGCTTATGTCCAGTCCCATGTATTGGGCTATGGCACGGATGCCGTTGGCCTTGTCGGCTGCTGCCGATGTGATGTCGCAGAAGGCAGGATACCAGCGTGCCGAAGTGCATCCCGACAGATCGGGCAATATGCTGCTCTCCTCGTCTTCGGTAAGGAACGGCGTTATCTGCAATATTCCCTGACGAATGACATCGTCAACGGGCACGTCAAACTTATGGTAGTCTACCTTCAGCATATCGTAGAACACGTGGTTGACAAGGTCGTTGCGATTTACTATCTGTATGTCCTCCTTGCCCACAACCACAGCCGGAAGGTTGCGCTCGTTGCAGAAGTCGACTACGGCATGGGCCTCGTCAAAGGGTATGAGGTCCTCGCGCACGGTGTGGTCGCCATACGTGCAGAGTGCTCCTGTGGCGAGTATGTAACCGTCCATTATCGGTTCCACCTCGCGAATGTTGTTGAGCAACTGGCGCGGACGACCCGTAGCGGTAAATATCTTAACGCCACGGTCGTGAGCCTCTTGCAAAGCCTGGATTGTAGACTCGGGTATGCGGTGGGTATTGAAGCTGACGAGTGTGCCGTCAACATCAAAGAACATTGCTTTTATCATATCTATTGGCAAAGGTACTCAGAAAATAATTAACATACAAAAGATAGGCACTTGATTGTTGTCAACAATATTATAAGGATGGTGTAAATGTGGGCTGAATCATAAAAAATGACTACTTTTGCACAGCATTAAAAAGCCGTCAAAACGGAATGTAGTCCTTTTGCACTCCAAAAGGACTCCTTTTACACTCCAAAAGGACTCCTTTTGCCACCTAAAAGGACTCCTTTTACAACCCAAAAGGACTCCTTTTGAAAAAGGTGGGAAAAACATACAAATCTGCATTGAACAACTGTACTACAAGAAGCACATACATACGAACAATGGAAATGAACGAACAGACGCAACTCGCGTGGAACATCATAGAGACAACCAATACAAACCTGTTCCTTACCGGTAAAGCCGGTACGGGTAAGACTACGTTTCTGCGCCGACTGAAGCAGGAGTCGTCGAAGCGCATTATCGTAGTGGCTCCTACGGGTATTGCTGCCATCAACGCCGAGGGCACTACCATTCACTCGTTCTTCCAACTTTCGTTTGCGCCTTTTATTCCCGATGCGCAGTATAAGACGAAGGAACAGCAATACCGATTCTCCAAACAGAAGATTCGCGTTATACAATCCATCGACACGCTCGTGATAGACGAGATTTCCATGGTGCGAGCCGACCTGCTCGACGCTGTGGATGCTGTGCTGCGTCGTTTCCGCAAAAACCAGCTGCCGTTTGGAGGTGTTCAGATGGTGATGATAGGCGACCTTGGTCAGCTGGCACCCGTCGCCAAGGACGACGAGTGGCAACTGCTCTCGCGCTATTATGCCACACCCTACTTCTTCTCGTCGCTCGCCTTGCAGCGCACCCGCTACGCCATTGTCGAGTTGAAGACCGTTTACCGACAGAACGACCAGCGCTTTCTCGACATACTTAATAAGGTACGCGACAACCATGCCGACGCTTCGGTGCTGGCTGCACTCAACTCCCGATACATTAAGGGATTTCAGCCAGACGCAAATGAGGGCTACATACGACTCGTTACACACAACTTCCAGGCACAACGCGAGAACGACCGACAGCTCGACCTGCTGCCTGGCGAGGAATATACTTACGAGGCTAAGATTTCGGGCAAGTATCCCGAAATGCTGTTTCCTACCGAACAGACGCTCACTCTGAAGCAGGGTGCGCAGGTGATGTTCGTCAAGAACGATTCGTCGGCTGAAAAGGCGTACTACAACGGTATGATTGGCACCATCGAGGACATCAACACTAAGAACTTCACGGTGCGCACCAAGGACACGGGCAACGTGATAAAGGTGGAACCCGACCAGTGGGAGAACACACGATACGAAATAAACGAGAAGACAAACGAGATAACCGAGGAGATTGACGGCACCTTCAAGCAGTTCCCAGTGAAGCCGGCTTGGGCTATAACCGTACACAAGAGCCAGGGATTGACGTTCGATAAGGCTATCATCGACGTTCAGCGTGCCTTCACACACGGTCAGACCTACGTGGCTCTGTCGCGTTGTCGCACGCTCGAAGGACTCGTACTGAGCGCTCCCCTGCCCCAACAGGCCATCATACGCGACGCTGCTGTCGATGAATACGCCACACACGCCATCGAACACACGCCTACCAGCGAGCAGATAGGCCAACTGCAACGCGACTACTATCTGTCGGTGGTGAGCGAACTGTTCGACTTCCGTCCGCTGCTCGACTCGTTCAACCGTATGATCGACCTGCTCATGGGACATTTCCGTCGTGCTTATCCCAAACTGATATTGGAGTATAAGGCACGACTTGGCACCATTAAGACACAGATGTATGACGTGGCTGAACGCTTCAAGTTGCAATACAACCAAATCGTAATATCCACCGCCGACTATCAGCACGACCCGCATCTGCAGGAACGGCTCACCAAGGGCGCCACGTACTTCGCACGCACGCTGTCGGATGTTGAGCAACTCGTGAAATCGACCAAGGTGACTACCGACACACAGGACGTAAAGAAGCGTTTCACCGAGCAACATGCAGCTCTCAAGGAAATGATAATGCAGAAGCGCGCGCTGCTCAATTATGTCAAGGACGAAGGTTTCCGACTCAACGACTATCTGCATCAGCGCGCCACAGTATTAATCGGTAAGAAGCCGTAATAGCAGGAAGAAGGTTGCATTAAAACAACATTAGGAGGCTATGGCGTCCTCGCCGTAGCCTGCGCAGTTAGTCAATACCATTGTAAATAAAAAAAGGCTCTCGCCCATTCCATTATTACGGAATGGCGAGAGCCTTTTGAAATATGGGTAGGATTTTATTTCTTATACAATACCCTGAGCCATCATTGCCTTGGCAACCTTGAGGAAACCGGTAACGTTGGCACCACGCACGTAGTTGACATAACCGTCGGCCTGAGTGCCGTACTTGACGCAGTTGGCGTGGATTTCGTTCATAATGCCGTGCAACTTGGCATCAACCTCCTCGCTGCTCCAACGCAGACGCTCAGAGTTCTGGCTCATCTCAAGACCAGATACAGCCACACCACCGGCATTGGCAGCCTTGCCCGGAGCATAGAGCAACTTGGCATCCTGGAACACCTTGATAGCTTCTGGAGTAGAAGGCATGTTGGCACCCTCACTGACAGCAATCACACCGTTGGCAACAAGTGTGCGGGCATCGTCGCCGTCGATCTCGTTCTGTGTTGCTGAAGGCAGAGCAATGTCGGCCTTCTCGCCCCAAGGACGTGCACCGGCTACATACTTCACGCCGTACTCCTCAGCATACTCACGGATACGTCCACGCTCTACGTTCTTCAACTCCTTAACGTAAGCGAGCTTCTCAGCATCAATTCCGTCCGGATCATAAATATAGCCGTCAGAGTCAGAAAGAGTAACAGGGATTGCACCCAGCTGGATGAGCTTCTCGACAGTATACTGTGCCACGTTGCCCGAACCACTTACGAGCACACGCTTGCCCTTGATGTCGATGCCACGTGTCTTGAGCATGTTTTCGAGGAAGTAAACGTTGCCGTAGCCAGTAGCCTCAGGACGAATCAGCGAACCGCCGAACTCCTGACCCTTACCAGTCAATACGCCTACGAATGTATGAGTAAGCTTCTTGTACTGACCGAACATGTAGCCTACCTCACGACCACCTACACCTATGTCACCAGCCGGAACGTCCTCGTCAGGACCAATGTGACGATACAGCTCGTTCATAAATGCCTGGCAGAAACGCATCACCTCAGCGTTGCTCTTGCCACGCGGAGAGAAGTCGGAACCTCCCTTGCCACCGCCCATAGGCAGAGTAGTGAGGGCATTCTTGAATGTCTGCTCGAAGGCAAGGAACTTCAAGATTGACGGATTTACAGATGCGTGGAAACGGATACCTCCCTTGTACGGACCAATGGCATTGTTGTGCTGTATACGGTAGCCCATGTTGGTCTGTACATTGCCCTTGTCGTCAACCCATGTCACACGGAATGTGATGATACGATCGGGAATGCAAAGACGCTCAATAAGATTGGCGCGGTCGAATTCCGGATGACGGTTGTACTCCTCCTCGATAGTTCCGAGAACCTGGCTTACGGCCTGGATATACTCAGGCTCGTTGGGGAAGCGCTGCTTAAGGCGCTCTACTGTTTCAATTGCATTCATTTTTTATGGTGTTTAAGTTTTATCCTTAATGTTAAGTGTTTATCTCTCTGCCAACGGACGATACTCCTTCACGCCAAGCACATTCTTGTATGCAGGACGTATTATTCGACGGCCGTCCATGTTCAACTCCTCAATTCGGTGTGCCATCCATCCTACTATACGCGCCATGGCGAATATCGGAGTGTAGATTTCCTGCGGCAGTCCTATCATCTCATAGATGAAACCCGAGTAGAAGTCGACGTTGGCACAGATAGGCTTCTTGGTGTTGCGGTGAGCCTGGACACACTTGATGCCTTCCTGCTCAAGCAGTCGCAAGAATTCATATTCCTTCTCTCTGCCCTTCTCTCTTGCCAGTTCGCCTGCCAGTCGCTTCAGCTCCTTGGCACGTGGGTCGCTCAGTGTGTACACAGCATGACCGATGCCATATATCAGACCCGTCTTGTCGTACACCTCCTTGTTGAGTATTCGGTTGAGATAAGTGTCAATCTCGTCAATCGAAGTCCAGTCATGTATCTGCTCCTTGAGGTGATGAATCATGTTTATCACCTTGATATTGGCACCACCATGAAGCGGACCCTTCAGCGAACCTATGCCGGCAGCAATGCTCGAGTAAGTGTCGGTGCGCGATGAAGAAGTTACGCGCACGGTGAACGTAGAGTTGTTACCGCCGCCATGCTCAGCCTGAATGATAAGCAGGAGGTCGAGCATACGCGCGTCAAGTTCTGTGAAGTCTTCATGCTTAAGCATATACAGGAAGTTCTCGGCTATCGACATATTCTCACGCGGATGTCGAATATGCAGCGAACGGCCCTGCACACTATGACGATAAATGTTGTATGCGTAAGCTATCACAGTTGGGAAACGTGCAATCAGTTCCACCGCCTGACGCATCAGGTTGTCGCGCGAGAGATCGTCGGGATTGGGGTCGAACGTATACATCTCCAATACGCTACGCGCAAGGATGTTCATGATGTTCGAACCTTCAAGGTCGATGATGTGAACGATTGTCTTGTGGTCGAGCGACATATTCTCGTTGATAAGCTCACGGAATGCGTCAAGATCCTCTTTGTCGGGCAAATTTCCCGAAAGAAGCAAATAGGCAATCTCCTCAAAGCCGAAACGGCGCTCATTTATAATAGGTGTAACAAGGTCGTCAAGCTCATAGCCACGATAGAACAATTTGCCCTCAGTAGGCTCCAGATGTCCGTCGTCCGATCGCTCGTAGCCCACAACATTACCAATGTTGGTAAGTCCGACAAGCACACCGCTTCCGTCCTCGTTGCGCAAACCGCGCTTCACGCCATACTTCTGAAACAAATCGTTGTCTATCTTGCACGAGTTCTTAACCTCGTCCGACAATTTGTAAATCAAATATTCCTTGTTCATAAATGCTACCGTTTATTGATTGTACGCTTTTGGGTGTTATCTATCTCTTTACCTTTACGGTGCATGCCGACTAAAAACCATTGTTCAACAATTCTGTGCGGCAATAATGATTATTCGACTGCAAAAATACGAAAAATATTTTATTTCGTCATATTTTTCTCAAAATAAATTACTAAATGACAAGAAAAATAGCAAAAACCGACAATTTGAATAAAAACAACACAAAAATACCCCAAAAAACAATATGTATACAATAAAGCCCCCGAATAAGACTATCTACACCTTTATACTTACATTTTTTCATATATGTGTGGGAACACGGAACTTTTTTTTCAAAAATAAACGCCAAAAAAGTTTGGAATGTGTAAAAAATATCATATCTTTGCATCAGTTATCCTGAAAACAATCTTTTTACCTTAAAGAAAGGCTAATACCTATTGAAGATTTGAAGCGGTCGCCTGTGAAGGCTGTCGCTTTTTTTTTGCCCTATATTTCGGAATTTTGTGAAAACAGAGGCAAAAGAATTAGGAATTTTGTGATTTTCACAACAAAAACATATGGAATTTTGTGATTTTCAAGTCGCTTTCCTTTGGAATTTTGTGATAAAGTAGTATTTTTGCATCATAACAACTATAATACATCACTGATTATGAAGCTATTACGCAGAAAGATAGACGAATACCTAAAGAATTGGAAGGAAAACAAGGACAAAATGCCCCTAATCATCAAAGGAGCACGCCAAGTGGGAAAAACAGCCTCCATTCTACAGTTTGCTAATGACAATTACAAGCATGTGGTTGCCATCAACTTTGTATTGCAGCAAAAATACAAGGCTATCTTCGAAGACGGCTACGAGGTAGACAGCATAATACAGAATCTGACACTTATCGACCCCTCCCTTGTATTCGAACCAGGCAACACGCTCATATTCTTCGACGAAATGCAAGACTGCCCTGCATGTGCCACAAGTCTTAAGGCATTCAAGATAGACGGTAGATACGATGTCATCTGCTCCGGTTCGCTGATGGGTATCAATTACAGAGAGATTGAATCCAACAGCGTTGGATATAAGGAAGACTACACTATGCATTCTATGGATTTCGAAGAATTTCTTTGGGCTAAGGGCTACGATGCTTCATTCATAGAACGTATATACGAAAAAATGGCAAACATCACACCTCTATCTAATATAGAAATGGATACTTTAGGAGGTATATTCCGTGAATACATGACCATAGGCGGAATGCCAGCAGTGGTAAACATGTTCGTAAGCAACAACAACTTCAGCGGAACGCTCAAAATGCAGAGCCAGTTGCTTCTCGACTACGAAGAAGATATCACTAAATACGCACAAGGATTGGACAAGGGAAGAATCAAAAACATATACAACCATATATCTGTATTCCTTGGACAAGACAACAAGAAATTCCAAATAAGCAAGATTGCCCATGGAGCCCGAAACCGGGAATACGTAGGCACGGTAGAATGGCTTCGTGACGCCGGCATCATCAATGTCTGCTATTGCCTAGCCCAGGTATCATTGCCATTAAAAGGCAACTACGACCCGAAATCATACAAACTCTACTACAAGGACACCGGTCTGCTTGTCGCATCACTCGACGAGGAGTCGCAGGAGGACATGAGAGTCAACAAAAACTATGGTACATATAAAGGTGCAATCTACGAAAACATAGTAGGCGACATGTTGGTAAAACAAGGCTACGACCTCTATTTCTATAGTAATGAGAAGTCAACACTGGAAATGGACTTTTTCATACGTGACACCCAATCACTCATTCCCGTAGAAGTGAAAGCTACCGACAATGCCACCAAATCACTCTCCAAACTGACTGCACAAGACGGCAAGTTCCCCGACATAAAATACGGCATAAAACTCTGCAACAAGAACATTGGTTTCAACGGCAAGTTCTATACCTTCCCCTACTTCCTGACCTTCCTGCTCAAGCGGTTTGTGAGGAGAAAGAGGCAATAAAAAAAATCCTTGCAACAACGGCGATAATGCTATAGGCTTAATTACATGGACTATAGCATTATCGCCGTGTTAAGGATATTCGTGTGTAATACGTTTTACAAATATTACTGACAAGCCTTATTTGTCCTCCGATATTTTTTTCTTTATATCTTCTTTATCTATGGTATAGACATGGTTAAGTATACCAAACGATACGTTTTTGGTCTTTCCCTTATAATTAACTTCCCCGACACTAAACAGAAAGTAATTGTTTACTCTCAGACGTGACTCAAGAAACTGCTCAACAAATTTTGTTAAATACAACGAGCCAAACAATGCAAGCGCATCTGTTTCATCTTCATCTATTTTCTCGTTAATAAGACTTGATACCACATAGGTTATAGCTTCCTCATGATCTTGTTTATTCGGACAAGTAAACACAAGCAAGAGGAAAGCAAACAACGCAGAAGCTCCAATGATAATATTCTTTCTCATACTAATATCTTTTTGCTTTTGCAAACTTACAAATAAAATATCAAAAACTTGCCAATAATGAAGAAATGATACTTCCTAACATCTTACTCTTTTCAAAGCTACTGTTCTTATTATACTGAATACCTATTGACCTCTTTACATTTATACCAAAACAAGTATTTATCTTACCATCTATTTTCTTTTTATCTTTTCTCTCTACACTTCCAAAAGGAAGAGAATTTTTATCATTATAAACCTTACCTACCAATGTTTCACCCAAATGAAGAGTTTCTTCTTGGGGTATCCGATACAAGGCAGCCTTTTTATTCGTATAATAAAATGGCATTTGCATCCTACACCACATTGCTTTTCTATAATGTCGTCCAGTTTTTCTTGTTGGCCGAAAAATATAATCACTTTCTATAATTCCCCATCCAACAATTCCTTTGACACTATTATATACTATTACAACATCGCCTTTACGAAGATAATTTGCAAAAGCATAATAAGCAGCAGGATTTACAGTTATTCCTTTCTTATCAGGATGTACTTTAGCATAAGCATCTTCTAATAATCCCAATGTCGGATATGACTTAAAGTATTTTAGCCCAGGAGCCTCCAAACTCATTTCACCATTATCAACCATACTATCCCACGAGTTCTTATAAGCAAACATCCCTATCCTCCAAATCCAATATCGTCCAGATAATTTATAAGAATTAAGCACATCCTTTTCCAACAATTCCACATTCAAAGAAATAGATTCTTCAAATATTTCATCACTGATTTTATAAGAATCCTCTGATAGAATCAGAGAATCCTTATTTATATCTTCTGAAATTATATAATCATCCATATTCGTTACTGCTGTATGCCATTGAATTTAGCTCTTGTCACATCAATATTTCCAATGATAGGTATGATATTGATAAGAAAACGCTGATTATGCTGTTCTACATTTTTCCATTTTTGCCAATCTTCTTTACTAACATCTAATATTGAGGAATACTTTTGTTCTGCAGGATTCAATGTTATAGGATTTGAGCCACCCCGATAATAATAACGAGGTACACCACCTTCTCCACTTCCAGCTACAATTATCTCACATTTACTATTTATATCATTTTCACTTGTATGTTGAAAGAGTCCACATCCGCCTTTTTCAATAGGATCAGTCCAAAATTTCTTCAAGAATTTTGCACGCAAAAACGAAAGAGTCTCATTGTTCTGCCAATCATTATCATTGAAAGGAATCTTTGATGATTGTCCTTCTATCACAACAAGAAATTTAATATTTTTTCCTATATCTTCCGAATTTTCAAGATGCATGATTGTATTTTGAACTAGTTTACCAGCCATTGCTATACTATCACGTTTTTCGTCAGCTTTAGCTTTGTCTGTTAAATCATACAACAATTTGTTACTTATATCATACTCTTTTTCTTGATACGCAATACTAACTGTAAGTGTATGCTTTAGATACAAGCTATCATATGCATAATACTGACTTTCATCGATTGAATCCACAGTAGAATACACATTTATAATATCCTTATATTCATCAACAAGCATTTCAAGCTGACCTTCCTTTAGCTTAAAGCGAGCATATGACACTGCGAACAATATCAACATCACAGCAAACAAAGTTGTCATGATGTCAACATAGCTCGGCCAGAATGATTCTCTATTCTTTCGTCCTAAATTCATTTATTACCTCTTAAATAAGCGTTTAAACCATTTCTTTTTCTTTGGTTCTTCAACATTCTCTGTTTCTTGAACCGAATCTGTTGTAGTTCTTTCAGAGATAATATTCTGTGAGGAACTATTTCTAGCCTCATTTATTATCTCCATTACCATCTTGTCATTCTCCTCCTCTTGTTTTATCTGAGCAAGAATTTTATCCTTTTCATTTTGAAATTGTCCGGTACGTTTTTCCCCATCTATTATGGGACGCTGTTCCTCTTCAACCTTTCTAAATTTAGATTTAGATTCAGCTTCGCCTGCTCTCCTATTCGCATCAGCAGTTTCATTCTGAGCATTCATTCTTTCATTTCCCCCATCAACAGGATTTCTCATCAACATTTCAAGTTGATGAGGAATCTCTCTTAACGCCTTGAAATCACTTCGTATGTCTTCTATTGACAATTTCCTGTCAATAGCCTCAACAAACTCTCGATTTCGTGATTCCAATTCTGTTTTTCGCTCTTTGAGCATAGTTTCATAGTCATTGAGATAAGATTCAAGCGCCTCGTTGTATTTCTGCATAATACGACTTACTTCTTTCTTCTGTTCATCAAAGTAAACCTCAAGACGCTTATTTGCAGTATCTGCATATTTTTCTGCTACAGTCTGTTTTGCTTTAATAGCATTTATATTTTCTTTGATTTGTTCAACCAGTTGATTTCCCACCATTTGAGTCTGAGCAACATTAACACCAAGACCATTAATACTCTCCTCAAACTTTGTTATTCTATTAAGAATAATGTTTATTTCCGCTGCTACTTGTTTGGGAATTTGAAGTGATTCATTGAAATCTTTCTGAATATTAATAGTTTCCTGTGCAGCTACAAGCATTATACGACGAGCCCTCTCAAACTGATCAAGAGCACATGTTATATCAGTAAAACGTTTTGATGCCTCAACAAAAGAATCCATTCCACGAACAAGGTGATTGCTCTTTAAAGTGTCCAATAGATTACTTTGGAGATCGATATTCTTATTGACTTTATCCATATTGTTCCCCATTGTATTAACCGCAGAAGCAACAACCTGCACACTCTTACGAAACTCTGTACCGAAAGCATTAGTCACATCTTTAAATGCGCCCTTAAACTGTGAAATAACACCAGAGAACGTTGGTTCAAACTTATCTATAGTCTCATGCAGTTTGCCAATAGCCTCAACCATACTAACATCAACAGTTGGCATAAGCTCATTTTGCACCCATTCATAGAAATCATTTTTATCATGGTCTATTTGGTTTGTCGCCTCACTTGCCAATCTATGACTAAGAATCAACAGCCAAATACCACAACAACTTGTAGCCATAGAAACCAACACACCTGTAATAAGACTTTGAATTGACGAATCTGTAATTCCACCTACAGCCATTGTTCCTATAAGAAACATTATTAGACCTATAAATACGCCAGCAAACGTACCCATAAGTCCAATATGTGTAGGAAACGACAATTTGGATGTTGCTATTTCGTACAACATCGATATTCGTCGTTCTGTTTTGTTTTGTATAATAGAAAACGCAACAGTACCTTTACTTTTCTTGATATAGGCATTTATGTCATCAATCAAATTCATTAATTCGGCATCCTTATCAGCCACCTCTTTGATTTTAATATACTCTGAAATAGGATTTCCATCCTCATCATATTCGTATGATTCACATGTAGAGAAAGCCTCTTTCTTTGAGAAGAAGCGCTTAAGTCTGGCTATAGCCCGTTTGTTTTCATTATATACACGCTTTTGCCACAATATAAATCCGACTGCCATCACAAAAGAGACAATCAAAGATATTAAAAACTGCGACGACATCATATTTAAAGTACTGTCCATATTATACCAACTTTGTCATTTCAAATATTTTATCAACTACAGGTATGAAGAATGCCGCATCGTTGCAGACATCATCGTCGTTTGTATATTTCTGTCTTACATCAGTGAGATAATGTGTACTAAGATTCTCTTTGTAATTTGTCTTTGCATTATCCTTGAACAAATTCAAATCAACAGAATTATCAATAACACATCCACGCTTCAGAATATCAAGCACTTCACCATACAAGTCGTTCATTTCCTTGTATTTCAAAAGCAATTTATTTTGAAGTGTACTGTCTGCATTCATCTGTCCGACATTATCATATTCCATATCAACACCATGGTAGATAACAGCAGGAACATCTTCTGCATTTACTGGACGATATAATCCTCCATAGCAGGTGCTTTCCTTACGGATATCAGGCATAACAATATGAATGTTATCAACTGTTCCATATACCTTTGAAAAGATTGATGTTACCACCTGTTCTATCAAAGTATTATCTTCTGTTATAAAATTGTCAATATATCGACTTCCATTTCCACTAAAAACAATTGAACGTGGTGCAGCATATCCCTTGTATTTATACATTGTTGCAACATAGTATATTATAGCAGTGAAGTGGTATGCAAACAATGGCAAGAAATCATCATGCAGCCTATCAACAATATCATTGTATTTACTATTGCTCAACCAGAAATTTATGATGTCTGTTGTGCTACAATGAGTATTAACCTTCATTTCCGATTCAAGTGTTCGCAAATCGTCATTAGTTCTCCAATTCAAGCTATCAATATACTTATTGTATATACCATTCTCACGTACATTTCCAAATCCACTATGACCATTGCTCCACAAAACATTACAGCCAAAATGAACCGACGATGCAGAAACAGGTTTATTCTCACTGAAATAGACATAATCAGTAGAACCACCACCAATATCTATAACAGCGACAGAATCAGTATTCTTTATTATATTTCTCTTTGCAAAATAATAATATGGTGCCTCCGACTCAGTATAGCAAACAACATTATCTGTAAATAATATCTCTTTTGCAAGTCGTTTCCATGACCTTTCATATATCCGCTTTGTATTTCCAGAAAAGCTCAAAGGTCTAAACCAAACAACACTTGTCTGACAAAGAACCCCATTATGTTGCAAGATATCACACTTGATTATCAACAATAGCTCACGTATGAAGACATTTATACTATCCTCATTAACATCCCATTTCACATCAGTGTTGCATTCCTGAAAGTCGTTTTCCATCATCTTCTCGTAGAAGAATGCAATATTATGGTTGTCGAACAGTGTCGGTTGGTCTGCTATATTACGGGCTTTGCATATTGCAGTACGTATCGGGAACTTATAGTCCATGCCATCAATGAAAGGTGGAACAAACTCTGTCTTCATCGCATTACAAACCGGTTTGTCCATAGCTTCTTCAATGCTTGAAACTTCAGAATATTGTCTTCTGACATTATAGTCATGAAGATACGAGACCATTGGCTTGTTCATTGAGAACATTTCTGGAGCAGTATTGTCACCAGTTCTAGTACGTGAAATGAATGTATTTGACGTACCAAGGTCTATAGCATATTTATAGCTATCATTTGTACGCTCAGCCTTACGCCATTTTGGACGCAAGAAACCACTATCATTACCTATACTCAACTCTATTGCATCAAAATTAGTATTAAAAAGTTCATAATATTTGGTGCTGTACTCCAATGAATTTACGCCCATACCTTGTCTTGAACGTACAACAGCATGTTTTACTCCATTTTGTGCACGCTCTGCATCAGCTTCTTCAATATGAAAGTAGTCTCCATTATTGTCCTTCTTGTAGAATGAAAGAGTAATGTCTTTTATGTCCAATGTATGCCATTCTTCTTCTCCATTGTTGTTGTCTGCCACTGACAAAGCAAGTTTGAAGTAGTTGTTTTCAGTTTCAATTGGGGACAAAATATTAGGGAATAGACCTATGTTTATACTCTGGTTAAAATTGGCAAAGTCACGTACATCATTTTCAATATCATATTCCTTAGTATAAACGTTTCCATTATACATAAATTTGACAAGAACACTATATTTCTTCAGTTGACATACACAAGTAGCCTCACCCTTGTCCAAATAGCTTAAAGCCTCACTTTTTAAAGGCAAAAGATAGTCGTAGTCTCTTTCACTTTCATCGCGTTCATATCTTATACCCTCATAATTGTTGCTGTTCAATTTATAAGGTAGACGAATAATCGTAGGCAAGAAAAAGGCATTAATGTCTGTCTCGTCATTATAGCCTATTTCTAAACCATTTACAACGAGTACAGAATTGAATTCAGTAAGTATGTATTCTGTCTTTATAGTATAATTATTTTGTATGTCAGAATCCATAGAAAACATGTGTATATAGTCTCTCAAAACAGAATATCTTTTGTCAAGATTATCTCTGCCAAAAAGCTGATACATATAGTTTTTGAAGTCCTTATCTCTATCTCCAAACAGAACAACGTCACGGAAATATTCTCCCCTACCTTTTCTTTTTATTGAAAGAGTATCATATATTTCGCCATTCATTTTTATTGTAGGAGTATTATTTTTCGTAATATCCACTTTATCCATATCTGGAGGTGTCACAAATCCTGTCATTGGAGAACTTGTACCAAGCAATATTTCTTTGCCGTCTTTCTCAAGTACAACAAAAAACAACTTCTGCTCACTAATATCTTCATCATAAACAGAATTAAGGGCATTATAAAGTATAGGAACACGGTCTTGAAGTTCTTTCATCTCTTCTTCTTTGTTCCATTCCTTTATAACAACCCTCATACTTCCCTGCCATTGATTTTCATGAAACTTCTTATTAAACAAAAGTTCAAAAACATCAAGACAATCTGACACCAGTCGAGCATAAGCTAAACCAGCATAATTATCATTAGGATGTCGCTTTTCTTCCGCTACACGGCGGAAAGCCTCTTTTGCAACAAAAAACGCGCAAATGGTGTTGGTAAGGAATTTAAAGCACCACTATTATCTGTTTTGTTTTCCTTTATTTTATCTAGTTGCGATGCCTGTATCCCTGTATTTTGTGGAGTCCATACAGTTCCCTGAACACCACGATCTATTATATTTAAATCTATACTTGCCATAACTTTTACAATATTTTCTTTGTGTATGTGTCTATAGCTATATATGCATAGTCAAGAAAATTCTTCATTTTGTTACCAGAATCTTTTTTAGAGTTCTTTATCATCTCTAACAGATACCAAGAATCGTCCTTCGCCTCAAGCTCCGCACTTTCTTTTATTATATCTGTCATTTTAAAGGGTTTCACCTCTGAAATTGGAGCAAAGGCCCTTTTCTTAGATGATAATTCACCATACCATTTTTCGAAATTCTCCGCAAAAGTATTTACATTAGCCAAATCTCCTTTATAAAATTCATCATTGAATCCTTTGGTTATTCTTAGTGGAAAATACTTCTCATTTGGGAGCACATCAAGTAGCATTTTTAATATACGGAAGTCCGCCAAACATTTAACCAACGTAGCATATCCTTTACCTGCCGTAGAAAGATTAAGAGGTGACACGTCATTTTCTATCGCACGTGTCAAATATTGACGCTCTTTAGGTTTTGAACGCTGTAAAAAGTCAAACAACGCTGTTGCAGCAACCAGTTCTATAAAATTGGCCTCATCTGGCTGCGTTTGCTCATTGTTTTCATGATTGTCTTGAAGTGTTGTTTCACCAACATAATAAAGCAAATCCGATTTAACTGTATGTTCGTAATACGTAAGTGCAGCCTTAGCCTTTGTCATAAAGTTGCCAGAATCTATCTTACTGTTATTTTTCTTCGGATCTGTAAGACCATAATATGGCAATACAGTTACAGCCCCCATAAATACATCACGAAGAATATCAGAATCTATAGTTGAACGTATCTTCCTCTCTAATAAAGGATAGCCAGAAGCACCTGTTCCTCCAAATATAGAACTTATAATAAAGACACGATCGTCTGGTCCGCAATTGGTTTTAAGCAAGTCAAACCAAGACGCACCAGTTAACATTTCTTGCAATACAACAGTACCAACGTTTGGATTACCACGGAAACCAACAGACAACTTGCTATTAAGATTTTCCGTAGAATAAAGAGTTTGTATGAAATAATTATTAATGCTTGTTACATTGAGATTTCCAACATTAAGGAACTCTGCGTATGAGCGATCTTCACCAGCCTCTTTATTTGTATTGTTTGTTTGCGAGTCCAATGTTCCAATCCATTCCATATCTGTCCCAAAGAAGCCATCAGGCCCCTTTCCATCAACAGTAGAGCCATTACGTATTGCTATATAGCTATCAATCAGTGTTTGAAGGTTTTTCTTCTCGTCAAGATCAAGATGCGGATCAATTATTATAGGAATAACTGTATAGCCACAAGTATCCATACCTGAAGCCATAAGCATAGTAATGCTTTTCATGACACGTTCACCTGTGCCACCAATGCAAAAGACAAAGACTTTTTTCATATTCGTGCGTTTTTAAAAATATACCAAGGATAAGCATTACTTTTCCCTTTTCTGTTTATTATATTTGATATTGCATAATATAAAACTAGAGCATAGAAAGTATTTGCAATCACAATTTTTACCAAAAACCAAATGTCAAAACTTGGATTTGGGGTTAAAATACAACATAAGCCTAAGGTTGTTATAAAAACTAATATCAAATTGACAACACCAAACTTTGCCCAATGTTTTGGGTGATAATGTCTTCCTGGCTCATTATTGTATGGAAAGAAATACCACAAACATATAGCTACAGTCAATATTATCATTATGACAAAAGGAATCCAATCTGAACTATCTATTGCATTCCACAATCTCGTTGCCGCCTTCTTAGCCGATTCATTATCAGCATAGTTGGAAAGATACTCCTTCTTGGAAGTAAACCAAGTTAAAACTGTTAGTAAATTTATCATTATGTCTATTATTATTTTATTGATTGTTATTTTGTACTTATCAACAGATGCACTGGCTTTGACTCTTTAAAACGTTCCATGCTTGAGTAGAAACCTTGAAGTAATCCTTCCATAGAGTATGTTGCAGTAACATCATTTACATCTTGCGAATTGAGATAACGCATAAAACGCATGTTAGGCTCTTGTACTTCAGGACATTTCAAAGTAATCTCAAAGACATCAGACTTGTCAAACATATTCTGTATCTTAACAGGAATCTTAGCTATAGCTGTGCGTTTAAGCTGTTTGCCATCATCAAATGAGATATCGTATGTTATCTTCTTTGTATCTATAACGGCCTCTGCTCCATACTCACTCTTTATAGAGATATGCTTAACGAGATAGTCTTTGTTTTCGAATGTCCAAGGATAATTTGTTATATCAAAATCAAGAGTAATGCTGCACTCATCATCAAAACCGCCATATGATTTGTTTACTTCTATCTCGGTTAGATAGTCATAATCACTAACTGTTATCGATGGTGACAAATAATCTATACCCCACTCTATTTCATCAACAAAAGATTTATTGTTATTAAGCAAAGTGGCGATAAAATTGCGCATAAACACAACGTTTGACCTTTTGCCGACTATTAGATAATAGTAAGGAGAGTCTGGTGCTGCCTCATTTCCATTCTTGTCTGTATATTCAGATGTTGCAGCAATTAAACACACGGCTACATCACGATGACGCATCATAATATTGCGTATGTCAGTTGAATATTGAGTTATAAGTGCTTGTAATGCAGAATTGCCAACGGGATCATATTTCATATCTGAAATAAGTACACCAACCTCCGATGATTTTGTATTAACATCATCTAGCATTCTCGAAATCATATCGGGGACATTCGTAGAAGATGTAGAAACAAAAGTTCCCTTGTTCATTCTATCGCGAAATGTATTCACAGGTACCACAACTGCAGCCTTGTTCTGTTCACTATATACATTTACTTGACCATCAGACGACACGAAATCTGTTATTACAGACCACACATCATTCTTGAACTTAGTTGAGAGATTTGAACGGAAAAAACCATTCATGCTACCTGACACTTCCACATAAAACTTCACATTAGCTGGCTGTTGAGAAACAAATGTCTTTGTTTTCTCAGTACTCATTCCATCTTCAGTAAAGAACTTAGAATCAGTAGTATTGACCTTGCCACAACATCCAATCAATGCAGTAACAACAAAACACATAGCTGTACACTTAAACAAATTGGCAGCTGTCATCAGATTTAAGATTATCTTTTTCATATTTTTGGGATTATCATAAATGTTTAAGGTTACAATACAAAAAAAGCGTGGAACTTGCCCGTCATCCGTTCCACGCGTCCAGGCCTTCGCATTGCCCCCAATTCGTCGAAACGGACAACTGCAGAAAGCCCACGCATGGCATATATTGACCCATACGCGAAAATACGTATATATACCATAAGGATATTCCTCTGGTATATATACGACAATTCGCGGCAGGGTATGAATATACCTACCGTGAGCATCTACCGTTGTCTCGTTCTTTGACGAATGGTCATAAGTTGCGAAGTTAGGACGCGTCAAGAACAAGAGCTTTAAGTAAACGCTCTTTCCATAAAGTAATTTTACACCCTCCCTCATTGACCCAGAAAGGCTTTCTGCGGAAGAATACTCTGCAAAATTAAGGTTTTTATTCCATATTACAAGATTTATATTAGTATATTTTCATCTTTCTATGAAATGACCTACAAAAGTCACAGAAAACTTCGTATCATGCCATGATACGATCATTTCAAGGCACAATACGGTCGTATCAAGGCATGATACGACCATTTCAAGGCATGCAACAGTTCTTTATATCACAATCCCGACTATACGCATGCGTATTCTACGTCTTATCCATTCATCTTTATCAAGTAAAAGACGTTTCATACCTGTGTATAAGGCTGTTCTTTATAAAAACATCTTTTCATAAAAAGCGTTCTTACAGATTGCAAGCAAAACAACTATATTCAATTACATTCTGCAACATCTACTCAATATAACATTGCTATATATAAGCATAAATTATATTTATCATACACTATGTCATTATTTTAATGTTCGTAATAACATAATGACTAACTTTGCACTCACAAGATAACACAATGTAATAATTTAATAAGTAAAGCTATGAAAAAGATTGTATTGATGGTAATGATGGCGATGGCAGTTTTTACAACCAACGCTCAGAGCGAGTATCCTACATCTAAGGTAGAGAAGCATGATGTGGCTATTCTTGTTATTGACATGCAGAACGACTTTGTTGACCCAAAGGGCAAGTTGTGTGTAGCGGGTGCAAATGCTACCGTTCCGGCTATCAACAAGCTTATTGCTTATGGAAGAAGCAAGAACTGGAAGGTGGTTTGGATAACACGTGACCACAGAACTTCGGGTGTTGACGTGGACGCTCCACGTATTCCTCTCTTTGTTGACGGCCAAACAGGCTATTGCGTTCCCGGTACATGGGGCGGAGCTCTCGTAGATGGACTCAAGCCAGAGAAAGAAGACATTATGTCGCCTAAGTACAGAAACTCAGCCTTCTTCAACACCAATCTTGACCTTATGCTGAGACGTATGGGAGTAAAGACTGTTGTATTGGCTGGCACACAGTATCCCAACTGCGTGAGAGGTACTGCCAACGATGCCATGAGCTATGATTATGATACTGTCATCTGTACCGATGCCTGCTCTGCAAAGACTCCTGAGGTGGCTGCTGCTAACGTGTTTGACATGAAGAACATGGGCATCAAGTGCATCTCATTGGACGAGATAGAAAAGGAATACAAGTAAATAAAAAACGGCTATGCTTATAAGAAGACTATATATAAGTGCCATTCTGGCTGCCGTGTCTTCACTCTCTCTATTTGCCCAAAAGGCAACTTGGTGCGACAACATAAGGGTATCGGGCTTCGCAATAGCCCAATACCAATGGTCGAACCCTAAAGATAATGAGGCTAACACTTTCAATCTCCGAATGGCAAGAGTGGCTTTAGACGGCAGAGTGGCAGGCGACTTCTACTGGAAGA
>ERZ1034626.837-NODE-837-length-21825-cov-12.077262_pt1 | contig 21825 bp, 20 predicted proteins | sample MGYA00520652_ERZ1034626 | MGnify/ENA primary metagenome ERZ1034626 (study PRJEB33766, sample SAMN09781765) | gut metagenome | biome: gut microbiome | host: Homo sapiens | place: Madagascar | study: EMG produced TPA metagenomics assembly of the PRJNA485056 data... | reverse complement strand
ATTTTATAAAATCTAAAATACATATATAAAACATGGACAATATACTTCTTCTTGATACAAGCATTGCCACTGATAATATTGGTGATGAAATCATTATGGAGTGTACACGTAAGGAATTGGCACCACTATTGAGCAAAGCTTTCGTGCGTACATTGCCTACTCATGTGTCGCCTTTTCATTGGTATCAGGTATGGCGAAAATCAAACGCTTTGGTGTCGTTTGCAAACAGTAAATACAAGTTTGTTGGAGGCTCCAATATTCTTGTTCCCAATTTGCTTACTCACTATCCGCAATGGAATATCAATATGTTTAACTACCAGCCCCTTAAAGGTTGCATATTGGTAGGTGTAGGAGCTGGTGCCGGTGCAGAAAATGGCAGTAACTGGTATACACGATATGTTTATAAACATTTACTCAATTCCGAGTATTTCCATAGCGCACGTGATGAACGAAGCAAGAGATACATGGAATATTTAGGTGTTAAGGCAATCAATACAGGTTGTGTTACGATGTGGATGTTTACTCCAGAGTTTTGTAAGACAATACCTACTGAGAAATCAGATAAAGTTGTTTTTACTCTTACTGCAGGCTATGGTGTTGCTAAGGAACACGACCAATGTATGATTGATATATTGTTGAGAAACTATAAAGAAGTTTATTTTTTCCCTCAATGTATAGGGGACTTTGAGTATTTGCATAAGTTCAAGAATATAGAACGTATAAAAATCCTTGAAGCGTCTAAGGCTGCATACGATACGTTCCTGACAAACAACGATACGGATTATGTTGGTACTCGTTTGCATGGAGGTGTATACGCTATGCGTCATGCTCGTAGAGCTATTATAATCGCAATAGATGAGCGTGCACGTGCTATTAATGCAAAAAATAACCTCAACTGTGTTGAGCGTAATAATATAACCGAACTTGAACAAATGATTAACAGCGATTTTGAAACTAAAATTGTAATGGATTTCGATAATATTAGACGCTGGAAGTCACAATTTATATTTTAAAATGGACAATATAATCTTAGATAATATAAAGGTTGAAGGTAATCTTATAACATACAAGTTTACTGTGTCTGGGAAACTAAACAAAATGTTTACTTCAGATGAATTGTGGATAGAATATGACGAAGAACTTCGCAATGTTCCTTATTCAATATTGACAATACCGTTTGTATCTATAATGTTACCTATTATGTGGGTGACAGACTCTGTTCTTTGGGTAAAAGAACTTGATAAAACCTTCTATCGTTCTACTTTTAATTTGCAGCAAGCTTATCAAAACTTGTTTAGAAATCAAAGCTTACGTGGACGTATTGTTCCTTCTTATTTGAAGGATAATAAAATGGAGAAATCGCATAATGCTTTTATTCTGTTTAGCGGAGGTGTGGATGCACATACTACATATATAAGAAATAAAGATAACATTTCTCGCTTGGTTAATATTCAAGGCTTTTATCGTGATTTAAATGAGGAGAATAAAGCTGCCGATGCTGATAAAAGAGATATATCCGTATTTGCAAAGAAAGAATGTCGTAATTTCAGTTTCCTAAAATCAAATTTTGCAGTTTTAGTAAATAATAGAGCATTCAATCTTTATGCTAAGAAAATAGGAGATTCGTTATGGCATGGTTTTCAACATTCCATGGCATTTATATCTTTCACAATACCATTGGCATATAAGTATGGATGTTCACAAATTTTGATTGCAAGTTCTTTTACTGTAGGAGATTCGAGAGTTTGTGCTTCCTACCCTACAACGGATAATGAATTTTCTTTTGCAACGAATGGAATTACTATACATGATGGTTTTGAATTATCGAGACAAGATAAGATAAAGGTAATAACAGATTATCAAAAGAAAACAGGTAAACCTTATCCTATTAGAGTTTGTTCGTTTAATGACCATAATTGTTGTGAATGTGAGAAATGTTTTAGAACTATTCTTGGAATAATCGCAGAAGGAGCAGACGTTACTAATTTTGGATTTATTTACAGTGAAAAGACACTAACCCAACATTGGCAAAGTGTCATTTCACGTAAAGCTGGTTTAATGGGATTCAAAAACGAATCGATTTCGCATTGGCCACACATAATAAAACGAATGAAAGAGAACTACGATTTAATTAATGATAAGGAATTTGTTGATTGGTTTCTCTCTTTCGATTTTGCTAAAGCTAAAAGGAAAGGTTTATGGCATTATTATCGTCATAACTTCTTCTCTATTCTTAAACGTAAATTACATTTAAGTAAATAATGAAACCTCACATCCTTATCAACATGCACTACCTTGAGATTGGTGGTGCAGAAACAGCCCTAATAGGCTTGCTCAATGCTTTGGATCCAAAACGTGTGGATGTAGACTTGTTTCTGCATGACCATCGTGGAGAGATGATGCAGTTCGTTCCCGAATGGGTGAATGTGTTGCCTCCAATAAAAGAATATACAATGTTGGAGCGTCCGATAACGGAACTCATTAAGCGTGGACATTTATTGATAGCAGGTGCCAGACTCTGGGCGAAGTATGTCAGCGGAAAGGCTTACAAGAAGAGCCATAGCAGTTTGCCCAATGCAAGCGCATTTCACTATATGGCTAAATATACCACGCCTTTGTTGCCAAGGATAAATCCTAAGGTTAGGTATGATTTGGCAATCAGTTTTCTTAATCCTCACCAAACGACTGCGCAAAAAGTCAATGCTCGTAAACGTATTGCCTGGATACATACCGACTATACCAAGATATGGGTGGATGCCAACGATGAATTGCCTGTATGGAGCAAGTACAACTATATAGCAAGTATATCACCTGATGTAACAAAGACTTTCCTTCAAACATTTCCCTCGCTTGCCAATACCAACAAGATTATAGAGATTGAGAATATTCTGTCTCCTGCTTTTGTGCGTCGACGTGCTGACATAGAGGATGTTGAGACAGAACTAAATAGCTATGGGGGGGGGAAATCCTCACAATAGGAAGATTCAGTGAGCAGAAAAACTTTGACAATTTACCAGACATTTGTAGAAGATTAATTGAAGAAATGACAAGATTATTATCTATAGGTCGCTTCTCTGAAGCAAAGAACTATGACAATGTGCCTGATATTTGCCGACGTATGGTGAAAGAGGGTGTTGACGTTAAGTGGTTCATTATCGGTTATGGTGGCGACGAACAACTTATAAGAAGAAAGATAGAGGAAGCTGGTATGCAAGAGCATGTCATTATCCTCGGCAAGCGTAGCAATCCATATCCCTACATCAAGGCATGCGACATATATGTGCAGCCATCAAGATATGAGGGTAAGAGCGTAACGGTACGCGAGGCTCAGATGCTTTGCAAGCCGGTAGTAGTGACCAATTATCCTACTGCATCAAGCCAAATAAAGAGTGGCATAGATGGTGTAATTGTACCGATGGACAATGAAGGCTGTGCCCGTGGTTTGGCGGAAGTCGTTACGGATAAGGCTCTGCAAGAACGTCTTGTAGACTATCTAAAAAAACATGATTATGGCAACGAGAGTGAAGTTGATAAGGTATATCGTATAGCAGAGGAGGCAAAACGATGAAACAACGCGATTATAAATTAGATATCGTCCGTATAGTAGCATGTTTAATGGTAGTCCTTATGCATTCGCCAATGCCTAATATGGAATTATCTAGTATTATTGCTGTGGGCAATACAATGATTACTATGCCATGTATTGGGCTTTTCTTTATAGTTAGTGGTTATTTATTGCTACCTGTAAAAACATCGATGAAAGATTTTCTAACCAAACGTTTAGGGAAGGTAGTGTGGCCGACATTGGTGTTTACTCTTTTTTATATAATTGTAAATACAATATGTGACGGTGGTGATATCAAAAGTATTCTGAAACAGATAGCTTCAATACCATTTGGAGCTCAAGGAAATGGAGTGTTATGGTTTATGTACACCTTGATGGGATTATATTTGATAGCACCCATTATTACTCCTTTTATAGAAAAAGCAACAAGAAAAGAGTTGGAATTTATTATTGGTCTATGGGCTATAACTCTTTTATGGCCGTATCTAATGATAGTACTATCTGTTAATACTGGTATAGATAGTATATTACACTCTTTTAGTGGTTATGCAGGATATTTTATCCTGGGGTTTTATCTAAAGAAATATCCAATAAGAATAAATACATTTGCTGCTTTGCTTTTAATTGTGATGCCATTTTTTCTTTATATCGGGTTCAAAAAGATGGGCATAGAATTAGGATTTGAAGAAGGCTTCTCCTATTTGAGCCTTCCCATTGCATTAATGACACTTTCTGTTTTTCTACTGCTACAGAAATATGTAAGAACAAACAAACTATCATTAACTGTAAGGAATGTAATATCAGACTTTTCAAATTGTAGTTTCGGAATATATTTGTTGCATATCTTTGTGATGAGAAGGATTATATGGAATATGGATATAATACGATTTACCCCCACAGCCGTGCAATAATCCTTATTTTCTTTCTCACAACTATATTATCTTGGGCAATCTCGCATATGATATCAAGATTTTCAATCGGTAATTTTATAATAGGTTATAATAGAAAAAAGTAAAAAAATATGATACCAAAAGTAGTACATTATTGTTGGTTCGGACGTGGACCAAAAAATGAGTTGGCAATCAAGTGCATCGAAAGTTGGAAAAAGTTTCTTCCCGATTACGAGATAAAGGAATGGAACGAAAATAATTTTGATGTAAACATGTATCCTTATGCAAAAGAAGCACTTGAAAATCGTAAGTTTGCATTTGTTACAGATGTAGTTCGTTTATATGCATTGTATACAGAAGGTGGAGTATATATGGATACTGATGTAGAAGTACTTAAAACATATGATCCTTTCCTTCATCACGAGATGTTCTCTGGTTTTGAAACGAATAATTATGTTCCTACCGGTATGATGGCTGCAGAGAAAGGTAGTATTTGGGCAAAGGAGCTACTTGAACAGTATAATGATAGACATTTTGTTTTGGAAGATGGAAGTTTTGACTTGACAACTAATACATCTGTTATTACTGAATATATGAAATTTAAAGGACTTTTGTTGAATAATAAATATCAGGATTTTCCTGGATTATGTACAATGTATCCATCTGAGTATTTTTGTCCTAAAGACCATACCACTGGCAAGATTAAATGTACTAAGAATACAGTTTGTATCCATCACTTTGCCGGTAGCTGGTTGCCCCATTCTTTTTGGGGAGACCTTCGTCATAACTTGAAATATTTATTAGTTAAGATGATGGGTGAAAGAGGAGGTGCGATGGTATCGGATGTATTTAGCGGTCGTATCTTTAAAGGTAATAAAACATATTAAATTGAAACTATTATTATGAATAATCATATGAAAACAGTGATGCTTATATTTGGAACCCGTCCAGAGGCAATAAAGATGTGCCCATTGGTTAAGGAATTCCAGAAACACACAGATGAGTTTAAAACCGTAGTGTGTGTAACAGGTCAGCATCGTGAAATGCTTGACCAAGTATTGACTATTTTTGATGTGAAACCAGACTTTGACTTGAACATCATGAAACAAGGTCAGGACTTGACAGATGTAACTGCACGTGTTCTTACAGGTCTTCGTGATGTGTTTAAGGAATGTAAGCCTGATGTTGTGCTTGTACATGGAGATACAACTACATCTACAGCAGGAGCACTTGCAGCATTCTATGCACAGATTCCAGTAGGACATGTGGAAGCAGGTCTTCGTACACATAATATATATAGTCCATGGCCAGAGGAAATGAACCGTCAGATTACTGGTCGTATTGCAACATATAACTTCTCTCCAACTCCTCTCTCTGAGAAGAATCTTATGGAAGAGAAGGCTCATGGTAATATCTATGTGACAGGTAACACAGTGGTTGATGCACTTCACATGGTTGTGGATAAACTTAAAAACGATACAGATTTGGCTAAAGAGCAGGAAGAGATTCTTGCAAAGGCAGGTTATGATGTCAATAGACTGAATGATGGCAAAAAGCTTGTTCTTATCACAGGTCATCGTCGTGAGAACTTTGGCTATGGTTTTGTTCGTATGGTGACTGCGATGAAAGATCTTTCGGAGAAATACCCAAATGTAGATTTCGTATATCCTATGCATCTTAATCCGAATGTACGCAAACCAATCCATGAGGTATTTGGTGAAGACTTGACTCGTCCTAACTTCTTCTTCATTGAACCATTGCAGTATCTTGAGTTTGTGTATTTGATGGAGAAATCAACTATTGTTCTCACAGACTCAGGTGGTATTCAAGAGGAGGCACCAGGACTTGGCAAGCCTGTACTTGTAATGCGCGATACAACAGAACGTCCTGAAGCTTTGGCAAGTGGCACTGTACATCTTGTAGGTACCGACTATGATAAGATAATGAATGAGGTTAGTACCTTGCTTGATGATGCTACGGCTTATGAAAAGATGAGCAAAGCTGTCAATCCTTATGGTGACGGTAAGGCTTGCCGTCGTATTACAGAAGTATTAGCCGGTAAGGAAACTGATAGGTATGCGGTGAAATAACAAGATTTGACTTATATAATGGAAATAGCACAATTATATTATCCTATATATTTATTGATTGTTACTTTGTTTTCTATACAAGTATACGGAAAATACAATAAACGAATCAATCCTATATTAGGAATACAAAAAAGAAACTTAGATGGAGAATGTCTCATTCTAATGTTCTTTATGATACTCTTTATAGGACTTCGTCCCGTTAGTGGAAGGTACTTTGGTGATATGGGTAACTATGTGTCATGGTATCATACTTTTTATGAAAATGTACCTTTTGTTTTCAATCCATTAGCAGAAAATGTCATATGGGATAACTGGTGGGCACTATGGGGTAGTTTGTGTTTAGGAACAGAGACGTTCTTTCTATTGTCTGCTGCAATTTATTTTGTGTGTACATATATAGCTTGTCGTAAATGGTTTCCTAATGATACGTTTATTGCTTATTTGTTTTTTCTTGCAGCTTTCTCAACTTTTTCTTATACAACAAACGGATGTAAGGCGGGCAATGCAGCAGCATTGTTCTTAGTAGCAATGGCTTATCGAGAAAAACTTTATGTATGTATACCTTTCCTTTTACTCTCTTTAGGTATCCATCATTCTATGAAACTGCCAATAGTAGCTTTTATCCTTGCGAGTTTTTATAAGAACCCTAAAATGTATCTTATGGCTTGGGGTATTTGTCTTCTATTGTCATTAGCACATATTACATGGTTTCAAGTCCTTTTTGCGCAAATAAGTGCTGATAATGGAGATGCACATGGGGCCAATTATCTTTTAGGATCAGACGGAAAATCAGGTTTTAGATTTGATTTTGTCTTGTATTCGGCAATGCCAATTTGGGTAGGATATTATGCTATATACAAGAAAAAGATAAAATCTGTAAGTTATAGTTTTATACTTAATATATATACAATACTAAATTCGGTATGGATGCTTTGTATGTATGCAGAATATACAAACCGAATAGCATATTTAAGTTGGTTTATGTATCCTTTTGTTTTGATTTATCCTTTGATATGTGAAAACTGGGGTATACAAAAATATCGAACCCTTTTGAAGATAATGATGTGTCATTTAGGGTTTACTTTATTTATGCAGATTTTTTATTATAAATAAAATTGTTCAAATGAAAACACTTACGGTATTTACACCGACTTATAATCGAGCAGATTTGATAAGTCGTGGATACGAAGCTCTTTGCCGTCAGTCTTGTCATGATTTTAAGTGGCTGATAATAGATGATGGTTCTAATGACAACACTAAAGCTTTAGTAATGTCATGGTTATTAAAGGATGTAAGATATCAAGAGGTTGCAGGAGGTTTTATAGGATATGCTGTTGATGCTCCTTGGTTGGAGATACGCTATTGCTATAAAGATAATGGTGGATTGCATACGGGTTATAATAAAGCTGCAGAGTTGATGGATACAGAAATATGTGTATGTATTGATTCTGATGATTATATGCCAGATGATGCCGTTGAAATTATAACTAAAAAGTGGGTAAAGTATAATGATGGAAACATCTCCGGCTTAATAGGATTAGACTATCTTGTAAATGGAACAAGATTAGGTTGTGAGTTTTCTGAAGGTAAAAAAATCCATTGTATAGAATTGTGTCAAGATAAAAGATTTCAGTTTGATAAGAAAATTGTAATTAGAGTTGATTTGTTTAAGAATGAAGCTCCACAACCTACTTATAATGGAGAGCGAAATTTCAACCCTATGTATATGATTCTGAAGGTTGATCAACATGCCCCATTTGTTCTAATCAATGATAATCTTTGTTTTGTCGATTATCAGTCTACAGGTATGGCTGCAAATATTTTTAAACAATATGTTAATAGTGCAAATAGCTTTTGTGCTTTAAGGTGTTTATATATGTCGCTCAACTATACATCTTTCGCATTTAGAATGAAACATCTTTTACATCTTTCATCAAGTGTAATACTTGCAGGGGATTTTAAATGGCTAAGAAAATGTAGATATCCAATAGCAGGTTATATGTTATTACCTTTTGGTTTTTTATTATCAAGATATATTTTATATAAATCGAAAAAATAATAAAATCGTCAGAAATATGAAAACAATAATGTTAGTATTTGGAACCCGTCCAGAGGCAATAAAGATGTGCCCATTGGCTAAGGAGTTTCAGAAACACACAGATGAGTTTAAAACCGTAGTGTGTGTAACTGGTCAGCATCGTGAAATGCTTGACCAAGTGTTAACTATCTTTGATGTGAAGCCAGACTTTGACTTGAACATCATGAAACAAGGTCAGGACTTGACAGATGTAACTGCACGTGTTCTTACAGGTCTTCGTGATGTGTTTAAGGAATGTAAGCCTGATGTTGTGCTTGTACATGGAGATACAACTACATCTACAGCAGGAGCACTTGCAGCATTCTATGCACAGATTCCAGTAGGACATGTGGAAGCAGGTCTTCGTACACATAATATATATAGTCCATGGCCAGAGGAAATGAACCGTCAGATTACTGGTCGTATTGCAACATATAACTTCTCTCCAACTCCTCTCTCTGAGAAGAATCTTATGGAAGAGAAGGCTCATGGTAATATCTATGTGACAGGTAACACAGTGGTTGATGCACTTCACATGGTTGTGGATAAACTTAAAAACGATACAGATTTGGCTAAAGAGCAGGAAGAGATTCTTGCAAAGGCAGGTTATGATGTCAATAGACTGAATGATGGCAAAAAGCTTGTTCTTATCACAGGTCATCGTCGTGAGAACTTTGGCTATGGTTTTGTTCGTATGGTGACTGCGATGAAAGATCTTTCGGAGAAATACCCAAATGTAGATTTCGTATATCCTATGCATCTTAATCCGAATGTACGCAAACCAATCCATGAGGTATTTGGTGAAGACTTGACTCGTCCTAACTTCTTCTTCATTGAACCATTGCAGTATCTTGAGTTTGTGTATTTGATGGAGAAATCAACTATTGTTCTCACAGACTCAGGTGGTATTCAAGAGGAGGCACCAGGACTTGGCAAGCCTGTACTTGTAATGCGCGATACAACAGAACGTCCTGAAGCTTTGGCAAGTGGCACTGTACATCTTGTAGGTACCGACTATGATAAGATAATGAATGAGGTTAGTACCTTGCTTGATGATGCTACGGCTTATGAAAAGATGAGCAAAGCAGTCAATCCTTATGGTGACGGTAAGGCTTGCGACAGAATCGTGCGCATTTTGAATGGTGAGGATGTAGAACGTTATGGAGCCTAATATATGATTTGCTATATAAATAGATCTACAGTTGATTACGATGTACGCCTGAATAAATATGTTCAGGCGTGCAAGGAAACAGGCACACCTTATTTTGTGATAGGATGGGATCGTATGCTTAATGCCAAGTATGTTGATGAGAACGAACATCAGTTGAAAGTGTATTGTCCATATGCCCAGGGAAAGAAACTGATTCCTGCTATCCGTTGGTTCTTCTTTACGTGGTATTACTTGATTAAGAACTTCCGTAAGTATAAGGTTATCCATGCATGCAATATGGAAAACGCTTTGTTTTCTTTACCTTTTAAATTACTTGGAAAGAAAATAGTTTTTGATATCTACGATTCACAAGTTATTAAGTTGGAACGCAAGATTGCTCCAAAGGTAGATTGCTTGATTCTACCTGCTGAGAAGCGATTAGAGCAGATAGGTGTTGATAAGAATTCTCTTAAATATTTTATGGAGATCGAGAATGTTCCTACTTTCAACATCTCACTTAAACCAGTTGAGGGCTTGAAGCGTGAGAAGATTCACCTTTCGTATGTAGGTGTGTTCCAAAAAGAAATCCGAGGTTTAGAAAATCTTGTAAACATGGTATTACAAGATGAGCGCTTTGTTTTGGACATTGCTGGTGTGGGGGATGATTTGGATAGCATGATTCAGAATGCTGCCGCTAAATGTGATCGTGTGCATTATCATGGCAAAGTGCAATACTCAGAAGCATTGGAGATAATGAACAATAGCGACTTTATTGTAGCTTTGTACTATCCTTACAGTTCAAATCATGTTTATGCTTCTCCTAACAAATCGTATGAGGCTCTATTCCTATCTACTCCGATAATTACATCTAAAGGTACGTTGGTTGGTGACAAAGTTGCACAAACGAATACTGGATATATTGTAGATGATACGCTTGAAGGTTTGCATAACTTGTTTGCAAATGTTGAGACAGAGGATTTCAAACGAGACTATCTGGTAAAGTGTAATAATTGTGCAGCACAATGGAAGAACGTTTATGCAGATTACAAGAATAAAACATTGGAAGGTGAATATATAAATTACATGAGAGATTTGGGAAAGTTTTAACTTTTAAATAGCTTACTCGGCTAGTAACCTTACCGTAAGCACTAAAATTAGGGCTTAAATTAGAAAGAAGTATCTTCGCTGCTGAACTTTAGATATAAACATCTGTACAATAGCAAAGATTTGGACCTTTTTCGATAAGTCATGAGCAGAGTCAAGCTTGCTTAAACCTTGCCATGGCGAGAAAAAGTATGAAAATGGTTAATAAACAAGTGTATTTTTAACATCTGAATATATAGGCACTTGCAAAAGAGTCTATACAAAGGGCTATGCCCTAAATGGAATGCGAACATAAAAATGAATAAACTTGTATGAACAAGCTTTATTATTTATTACTTGTTACTTTATTCTTCTCTGGCCTTTATGCTTTAAGAAGCGATGTAGAAGATTACGTAAGTACAATGTGGGTAGGCGAGTTGTTTGACTATGTATACAAAGCATGTATTACAAACGACTTGTTCAACTTCCTATTTACCCTAACATTAGCGTCGCTCTTCTTTGTTATAGGAAAGAAAGTATTTCAGAGTAATGGCAGTGTACTGGGATGTATAGGTTGTGTTTTTGCCATTCTGTATCTTTATAAAAACACTTTTTGGATATTCCCAAAAGTGTTTCTAATAGACATAGATTATGGGGCGTTTCTAATTATATCATTGATGGCTGTATTCATCATTGATGTAATAGCAATAGCAAGAAAATTGCTCAATGCAGAAAATGCTAATATCTCTAATGTAGATGACAGAAAGGGGTATTGTATGGATGGTGTGTATAGTGAACTTAGACAAACAGGATGGGATAATTATGTAAGTGATTTGTTGGCGCTTATGCCACGGGATCGTTTGAAGAAAGAATCGCTTGCGATTGGTATATCTGGAAATTGGGGTAGTGGTAAAACTTCTTTTCTCAAGAGTATGCAGAAGCAAATGAATGCTGATTATCGAGTGGTTATATTCAATCCTTGGACATGTACTGATAAGGAGCAGATTATCTCACAGTTTTTTGCTTTGATGCGTGAACAAACAGAGAATAATGATGAGTCGTTGCAAGATGCAATTCAAAAATATCGCGATATTGTTCTTGATACTGATATTCATCCAGCTCTTACTTTTCTCGCTAAGGTATTTCCTTTGAGCAAGAAGGAAGAAACACTTGACTCGCTTAAGGACAAAATAGAAGAAGCTATAACTATAGATGGTTCCAAACCATTTGCTATTTTTATTGATGATCTTGACCGATTAGAGGGGAATGAATTGTTTGAGGTGTTAAGGCTTATCCGAATTACAGCAAACTTCCGTAATGTTGTGTTTGTCGTTGCCTATGATCGTGATTATATCTGCAATGTATTAAACGAATCAAAGAACATTAAACGTGCGGAAGAATATATTCAAAAGATATTCCATCTGGAGGTATCTTTACCGAAGTTTGAGGATGAGACATTGCTTGATGTGTTTATGGAAGAAGTTGTTCGTATAGCTTCGCTTGACGAAAGTAAAGCGACAAGACTTAGACAATTAGTTATGCAGTTGCTCAATGTTGATGGATTGTCATTCACAGATTTTATCCCTAACTTCAGACAGGCACGACGATTTGCTAATGTTTTTGCCTTGAATCTAAAATCGATTCTTGCTCATACTAAAGATTTTGTAGTAAAGGATTTCATTGGCATAGAACTTTTACATTTTGCATATCCTGATATTCATCGCACATTGATGTATAAACCGATGACTTTATTGAAGCAAAGTCATGAACTATTGTCAAAAACAAGGCTGTTGGTTTATGAAAGTAAAAACAATACGCCGAGTGACAAACTTCTGAGGAAGTTGTTCTATAGTAATAATGAAACTCAACAGACTTCGCGTGAAGTGCGTTCGCAACTTAGCTATGCTAATTATTTCTGTTATCGCTTACCAAATAATTCAATTGGAGCCACAGAATTTGAGATGCTTATGATAGCAGACGATTTAGATGTGGTTCGAGATGGCGTTAATGTATGGATGCGGAGGAAGGACTCATTTGATTCGTTATATGAGCATTTTAGAAGCTACTATATGCTTGGATATAAAGATATTAAGGTCATACGCAATTATATCTGCGCGTTGTTAGAGTTCATTCCCAAATTGAGTGATAAAGGCATTGAACAGATAATATCGGAAAGATACTGGATACGAGAAGGAGTTGACGTGGATGAATTGCAAAAACAACTAATATCTTTGTTTGAATATTCTATTGGCAAAGGAAAGTTTCTCGAGAAGATAAATCATCTATTAGCTTCCTTTTATAATGCATACCCAGATGATTACGAACCTGATGATATTGCATTGGATTTATTTGAAAGGAACCAACTTGAAATGCTTGCAGGAATGTCGTTAGTGAAATACATAGAGATAAATGGAAAGCCATCACCAAGTGAAATATCCCACAAAGGAACTCCATTTAATAAATTCCTCAAATCGGGTTGTTATTTTCTACGTTATTACAGAGAAGGTGATGAATATGTCGGTATTGAAACTAATCTTATGTATGATGAATTGATTAATCAATACCATAACTCAGAGGAGATTTATGATGCTTTCTGTGATTTTATTCAACCATATATAATAAAGACAGATGATCCTGCTGAAGAGGAAAATGAAGCAAATAGTATAGCAAGGGCTATACGCTCGATCTTTGATAGTTATACAATCTTCGAAAAATTTGTTCATATAACATTCTGTCAGAACGAAGAAATAGAAAAGAAACTGAAATATATACGTAGTATAATGTCTTGAAAAACAAGCAAATCCTAATAACCGATTTGTTTTTTTTAAATATAGATATTTAAAAGAAAATGACTCGCAACAAAAACAAGATAATTCGCTCTGTCACTGTATCTCAATCCTTAGGCTTCTGTCGTGAGGTAATGATAAAGATGCGGGCGATGGGGTGTGATATGGTGGCGGTTACGTCGCCAGGACCTGAACTTGATGAGCTTAGGGATAAGGATGGATTCCATTGTGTGGCAGTGCCGATGGAAAGACATATTTCTGTGGTAAACGACTTGAAGTCGCTCATTAGGATGATTGGTGTCTTTCGTAATGAGAAACCTCAGGTGGTGCATTCTATGACTCCCAAGGCTGGCATGATATGTATGGTGGCAGCATGGCTGACTCATGTTCCTGTGCGTATCCATACGTTTACTGGTCTTGTGTGGCCTACGGCTACTGGTCTGAAGCGAAAGATACTTATGATGACCGATTGGCTTACTTGTGCTTGTGCTACGCATGTGATTCCTGAAGGACAAGGGGTGCTTAATGACCTTAAGAACGGTGGCATTACGAAGAAACCTATGAAGGTGCTTGGTTATGGTAACGTTATGGGTGTGGATATGGAGCGATTCTCTCCTGATAGGTTCTCTGTCAAGAAGGATGCTGGGGTGTTTACATTCGTGTTTGTCGGTCGTATAGTAGGGGATAAGGGTATCAATGAACTGGTGGAGGCCTTCGTCAGACTGCACGACGTGCATAAGAATACTCGTCTTGTGCTTGTGGGCAACTATGAGCATAATCTCGACCCCGTGAGAGACATTACTCGTAAGCTTATTGACACGTATGAGGGTATTGTGGCTTGTGGACCGAAGTATGGCGACGACTTGCTGCAGATGTATGTGGATGCCGATTGCTTCGTAATGCCAAGTTATAGAGAGGGTTTTCCAAATACTGTGCTTGAGGCTGGTGCTATGGGTCTGCCTTCTATTGTGACAGACATTAATGGTAGCCGTGAGATTATCGAGAACGAGAAGAACGGTTTGATAGTTCCGTCGAAGAATGCAAATGCTCTGTATGATGCTATGGAGCGTATGCTGACGGATGACAAGGCTCGTGGAATAATGAAGAGCAATGCCAGATCAATGATTGCCTCAAGATTTGAAAGAGGGTTTGTGCAGAAGTGCCAGATAGAGTTCTATAAAAGAATTTTGAATGTTGAGTTTTGAATGTTGAATTGTTCGCTGCTTCGCATGCGATTGTGAATTATTCAATTTTGAATTTGGCATAAGGATTCGTGGATAATTCTTGGTAATTCGTGACAAAAGACTGCGTGGGGGCATAGTCACGAATTATCATGAATTAATCATAAATATTTATTGTGTTATTCGGGTGATTCGAGTGATTCGTGTTCTATGAAAGAGTTTTAAGTTTTGTAATCGGCTTTGCCGCTTGCCAGAGCAAGAATTGTTTCGCACCATGACAATTTAACACTTAACATTAACCAAAGTATTAATCTATGCTTTTTTTTGAGCTTTTACAACTTTCTGTTGGTACACGTCAAGGGTTGTCGTTTACGCCTTCTGCCGAGGAATGGAGGGAGGCTTTTGACAATGCTAAGAGACAGGCTTTGGTAGGGGTGTGCTTCAGGGGTGTGCAATGTGCTGTGAAGAATGATAATAGCAAGGTGGCTAACTTGCCACCTAAGCTTAAAATGCAATGGCTTGCCATTACTGCCAATATTCAGAGACGCAATGAGGTGATGAACCATAGGTGTGCCGAACTGTATGGGTTGATTAAGGCTGATGGATATGAGTCGTGTGTGCTTAAAGGGCAGGCGGTGGCTATGTATTATGATGCTGACAGCAATACCAACGAAACCGACCGTATGAGTTTGCTCAGACAGTCGGGCGATATTGATATGTGGATGGTAGCGAATGTAGAAGAGGTGATACGTTGGGCACGAGATTCTGACACTATGTACTATTACGACTATCATCATGCCGACCTTAGTCTGTTTCCTGATACAGAGATAGAATTGCACTATCGTCCGTCGATAAGTCGTAATCTTTGGCGCAATTCCCGTTTGCAGAAATGGTTTAGGAATGAGGGACTACACCATATTATATATAATGAGCAGCTGGAGTGTTGTGTGCCAGACAATGTGTTCAGTCTGATATTGACGCTAAATCATAACCTATGGCATTTGCTGTATGAGGGTGTCGGTTTGCGTCAGATGATGGACTTGTACTATGTGGCTCGTTCAATGCAATCGTCTGAAGAAGTGTCCCGTCTGTTAAGACGTTTCCAACTTGAGTCTTTTGCCTCAGCTTCTGCTTGGGTGTTATGGAATCTGTTTGACGGATCAGCCGACAATTCATTGTTCGTCTCCGAACAGTCACCATTGCCAGCACCTAATGAACGTTTAGGAAGATTCTTGCTCAATGAGATTATGAAAGCAGGTAACTTTGGCCATCACGACGAGCGACTGAAATCAGGACGTTATGCCTCAAGCACTCGTCTTATGATGCAATGGCTACGCCACACCATGCGACTTGTAAAATACTTCCCTGTTGAAGTAGCATGGACACCAATAGGAATATTGCGCATATCAATGTGGAGACGGTGGAGGTATAGCGCTGTGCGCAATGTTGAGTGTTGAATTTTGAATGTTGTAATCGGCTGTGCCGCTTGCCAGAGCAAGAATGTTGAGTGTTGAATTTTGAATGTTAAGTGTTAGATGCTAATGATTAATGCACGAAGTTATTAAAATGCTAATTAATTATTAGTTGTTTATATTATATCACTAATAAAAAACTTGTTTAGTTCAACATATATATTTATCTTTGCATAAAACTTATATACTATGCAGACAATAGAAATACGAAATATAGGACCTCTGGTAGAAACGGGAATTATTCCAGTTTCTCAGGTTATGCTTTTAATAGGTGAGCAGAGTACCGGCAAAAGCACATTTATGAAGATTTTGTGTTTTTGTTGTTGGCTTGAAAAACAAGTTATGATTGGCGGTGATAGTATTGTTTCTAAATATACACATTATTATCGCTTTTGGAATGAACTTAAGAAATTCCATCATTTTAATGACGAATTTCTTTCTGATAGTAGTTATATAAAATATGATGGTTCTGCTATACAGATAGAAATGCGAGGCAAAAAGCGAAACGCAAAGATTGTTAGAAAGCCTAAGTTTGCAGAAATAAGACATAACTTGAAGATAAGTTTCTTACCTTCAGAACGAAACTTGTTGTCGTCTATACAGAACATTGAAAACTTGTATAGGGCGAAAGATGTTGACATGCTGTTCAATTATATCTTGGAATGGGGAGAGGCGAGATTGCAGTTTGGTGTAGCGAATCCACTTGATTTGGTTTTTGTAGATAAGATGAAATATCACTATGATGCTAAAAATGGGGATGTGCTGACTTTGGCCGATGGACATTCAAAGATAAAGCCTTATTATGCATCAAGTGGTGTTCAGTCTGCTCTACCGATACAGGTGCTTGCTACATATTTAGCAGGAGAAGTTGGTACGTCTGCGAAAATAAGTCCTGTTGATTATTTAAAGCAATTGGATTTAACTGATTCCAAGATTGATATAAAGGTGATGACATCGGTACTCAAAAATATACAGAACCGTTCGTCCTATAAATCTTTTCATATGTTTATAGAAGAGTTAGAACAGAATCTATTTCCAAAAGCTCAGTTCGAACTTGTCAAGATGTTAGTAGGACTCTTGAAAAAGATGGAACATAAATCAACGGGATATACAAGTACAGTGTTTTTAACGACCCATAGTCCTTATGTATTAACGGCTTTGAACGTTATGATGTTGGCATCTGCTGCATATGAGATGTCACCAGATAAGGTCAATGATTTAGGGCTTGAAGACTATGTACTTCCAAAGGGGGCTTATTCGGCATATTGTATAAAGGATGGACGCTTTGAAAATATAGTCGACGAAGAATTCGGTTTTATAAAAGGAGATTTTCTGGATTCTGTTTCAGAACTGGTGGACAATTATACGTTTGAATTAAACTCAATCATATATGGCAACACTGAAGGATAAGCTGGATGCTTTTGATGGTCAACCCGAACAGGGTTGGAACAAAAGGAAGAGTGTCTCTGTTGGTGAGCGTGGACAAGTATATAGAGCGAATTTCTCGAAAGAATACTTGTCTGCTGTATATGCCATAGATGGTGGTATTATTAAAGATTATAAAATCACGAAGTGTGATAAGTTGGTCTTGCTTGATTTGGATAATCAAACGTTATTTGAATTGTTTGTTGAGTTGAAAGGTGGAAACATTCAACATGCTATAGAACAAGTAGAGGCAACATTGAACAATCCGTTGTTTAAGGATTCTGCTGTCAAAATAAGACAGGCAAGAATTATAGGACGCAGGATACCAAGTAATACAGGAAATTCAATAACAGAAAAAGCAAAGAAGAAGTTTATATCAAGATACAACTGTAGATTGGAGTTTAAGACTGGACCTGCTGTGGAAAATATTAAGATATAAACTACGAGTTTATCAAATAAATATCTATATCCCCATCCGAGTGGCGGCATAAGCGCAGAGCGATACTGCGGTGGGGAACAAACGACACGAATTATCCAAAATTATTCATTAATTTTACCACGATTTTTTATTTATGAGAAACTGAACTTTAGCAAGTTCAGAGAATTCAGTACCGAGCGATAGACATTAAGATAAAATAATGTCGAGTTTTGAGAATATTGTCATGAAGTATAAAAAAGTCGCATTGAGATTTTAATGATAAGTATATATTTTTATTTTAAATATGTTGTATAAAATAGCACATTTTTTGAGAGACCAGATGCCATGGCTATGGGATTTGGTAGATATTGTTAATTCTTTTTTATTCCGTATAAGATATGGGGATAAACTAGATTTGGTGGAGAACGTGATTTGCAGCAAAGATGATTTTAAATGCAAGTCTTCTGATAACTTTTATGTTGTGCCAATTAGGAGCGTTAATTCAGATGATTTGGTGGAATTCTTTGCTTGTCAACCTACTGAATCATTTAGATTCTTCAAACCTCATGGTTTTGACATAAAATCCATAAAAAAGCTCCAGAAGAATCGTGCGTTCCTTGGTTATGTCGTGAAAGATATAACCAAGGATAAAATAGCAGGCTATTGTTTTAATCGCTCATTTTTTCATGGCAAAGGATTCCGTGGACGAATGGTAGATATTAATTATCGTGGCAAAGGACTTGGTACTACGATGAACCTTCTTTTGAACAAAGTTGGTTTTGAAATAGGCTTAAGATTGTTTGAGACGGTTTCGAAAGATAATGTAGCCTCATATAGAAGTGCAATTAGTGCAAGTTCCTTTCGGGTCATTGAAGAATTGCCTCATAATGAATTGTATTTAGAAATAATTAATGATATGAAACAGAATGATAATATGAACAAAAATCTTATCGGGGGGGGTAAATCTCAAGTAGTTATTTTGCAGCCACTCTTTGTAGCTGATAATACGCAGGAAAGGAGGGCTGCATAATGGCACAGTGTGATGTTATCCTGACTTATTGCTGGAATAGAGTAGGTTATACAATATTGAAGTCACTACATAGGAGGGGACTTAAAGTGTGGGCAGCTGACACGAGTAAGAAAAACATTTGCTCTATGTCGAAGTTTTGTACTGGTAGCTTTACATATCCCGACCCATTCAAGGAGGAAGATGCGTTTATTAAGGTCCTTAAAGGAAAGATTGCAGAGTTGCAACCAAAAGTATTGATGCCTACGCATGATGAGAGTGTGGTGATAATGCGTCATCGTGATGAATTTCCAAAGGATCTGATAATTCCATACGAGAGCGCAGACAAACTGCTTATGCTTGCCAATAAGGCTGAGAGTACAGAAGTGGCTCGTAAGGCAGGTGTTGCTGTACCGGAGGTTTATCATTCGGCGGATGATGTGAAATGCTATCCTGTGGTGTTCAAGACCGTTATAGGCAATTCTGCCAAGGGAGTGTATTTCCCCAAGAACAAGGAAGAATTACTTAAGCTGATGGAAGAACACAAGAATGAAGATACTCTTTTGCAAGAATGGATTGGCGGTACTGACTATAGTGTGGATTGTGTTCGTTGGGATGGTTTCTGTAAGATGTCGGTGTATCATGCTCTTGTGACAAAGACTGATGGTGGTGGTACAACCACACAACGAGAGATAGTAGACATGCCACAGCTTGAAGCCGAAGCAAAAAAGCTTATGGATACGGTTAATTTCAGAGGCGTTTGTGGTATGGATTTCCGTTATGATCCTAAAACAAATAAAATAGCATATATTGAGACCAATGTCCGATTTACTGGTGGATTGGCAACACCAGTTGCTGCAGGCTTTGACATTCCTTGGGTAATGTATAAATTGGCAACAGAAGGAAAGTATGAAGAGCCTATCAATGTGCGCTTAGGCACACGTACAAAATGGATTCTTGGTGATGTTATTACATTGGTTGGTAGAATATTGAAATTGAAATGGAATCCAAAGGAGATGAAACGTGTTTTCTCATTCAGTGGTTTTGATGCATTTGATGATTTCAGTAAGGACGACAGGAAGGCTATCTTTGGAGAATTCGGGTATTATTTTGAGAAATTGATTAAGAATGGTAAATTAAACCCATAATTATTATCTTTAATGACAGAAAGAAATATGATATTCAAAAGACTCTTTGACATTGTAGCGTCCCTATTGGGACTGCTGTTGATTTGGTGGATATTCCCCATAGTAGCGTTTTTAATCCATAAGAAGATGCCGGGTGGTCCGGCTTTCTTCTGTCAGAAAAGAGTGGGAAAGGATGGCAAGTTGTTTACTTGTCATAAGTTCCGATCGATGACGGTGAAGCATTCTGGCTCTTCTGTTTCGGTGGCGGGTGATAGTAGAATTACTCCGTTTGGTGCTAAACTTAGACATTATAAGATTGATGAGCTGCCGGAACTGTGGGATGTATTGATAGGCAATATGTCGTTTGTCGGTCCACGTCCTGATGTGCCTGGATATGCTGACAAACTGGAAGGTGATGATAGGGATGTTTTGAAACTGCGTCCTGGCATTACTGGTCCTGCTACTTTGAAGTACAGATTGGAAGACGAAATGATTTCGGACTTTATGAAGGACTTTAGAAACATGAATTACCATGAATTGACCACGAATTATCCGCAAATTAAAATATCGGATAAGGAATATGCTGAGCTGATAGAGAAGAGTGATCAGGAAGTTGCTGTGTGGTATAACGATAACGTGATTTATCCTGATAAAGTGCGCCTGAACTGTCATTACTATCGCCACTACTCGTTCTGGAAGGATATTGAAATGATATTCGCAACGGTGTTAGGATTTAAGGTGAAGTTTGCGGGGGAAGAAGTATGATCGAATGTTGAATGTTGAGTGTTGAGTTTTGTTATCGGCTGTGCCGCTTGCCAGAGCAAGAATGGTCGGCTTTGCCGATGTTGAATTGTTCAATGTTGAATTTGCTCATAATTCTTGCTTCGGTAAGTGTCTTTACGGGCTGAGCGCAACATTCCTTCTAAATCAAAAGATTATGGTGAAATATTTGCTGATGCCGGAGAAAAGACGTACATTTGCGATATAAAGATTATCATTTGACAAATAGGGAGGAAAGGAAATGAATATAATAATACTTATAGCGAAGTAGAGAACTTTGCTAAGTTGAATAATACAACTGTGTCTGATGTTGTTAAGGCTTCTATACATGGTTTCTTGAAAAAGTTTAATCGTTCAGAAACTGTTGCTCAAGCTACTAAATATGAATTGCCTGAACACTTGAAAAAAATGCGAGGCATATTGGCAGAGGTAAAAGATGAAAACGATGATAGGTTAAACTACTTATTGGAGAAAAACAAATGAGAAGTTCTTTCTTGATACCAACGTGATTCTCGATTATTATTTAGATAGAGAAGAATTCAGTAATGATGCTGAAGCTATATTCGCTTGGGGATATAGTAAAGTATGTTCTTTATTTGTTTCTGCTCTGACTTTTGACCCCAGGAGAATTCTTGATGTTAATAAGGAATATGGAGTGATACAAAATAGGCTCTTCTTCTTGAAATAACATTAAAATATAATACTTAACACTCATGATGTTAGAGGAAAAACAGAAGGCTTATGTTAAGGATAGCTTGACAAGAGCTATAAGAGA
>ERZ1034626.836-NODE-836-length-21825-cov-22.293294_pt1 | contig 21825 bp, 18 predicted proteins | sample MGYA00520652_ERZ1034626 | MGnify/ENA primary metagenome ERZ1034626 (study PRJEB33766, sample SAMN09781765) | gut metagenome | biome: gut microbiome | host: Homo sapiens | place: Madagascar | study: EMG produced TPA metagenomics assembly of the PRJNA485056 data... | reverse complement strand
ACTTTTTTGATTGCAAAAAGTATATAAATGTTGTATCATTGACTCATGAAATGGAAACGTTACCAAAAACGATACAACAAACGTTTCCAAAGGACGTATACGTAACTATTAACAAAACAAATCAAATGATTAGAGGAGGAAAAAGCATGAAGAAGAAATTAGCAGTTTTAGGATTAGCTGCAACAATGATGATGTCACTGTTTGCAGGTTGTGGAGGAAAGGGAACTTCAGGAGGAAAGGATGCATCGGCTGATAAGGGTTCGGTATATTACTTGAATTTTAAGCCGGAAGCAGATGCCCAGTGGCAGGAGCTTGCCAAGATCTACGAAGAGGAGACAGGCGTAAAGGTAACCGTTGTTACAGCTGCATCCGGTCAGTATGAGACAACTCTTAAGAGTGAGATGGGTAAATCAGAATGCCCTACATTGTTCCAGGTAAATGGTCCGGTCGGCTTAGCATCATGGAAAGATTACTGTGCAGATTTGTCTGACACAGAAGTTTACAAGCAGCTTACTTCAGAGGATTTCGCTTTGAAGGATGGCGATAAGGTAGCAGGTATCGGATATGTTATTGAGTCCTATGGTATCATCTGCAATAAGAAGCTTCTTGCTGAGGCAGGTTACTCCATGGACGACATCAAGAACTTTGCAGATCTGAAGAAGGTAGCAGAAGATATTACAGCAAGACGTGATGAGCTTGGATTTGATGCATTTACATCCGCAGGTATGGATGGTTCTTCAGACTGGAGATTTAAGACTCACCTTGCAAACCTTCCTGTATACTATGAGTATCAGGCAGACGGAATCAACAACACAAAGGCAATCAAGGGAACATATCTCGATAACTACCGTCAGATCTGGGATCTGTACATTAATAACTCAACAACAGATCCAAAGCAGCTCAGTGTTAAGACCGGTGATGATGCAGTTGCTGAGTTCGTAGCAGAAAAAGCAGTATTTTACCAGAATGGTACATGGGCATACTCAGATATAAGCTCAGTCGGAGATGAGAATCTCGGAATGCTTCCAATTTATATCGGTGTAGACGGAGAAGAGAATCAGGGACTTTGTACAGGTACAGAGAACTACTGGTGTGTAAATGCGAAGGCTTCCGAAGCAGACATCAAGGCAACAGAAGACTTCATGGCATGGCTTGCAACAGACGATACAGCACTTAAGGCAATCTGCGGTTCACAGGGTGCAATGCCATCCGGAGCAGACGGAATGGGATTTGTTACTCCATTCAAGAAGAACCTTGAGTCAGATAACCTTCTTGTGAATATCGCAAGCCAGTATGTTGCAGATGGCAAGACACCTGTAAGCTGGAACTTCACAACAATGCCTTCTGAGACATGGAAGAACGAAGTAGGATCAGCTCTTACTGTATATGCTTCCGATCAGACAGATGCGAATTGGGATCTTGTAAAGAAAGCATTCGTGGAAGGCTGGGCTACAGAGAGTCAGGCAGCAGGAAACTAGGATCAGGAAGCCTGATAAAACAACCTGTAATTAAAAAGGGAGGAGACAGTTCCTCCCTTTTTTAGAAGGTAATTGTTCAAGGGCGTAGGAGGTATAAGATGGAAAAGGCGGTAAAAAAATATTGGCCAATATTTTTGTTACCGACTATGGCTGCATTTTTGATAGGATTTATTATTCCTTTTATTGAAGGTATTTACTTGTCTTTCTGTAACTTTACAACAATCAAGGATGCAAAATTTGTCGGAATACAAAACTATATAGAAGCATTTAAAGATTCAAATTTCCTTGGATCATTTAAATTCACTACGTTATTTGCAATCGTTTCACTTGTGTTGATCAATGTACTTGCATTTTTAGTCGCACTGGCGTTGACACAGAATATCAAAGGAAAGAATATTTTCCGTACAGTGTTTTTTATGCCAAATCTGATCGGAGGAATTGTATTAGGTTATGTATGGCAGCTGATTTTTGATGGTATTTTCGTGAAGTTTGATACGGCCCTGAAGTTGAATGAAACATTAGGTTTCTGGGGACTGGTTATTCTTGTAGGATGGCAGCAGATTGGTTACATGATGATCGTATACATCGCGGGACTTCAGGCGATCCCCGGAGATATTCAGGAAGCGGCTATGATCGACGGAGCTACCAGAATGCAGAGATTGTTTAAAATTACAATTCCGAACATGATGCCATCGATTACAATTTGTACATTCCTGACGATTACGAATTCATTCAAGTTATTCGATCAGAACCTTGCTCTTACAGGTGGTGAGCCACTTCATAAAACAGAAATGCTTGCCCTGAATATTTATAGCACATTCTATGGCAGAGTAGGAGCTGAAGGGGTTGGACAGGCGAAGGCAGTTGTGTTCTTCATAATTGTAGTAGCGATTGGATTGTTACAGTTAAAGTTGACAAGAGATAAGGAGGTGCAGCAGTAATGAAAAAGAAAGTGATGGGAATACTTGCAACATTATTTTTTACACTCGTTTCAATTGTATTTGTTGCTCCAATCTTTATCGTATTGATTAACTCGATGAAGTCGAAGACGTTCATCAACCTTGAGACATTTAAGCTGCCTACAGAGGAAAGCTATGTCGGACTTGAAAACTATAAGACAGCAATTACGCAATATGATTTCCTGAAAGCTGTAGGCTGGACGTTATTTATTACAGTATTTTCAGTTGCGGTTATTCTGATTTGCTGTTCCATGACAGCCTGGTTTATAACCCGTGTTAAGAATGTTTTTACAAAAATGATTTACCTCTTATGTGTATTTTCCATGGTTATACCGTTCCAGATGGTTATGTTTACACTTTCCGGAACGGCAGACTCCCTCCATCTGAATACACCTTGGGGAATCGTAATTGTGTATCTCGGTTTTGGTGCCGGACTTGCGGTATTCATGTTCACGGGATTTGTAAAATCAATTCCGGTAGAAGTGGAAGAAGCCGCAATGATTGATGGCTGCTCACCACTCCGGACATTCTTCTGTGTAGTAGTTCCTATGATGAAGCCTACATTTATTTCCGTAGGTATTCTTGAAGCAATGTGGATCTGGAATGACTTCCTTCTTCCATACCTTGTACTTGATATTAAGGAATTCAAGACAATTTCCATTGTTATCCAGTATATGAAGGGAAGCTACGGACGTGTTGATATGGGCGCGATTATGGCATGCCTGATCATGGCAATCATTCCGGTTGTTGTATTCTACTTATGCGCTCAGAAATATATTGTCAAAGGGGTTGCGGCTGGCGCTGTTAAGGGTTAATATATAATCACATTTTTTACAGGAGCGATTATATGACAATCAAAGATATAGCAAAATTATCTGGATACGGTATTGGTACCGTATCCAGAGTAATAAACAAACAACCGGGTGTAAGTGAGAAAGCGCGCGAAAAGATATTGAAAATTATCGAAGAGAGCAATTTTGAACCAAACGGAAATGCCAGAAAGCTGAAACGATGTGGCGGAAATACAGTTACAATTATCATGAAAGGCCGACACAATAGTTTCTTCATGGAGATTCTTGACCGGATTACACTTCTGCTGTCAGAACTGGAAGAGGTTGTATCCTGTCAGATTATCGATGAAGATGGGGACGAGGTTGCAGAGGCATTAAAATTCGTTCGTGACAAAACCTCGAAAGCGATTATTTTTCTCGGCGCGAATTTAGCTCTTTTTGATGAACGTATGAATGAACTTGACATACCCTGCGTTGTTGCAACTACAAGTGCAAAGGAGTTAGCGTTTGACAATGTATCTTCTGTATGTGTCGATGATGAGACTGCAACTATGGAACTCGTGCAGTATTTAACAGGCTACGGACACAAAGATATTGTCGTAATGGGTGGCGAGATTTCAGATAAACAGATCAGTTTCTCGCGTTATCTTGGGTGTAAAAAAGGCTTTGAAAAAAGTGGTCTGGAATTTGATCCGGATAAGAATTATATGGCTTGCCGGTATTCGTATGAGGCAGGTTATGAAACAACAAAAAGACTACTTGAAAAGAACATACATGTGACAGCGATTGTCGGGCTGTCAGATACGATTGCGGTTGGCGCAATTCGGGCAATTGAAGATGCCGGGAAAAAAGTACCGGATGATATATCGGTGGTAGGCTTCGATGGTACAGTCATATCGAGATTTTACACACCGAGAATTACAACAATGGGTCAGGACATAAACAGCATTGCGAAGCGGAGTGTGGAGCTTTTGATGAAGCACATACATTATACACTGGGGTGTGAACATGATTATGCCCCACACAATCTGATCGAGGGCGAAAGCGTACGCAGAGTATAATTGTTTTGCCTTGACGTATATGGAGGACATATATGGATAAAACAGCAGGAATATTGTTCGCGATTTCCAGTCTGCCATCAAAGTATGGAATTGGCTGCTTTTCCAAAGAAGCATATAAATTTGTGGATTGGTTAGTGGAAGCCGGTCAGACGTTCTGGCAGATTTTACCTTTGGGACCTACCGGATATGGAGATTCTCCATACCAGTCGTTTTCCACATTTGCCGGGAATCCGTACTTCATAGATCTGGAAACTTTAATTCGCGAAGGTTTATTGACAAGAGAAGAATGTGATAGTGTTGACTTTGGAACAGACGAACAGTCTGTTGATTATGAAAAACAATATAATGGACGGTATGTATTGCTTCGCAAGGCTTGTGAGAGAAGCGGGCATAAGAACAGTACAGAGTATAAGGCGTTCTTAGATAAGAATGAAGCGTGGGTGTATGACTATTGCTTATATATGGCAGTGAAAAATCATTTTGGTGGAATGAACTGGACGGAATGGCCGGAGGCAATTCATAGTCGTACAGAAGAAGGTTTACGTGAATATAAAGAGAAGCTGGCAGACGAGATTGATTTTCAGTTATTTATGCAGTTCCAGTTTTTCAACCAGTGGTATAAGCTCAGAGCTTACGCCAACAAAAAAGGAATTAAAATTATCGGAGATATTCCGATTTATGTATCATTGGATAGTGCAGATGCATGGTCGCATCCGGAATTGTTCCAGTTAGATGAACAATGCACACCAAAGGCTGTTGCGGGATGTCCGCCGGACGGATTTTCAGCGGATGGGCAGCTGTGGGGAAATCCTCTTTATGATTGGGATTACCACAAAAAGACAGAGTATGCATGGTGGATCGAACGGCTTTCATTCTGCTTTGAGTTATATGATGTTGTACGTATTGATCATTTCCGTGGTTTCGATGAATATTATTCCATCCCATACGGGGATAAGACCGCGGTAAATGGCAGTTGGAAAAAGGGTCCGGGCATGGATTTGTTCCATACAATCGAAAAGAAGATTGGCAGGAAATCCGTGATTGCAGAGGACCTTGGCTATATAACGGATACCGTCCGTAAGCTTGTTGCAGATAGCGGGTTCATGGGGACGAAAGTGTTGGAATTCGCATTTGACACAAGAGATACGGGTTCGGCGAGGGAGTATTTACCTCATAATTATATTGAGAATTGTGTAGCGTATACAGGCACGCACGACAATGAGACACTGGTCGGCTGGTGGCAGGAGATTGATGACGAAGGCAGGAAAAAAGCAAGAGATTATCTGTGTGATTACTATACACCGGCAGATAAAATGTATATTCCGCTCATTGGCGTAATCATGCGAAGCAATGCGAAAATCTGTATTGTTCCAATTCAGGATTACCTTGGCTTAGACAATGAGTCGAGAATGAATACGCCTTCTTCAGTTGGCAGCAATTGGAGATGGCGGGTAGACAGCAAAGCGTTAAATAAGACTTTAGCCAAGGAGATAAAAGGGATTACGGTTCGTTATGAACGCTGTAACTAATTGATAACTGACGATTTATTGAATGCGCCCCGGGTTTTATGTTACCAGGGGCGTTTTTCATAATTTGATTATAATACAAAATGGGGTGTTTGGATGAAGAAGATTGCGTTACTTGCAGATGGCTGGAAGAGATTGATTACATATGCGTGGGTTCAGGGAATAAATACATTTAACGAGAAACATTCGGAACCGATAGAAATCTGTCATTATAATTGCATGGGTAATTGGAGTGACGATCTGGTATTTAATCAGGGAGAATATAATATTTTTGATCTGCCGGAATTGAGCCGGTATGATGGGATTATCATTGATATAAATAACATGAAGGACACGGTGCAGCGGCACCACCTGATTGAGCTTGTGAAGAAAAGCGGTGTGCCGGCAATCAGTCTTGGGTGTTTTTCTGAAGATTTATATTATGTTGGAATTGATAATAAGTGTGCCATTCGTCAGATGATGGAACATTTGAAAAACGAGCATGCGTGTCAGTCATTTTGTTTTGTAGGCGGTCCGAAAAACAGCAGTGAAAATGAGAAACGGGTAGAGGCGTTTCAAGAATGCATCCGGGAATGGAATCTGGATGAGAGCATCAATACAGTTTCGTACGGAACATTTGATATGAATAGCGGAAATGAATATTTCCGTCAGTATATGGCGCAAGGACGGTCGATGCCGGATGCTTTCATCTGCGCAAATGACAATATTGCAGCAGGGTTAATCGATGAAGCACAAAAAAACGGTTATTCGATTCCGCGTGATTTTGCGGTAACGGGATTTGATAATCTGGATAAGGCAATCTGCTTTAATCCTCAGATTACGACGGTAGCACATAAGCGTGAGACATTAGCCAGACACTGCATGGAGATTTTCGATAAGATATGGAAGGGGGAACCGGTTGAACAGTGCCACTATATTGAACCGGAGATTTTCTATACGGAAAGCTGCGGTTGTCCTTTTCTGGTGTCGGTTGATTATCGAGCAGTTGCAAGAAGAAGTATCATAGAAAATGAAAACAGACGGTTATTTGAAGAAAAACGTGTCGGATTGGAGTCGAGACTTTCGAGCGCGCGGGATTTTGAAGAGATCTTCCGGGAAGCGGGAGAATATTTCAAGCAGCTTGACTGTGACGGAATAACGCTGGTTGTGGACGAACGTCTTTTGGCACTTGGAGACGAACGCGATTTTCCGGTCAGGGGATATGAACGTGGAAAACTCCGGGTTGTGTATAGCGATGATGCCAGAAAGTCCGGGGAGTATGAAACCTTTGATTCTTATTGGGAAAGAAAAGAGAACGAGCCAAATAACGATGTATGGATGTTTACGCCATTTCATTACCGGGATCGTTCGATTGGATTCAGTATCTTAAAAAACGGAAAGTTTTTATATGATAATCCGTATTTTTATGATATTCAAAGCCTGCTCAACCGTGTGATTTGGGAGATGTATCAAAGACGGTGTTATATTGAAGCAAATCGTAAATTGGATTTTCTGTATAAGCGTGATGCTTTGACGGGAACCTATAATCGAATGGCTTATTTTGAGATGGCAGAAACAATTTTGAGAAATTGCCGTATATTAAATCAGGATTGTGTGGTAGCATTTTTTGATTGTGATAATTTCAAAACAATTAATGATGAACAAGGGCATGATAAGGGGGACGAGATCCTTAAGAAGATAGGTGATATTCTGTCGGATACGTGCAGTAGGAAAGGCGGTGCGTTCCGTTTCGGCGGCGATGAGTTCGTTGTTCTGTATCCGCTTGAGGATGACGAGACAACAGATAAATTAATTGATCACGTAAATAAGCGTTTTGAAGATGAGGAAATTCAGGTAAGTATAGGCACCTGTATCATGGCTGCAGATACGCCGGATAAGCAGAAAAGCCTGCAGGATTATCTTAATATGGCGGACCAGTCTATGTATGAGAATAAGAGAAAAAAGAGGATCCGGCTATTGTAGCAGATGCCGCGAAGCGTGTGCTGAAGGATTACTTATATGCATTTAAGAATATCGAATATGCAGTTTATTGCAGCCCGAAAAACGATGCAAATTATCAGGCATTTCACCGGGCACTTGCGGAGTATTGTGGGTGATTGAACTACCCGTTCAATGACAACTCCGGATTCCTGCGGTAGACTGCAAATATGAAACAACAAGAAAACACAGTGAATGAAACGGAGGAATGAACGATGCAGAAAATGACATCCGCATATGCGAACAAGATGCTTCGCAGTCTGGAAGAAGATAAGAATTATTGGTTGAAGAAGGAATCGGAATCAAGCACGTATGTGGCAGCCGTGGACGAGGAGCCGGTGATTCCGGATTACGATTATGCTACGGTTGCTGCAACAATTGCGGAGATTGATGCGAAGATGGCAGTCATCAAGCATGCTTTGAATCTTGCAAATGCAACCGCGAAGGTGCCGGTTGGAGACACAGAGATGAGCGTGGATACGATCCTCGTGAAGATGGCACAGTTGAACAGACGTAAGGCGGTTCTTGATTACATGCGCAAACAGCTTCCGAAGTCAAGAGCATCGCAAGGTGGATACCTGACTAGAAGCACGTCGCCGGAGTATCGCTACATCAACTACGATCTCGATATCGTGAAGAAGGACTATGAGCAGGTCGCGAAGGAGATCCTGGATATGCAGATGGCTTTGGATATGCATAATCAGGCGGTTCAGTTTGACGTGGATCTGTAAGAAGGATTCCGAAGCAGAACAGACAATATACGTGCATGTATATAAAAAAATAGAATGGTTATTGTTCAAGGTAAATGCTTATCTGTTATCCGTTATCTGTTATATGTTTATGTTCATGGATATAACAAATGGGGATTGTCTGACAAACAATTAAATCATCTAACTTTTTCCTGTTCTGCTTGAAAACCTGCGGGAAACCGCGTGCGGAGGTTCGGTTACAGGCACATAATCTGATTGAATATGATAATTTGGAAGAGAGGACTGGGAAGGGTTCTCTCTTTTTGCATTTACGAAACAATAATGCAAATGTTCTGCAATTAAAAAATAAGTAGACAAATTTGTCCAATAAAGATATAATATATAAATAAAAAGACAGAAATGGTGTGTTAATATGAACAAGAAAAAAGAATATCAAGAATATATTAAGGAATTAGGACAGAAAATTAAAGCATACAGAGTGATGAATCAAATGTCACAGCAGGATCTTGAGGATAAGACGGGAGTTTCCAAGAGAAGCATATCCAGATTAGAACAGGGAGAATCTGTGCAGGTCGATAACTTATTCAAGATTCTTTTGGCTTTGGGACTTGGAGAAAATATAGATCTGCTTGTTCCCGATCAAACGAAAAGACCAAGCTATTATCTGAAAAAACAAGAGAATAAACAAAAGCGGGTAAGAAAAAAGACAGAAACAAAGGAATTCAAATGGGGGGATGAAGAATGAATAATACGGCAGAAGTAATTCTATGGGGAACAAGAATTGGAATCATTCATCAGGATATTTCTAAGCCATATGCATCTTTTGAATATGATAAAGATTTTATAAATAGTGGAATTGAATTGTCCCCATTGCGTATGCCGCTTTCAAACAATGTATATGAATTTCCTGCATTGGCAGGTGAGCCGTTTTATGGAATGCCGGGGTTGGTGGCAGATTCATTGCCAGATCGATTTGGTAATGCAGTTATTGAGCAGTGGCTTGCATCTCTTGGAAAATCGTTGTCGGATTTCACTGCAATTGACAGGCTGTGTTATACCGGAAAACGAGGGATGGGGGCATTGGAATATGTTCCAGCCAGTACAGATATTAAGGACATAGATGCGGATATCAATGTGCGGGAAATGGTAAGATTTGCATCGGATATACTTTGTAAAAGAGAAAGTGTTACATTAAGCGCAAAAGATAAATTAACATATTCCCAGTTGGTACAGGTGGGAAGCTCTGCTGGTGGTGCCAGAGCCAAAGCACTTATTGCGTGGAATGAAGAAACAAATCAGGTAAGATCTGGACAAATGCAATTGGATGCAGGATATGATTATTGGTTGATGAAGTTTGATAATGTTTCGAGGAATGGCGATCATGGGTTAGAGGACAAGCCAGAATATACTTTGATAGAATACGCATATTATCTTATGGCTAAGGTGGCGGGAATCACGATGAACGAATGTAGAATATATGATTCAGAGGATGATCATCATTTTATGACCAAAAGATTTGACAGAGTAGATGGGAAAAAACTGCATATGCAATCTTTAGGGGCACTGGCGCATATCAGCTATCAGGAGCCGGCGGTTTGTGGTTATGAACTGGCAGCTATGTATATGAAAGAGATTGGGCTTTCGTATAAAGAAATTGAGCAGTTTTATCGGAGAATGGTATTTAATTGTCTTGCAGTTAATCAGGATGATCATGTTAAGAATATTTCATTTATTATGGACAGGGCAGGGGCGTGGACGCTTTCACCTGCCTATGATATTACATTTTCTTATGATTCTAGCAATAAGTGGTTGCGTGCGCATCAGATGACCGTGAATGGAAAGACATCAGGAATAACATCAGAAGATCTTCTGGCAGCAGGAACAAAGATGGGAATTAAAGAGAAAAAATGTAAAGATATAATAAGTGAAATTGCTACAGTAGTAAATGCGTTTGATACATTTGCAGAACAGGCAGGAATTAGGGAAAATACGATGGCATATATTAAATCTGTGATTGCTGAAAATAGGGTAGATATTTAAGACAGAGGGACGCTCCTTGTGATAAAGAAGCGTCCATGGAGGAGCACAATTATGATAAATGTAGCAGAGATTATGAAGCGTGGAGCGGAAAACAAAAAACTTCCGCCATGGGTGAACATGCGCCATGCGTGGATGGTGAATGACGGATTGCGCGACAAGGATCTGGAATATCCGGAAAATGTTGTACAGATCAAAAATTTAGATTATAAGAAGAAATTAGATGCAGAGCGGTTTGCTGCGATTTTGGATAGCTGGAAGATGGATAAGCAAAGGGAGATGTTGTATGCATCATCCGGGGATGCGTCGGACATTGATTCCGACAGCTATGTATCGAACAGTCTGTTTGATCTTTGTGTGCCGGCATCCTATATGGGAGCCTCGGATAAAGCATATCCGGTGATCGTCAGTGTGCATGGTGGTGGCTGGTTTTATGGAGATAAGGAACTGTATAGCTATTATTGCTGTCATCTGGCACAAAGCGGATTCGTAGTTGTGAATTTTAATTATCGTCTGGCTCCGCAGAATAAATATCCGTCTGCTATAGAGGATGTCGCATATCTTGTAAAATATATTGATGATTATGCGCGGGTGTTTGGGCTGGATATGAATCGTTTTTTCATGTTGGGAGATTCGGCGGGAGCACAGCTTACTGCGCAGTATTGTATTGCTGCGTCAAATCAGGAATATCGGAAGAAACTGGATTATTTTACCTATGATAAACGACCAGCCAGAATCTGCTTGAATTGTGGTGCATACGATATGGGAAAGCGGGATGATACGATCTCAAACTGGTATCTCAGAAAAGAGAATTCACCTGTTGTGTCCAAAGAACAGTACCGGTTGTTTATGGAGCAGTTAGCTTATATGAATGTAGATTTCCCGGAAACATATCTGATGTACAGTGAGAATGATGATCTGCGGTTTCATACGATAGAACTGGATAAGAGGATGAATGATATTGGTGTGGCGCATGTGACGCGGGCATTTGGCGCGGGACATCCGGAAAGTGGTCATGTATTTCATCTGAATCTTCGAAATTCGGATGGTGTACAGTGCAATGAGGAAGAGTGTTCTTTTTTCAAAAACAAATAAAACAACAAGTTAAATGATTAGTAGAAAAATACGCAGGTACAAAGTGCTTGCGTGTTTTTTTATAAATACAAATTGACAAAAGGTGGAAATGTGTTTATACTAAAATAGTAATAATTACTATTATTAAAAGTCAAAACAAAGGGGGAACCTGTTATGGAAAATAATAAAGTAAATGCAAAAAAAGCGGTTATGATCGGCTGTGGATTTGTGGGATCGGCATCCGTCTTTGCCTTGATGCAGAGTGGGTTATTCACAGAGATTGTATTGATTGATGCAGACAGAAACAAAGCAGAGGGAGAGGCAATGGATATCAGCCATGGAATCCCATTTGCTTCACCGATGCGGATTTATGCAGGCGATTATGACGATGTTGCGGATGCGGCAATCGTGATTATCTCCGCGGGGGCCGGACAGAAACCGGGGGAGACAAGACTGGATCTTGTGAACAAGAATGTAGCTATTTTCAAGTCCATCATCCCGGAGATTGCAAAGCGGAATTTCAATGGAATCCTGCTTGTGGTAGCGAATCCGGTGGATATTCTGACACAGGTGGCAATCAAATTGTCCGGACTTCCGGAGCAGAGAGTGATTGGTTCCGGCACAGTGTTAGACAGTGCCAGACTGAAATACAAGCTGGGTGAACACTTGTCTGTGGATAGCAGGAGTGTGCATGCATTTATCGTGGGCGAACATGGTGACAGCGAAGTTGTTGCATGGTCGTCTGCAAATGTCTCCGGTGTGGAGTTAAGCGAGATGTGCGAGATGCGTGGACATTACCAGCATAAGGAAAATACACGGGAAATCGCAGATGCGGTAAAGAACAGTGCATATGAGATTATTAACCGGAAGCATGCAACGTATTATGGAATCGCGATGTCTGTAAGAAGAATCTGCGAGGTGATCATGCGGGATGAGAAATCGATCCTGCCGGTTTCACACATGATACATGGTGCGTATGGTATCGAGGATGTGGTTCTGAGTATGCCGGCGATTGTCGGTGCAGATGGCGTGGAGACAGATATTCCAATCAAGTTAAGTGGCGAAGAGGCTCTGAAATTAAAGGAATCGGCAGATGCATTGAAAGAGATTCTTGCATCGCTGGAGTTATAGAAGGAGGAATCGTCATGGATTTACGGGTTGGAGTGTCCGCAGTTGCTATGAACTGGCTGATTATGTTATATTTCATTATTTTATTTGCGGAACGCGTACAGAGCATCGTGCGTTCTATAAGGGATAAAGATGTGAAACTGTTCGGAAGCGGCTTCAATAGTTATGTGTATCTGGCTGTGTTCTTATCGCTTGCTGCATTTCTTGTTTTATTGGCAGTGGGAAATGCATCGTTCCTGAAATCGTTATTTACAATGGATATGAATGTTTATAATTCCATTGATTACCGGATGCTTTCCATAACCGCGGGAGTCATTCTTGTGTCTGGCATGGTACATACGGAATATACGATTCCAGGAATCCAGTTTGCATCATACGGAATGTTGATTGCCGCGTTGGTTATCAAGACGGCATGCGTAAACGCACAGGCGGAAGATCGTGTATTGTTATGGATGTCTTTGATCTATCTGATATTATTTTCCATGGCAATTCCGGTTATGTATTATTCGGAAATTGAGAAAGCCACACTCTTTCATGTGATAGAAGCGGTTGTTTCACTTGCACTTGTTGCAGCGTTCGCGGTCTTGATGTACAAAGTGCTGATAGGAAATGCAGTCAATCTATTCTATGTAATTCCGATTGTCATCGCCGTAATCGGAGATACAATCATCGTGGCGATGCGCTGGAAAGAAAAGGTGAATGGCTTTGTTCTGATATTCCTGATCGCAGCGTCGGTCATGTGGATTGCCGGAAGGATCGCGGCCACGGTGCGCCTGCATGGATAGGATATAAAAGTTGTTGATAAAGATAGAATGAAACTGTTGTCAATGTTAAGTTATGCAAGCATTGGCAGCAGTTTTTTGTGTGTACAGGTTTGTCGAAGTATGATAGAATCAAACATAAGTATGTAATCATTTTCTAAGAGGAAACAGGGAGGAACGAATGAAAGAATTATTACAGTTTTTATTAGGAATCGTACTTACAATTATCGGAGTGATCATCTTCTTGCAAAACGTCGTTGTGAGCAGCTTCACGCTGTTCTACCGGATGGGACGCGTGAATGTCGGAGGGATTCTGATCGTACTGATCGTTGTGGCATTTATCGCGTTTATCGTGAAGCCGAACATGCTGACCGGACTATCGTTGATCGGCTTGTGCATTGCATTTTTCGTGTGTCTTGTTATTTCACTGAACGTATCGATGCGGTATATGACCGGTCTGGAGCTGGCACTGATCCTCGGCACGATCGGCGTCGGTGTCGGATTCATCATCAAGGGTCTGCTCGGTGTAAATAAAGCAGACAAGCAAAACAAGAAAAATAAATAATTTGGCTGGACTTTTACATCTGACAACAAGGTAAAAAGAATGGTTCAATAAAAAAATAGAGGAGAAACTTGCAAAACGTATTGTGAATTGTATATATATGGAAGTGCCACATTCTGATAATATAAATATGTTTGAAACGTAGAAGTACTTGATGTTCTGTAAGTAAAATAGCAATGTTTGAACACGATGTTCAAACAAACCGCCACTGAGCCATGGATGGCGAATTGGCGGTGGTTGCGTTCGGTATCAGAAGGTAAATCAGAACATCTAGAACTTCTTGGTTTCAATACATCTTATATTATCAGAATGTGGCACGGACATATACACAATTCACAATATGTTTCGCAGAACAAAGACAGATGATTTTAAATGTTGAGAATTTAACGCACGGTTTTGGCGACCGTGCAATCTTTAATAATGTATCGTTCCGCCTGCTTGCAGGCGAGCATATCGGTCTGGTTGGTGCGAATGGCGAAGGTAAAAGTACGTTCATGAACATTGTGACCGGGACACTCACACCGGACGAAGGAAAAGTAGAATGGAATAAGCATGTGCGGGTTGGATACTTAGACCAGCATGCCGTGCTGGAGAAGGGCATGACGATCGAGGATGTCCTGAAGTCTGCATTTTCATATCTGTTTGATATGGAGCAGAACATCAACGAAATCTATGAGAGCATGGCGGATGCGACGGATGACGAAATCACGGAGATGATGGAAGAGGTTGGTACGCTGCAGGATATGCTGACGAACCACGATTTTTATATGATCGATGCGAAGGTCGAACAGGTGGCGCGGGCACTCGGACTTCTGGAGCTTGGGCTTGACCATGATGTGACGGATTTAAGTGGCGGACAGCGTACGAAGGTACTGCTTGCGAAACTGCTTTTGGAGAAGCCGGAAATCCTGCTTCTGGACGAGCCGACGAACTATCTCGATGCGGAGCATATTGAATGGCTAAAGCGGTATCTGCAGGAATATGAGAATGCATTTATCCTGATCAGTCATGATATTCCGTTCTTGAATGATGTCGTGAATATCATCTATCATATGGAAAATCAGGAGCTGAACCGCTACGTCGGAAACTACGATAAGTTCTTAGAAGTTTACGAGGCGAAGAAGGCACAGCAGGAGGCTGCCTACCGCAAACAGCAGCAGGAGATCAATGAGCTGAAGGATTTTGTGGCAAGAAACAAGGCTCGGGTTGCCACAAGAAATATGGCGATGTCAAGACAGAAGAAGCTTGACAAGATGGATGTGATCGAGCTTGCCAAGGAGAAACCAAAGCCGGAGTTTTATTTCAAGGAAGCCCGGACACCGGGCAAGATGCTCTTTGAGACGGAAGATCTCATCATCGGATATGATAAGAATGCACCGCTTTCCAAACCAATCAATCTGCGGATGGAGCGCGGCGAGAAGATTGCGATTATCGGAACAAATGGAATCGGTAAAAGTACATTGCTTAAGAGCCTGCTCGGGATCGTACCGGCATTATCCGGTAAGGTGGAACTGGGCGACTATCTGTACAAGGGATATTTCGAACAGGAGATGGCAGGCACGGACAACACCTGTCTGGAGGAGATCTGGCAGGAATTTCCTGGATATTCGCAGTATGAGGTGCGTTCGGCACTGGCAAAATGTGGACTTACGACAAAGCATATCGAGAGCAAGGTGCGTGTCTTGAGTGGTGGAGAACAGGCAAAGGTGCGTCTGTGTAAGCTTATCAACCGGGAGTCAAACCTGTTGATCTTAGATGAGCCGACAAACCATCTGGACGTGGAAGCGAAGGACGAGTTAAAGCGTGCTTTGAAGGAATATCATGGTTCCGTACTTTTAGTCTGTCATGAGCCGGAATTTTATTCGGATATTGTGACGAAGGTATGGAATCTGGAAGAGTTCAGCCGTCTGGCTGTGTAAGACGGAGTATAGGGGAGGTACAAATCAAATGGCATCAAATAAGAAGATTCTAAAGAAATTAGCGGAGGAACTGCAGATCCCATTTACAGGGAAAGACAAAATGCTGCACGGGGGTTATCGCGGTTATACTGTTGCGTTAGAACCACACCAGACTTCCTCGACACGGGTAATGCTGCTTGCGTTCTCGGTTGCAAATGAGTCCGGACCGGCACCGTCGGAAGTGTGGGAAACCATGCGGGCAGTGCTTCCGCAGGGAGGAAAGATCTCAGCAAAGAAATACAGTGTCTGCCTGGTGATACCGGTGACTGCGAATGCGGCAAAGAGTGTACAGCTACTAAAAAATATCATAGATGGTATGCTGGCACAGTTTTCCACGTATGGATATTATAACTGTGACGCGAGAGGCGTGCAGGGACCGACGGATGTCTATCAGGTGGAGGACGGATTTGCATTTCTTAATTCGGAGTCCGCGGTTATGATGCAGCAGTCATTGGATAAACACCGGGAAGATGCGTATGTGGTACGGGAGAATTATGCACTCGGTCTGCTCGGAGCAATCGGCGGTGGCGTTCTGGGCGCGCTGCTGATCTTCCTGATTGCACGCATTGGATTCGTGACGACTTATGCCGGAATTGCGATGGGAGCCGCGGTGATCTATGGATATAAGTGGAAGGGCGAAAAGCTTTCAATCATAAGCTTTCTGTTATGTGTTGTGGTATCAGCGGCATGGATTTATCTGGCATTCCGCGTAAATATGGCAATGGTGATTCAGGCATCTGAACTTTCAGACCATTACTATAGGGCTTCTTCGTTCCAAAGCTGTTTTGTACATGCAAAGGAGCTTATGAAGTGGTCTGGCAATCTGGATACCTATTATGAAAGCCTTATCAAAATGATGGCATTTGGTATGATCGGTGTTCTGGCATTTGGCTATGTCGAGATAGAGGGACAGCGGAAAAAATATAAGATGAAAAAAATGTAGAATACGATAGAAGAAAGGCGTGATTTGAAAAGAGTTGGCAAATATGCTTCAAAATCATGAGAAAAACGGAATTTTTTGTGCAATTTCAAGGTGATCACGGACAGATTCGTCAAAATTCATATAAAAATCCCATATAATCAAAAAAAATTGCTAATATATCCAAAAATATTCTATTCTTTCCGAACCTCATTCTAAATATAATGAATTTAGTCAATGAGACAGGGAATGATTCAAAAAAAATGTACAAAATGAACAAAAAGTACGAAGGAACATTTCAACAAGTATTTCATTCATAGGAGGAAAGAGTATGAAGAAGAAAAAAATCTTAGCTGTAATCGCAGCAGCAACAATGGCACTGTCAATGGTAGGATGTGGATCATCAGGTGGTGGTTCTTCATCAAGCGGAGTGGCAAATAAGGATAAGCCACTTGTATGGTACAACCGTCAGCCATCCAACTCATCAACCGGAGAGCTTGACAAAACAGCCCTTAACTTTAACAAAGATACTTACTATGTAGGTTTCGATGCGAATCAGGGTGCTGAGCTTCAGGGTGAGATGGTACTTGACTACATCAAGAAGAATGCAGCAACCATCGACCGTAACGGTGATGGCGTAATCGGATATGTACTTGCTATCGGCGATATCGGACATAACGATTCCATCGCACGTACAAGAGGTGTCCGTTCCGCACTTGGAACAGGCGTTGATGCAAATGGCGCAGTTGATTCCGCACCAGCCGGTACAAACGTAGATGGATCTGCAAAGGTTGTACAGGATGCAACACTGGAAGTAGATGGAAAGAAATACACAATCCGTGAGCTTGCTTCCCAGGAGATGAAGAACTCTGCAGGTGCTACATGGGATGCAGCAACCGCAGGTAACGCAATCGGTACATGGACAGCTTCTTTCGGTGATCAGATCGATGTAGTTGTTTCTAACAACGATGGTATGGGAATGTCAATGTTCAACGCTTGGGCAAAGGACAACAAGGTTCCTACATTTGGATACGATGCAAACAGCGATGCAGTAGCAGCTATCGCAGAAGGCTACGGCGGAACAATTTCACAGCATGCAGACGTTCAGGCTTACCTTACACTCCGTGTTCTTCGTAACGCACTTGACGGTGTAGATGTAGACACAGGTATCGGTACAGCAGATGAAGCTGGTAACAAGCTTGATGAGGGTGTTGATTACAGATACTCAGCAGAAGAGAGATCTTACTACGCTTTGAACATTGCAGTAACAGCAGATAACTACCAGGATTTCACAGATTCAACAAAGGTTTATGACAAGGTTTCTAAGCAGCTCGATGCTAGCAAGAGCCCAGAGAAGAAGGTATGGCTTGATATCTACAACGCTTCAGATAACTTCTTAAGCTCAACATACCAGCCACTTCTTCAGAACTACGATGATCTTCTGAACCTGAAGGTTGACTACATCGGTGGTGACGGTCAGACAGAGTCTAACATCACAAACCGTCTTGGTAACCCTGGTGAGTACGATGCATTTGCAATCAACATGGTTAAGACAGACAACGCAGCATCTTACACATCAATTCTTAACAAGTAAGAGAACTGATTGAACGAACGGTAAATGATTTAACCAAAGAAGGGTGTCACCTAAAATTGATACCCTTCTTTTTAAGAAAGGGAAGTAGAGATATGGCAGATGATAAGAATAAATACATCTTATCGATTCATGGCATGAGTAAATCATTCGGAAGAAACAAGGTTCTTAACCACATTGATTTGAATGTGAAGCCAGGATCCATCATGGGACTTATGGGTGAGAATGGTGCCGGAAAATCGACAATGATGAAATGTCTCTTCGGAACCTATCAGAAGGACGAAGGAACAATCGTATTAGATGGCAAGGAAGTTAATTTCTCTGGACCAAAGGATGCGCTCGAAAACGGAGTTGCAATGGTACATCAGGAATTAAATCAGTGTCTGGAAAGAAATGTAATTGATAATTTGTTCCTCGGTCGATACCCAAAGAATTCACTTGGTGTGGTCGATGAGGGCAGAATGAAAAAAGAAGCATCTGATCTGTTCAGAAAGCTTGGAATCACAGTGAACCTTACGCAGCCGATGAAGAAGATGTCTGTATCAAAGCGCCAGATGTGTGAGATTGCGAAGGCAATTTCGTACAATTCAAAGGTAATTGTACTTGATGAGCCGACTTCATCCCTGACCGCACCGGAAGTAGCAAAGCTCTTCAAGATGATGCGTCAGCTGAAGGATCAGGGAATCTCCCTGATTTATATCTCCCATAAGATGGATGAGATCTTCGAAATCTGCGATCAGATTTCTGTATTGCGGGATGGCAGTCTCGTAATGACGAAGGACAGCAAAGATACAAACATGAACGAACTCATATCAGCCATGGTAGGCCGTTCTCTGGATAACAGATTCCCGCCGGTTGATAATACACCGGGAGAGACGATTCTCTCCGTGCAGAACCTTTCAACAAAATATGCACCGAAGCTCCAGAATATCTCCTTCGATGTGAAAAAAGGCGAGATATTTGGTTTGTATGGATTGGTCGGTGCAGGTCGTACAGAGCTTCTTGAGACGATATTTGGTATGCGTACAAGAGCAGCCGGAAACGTTATCTATGATGGTAAGATGATGAATTTTGCATCTCCGAAGGATGCGATGAATCATGGATTTGCCCTCATTACAGAGGAACGTAAGGCAAATGGTCTGTTCTTAAAAGCAGATATAACATTTAACACAACCATTGCAAATATGAATCATTATAAGAGTGGACTTGCACTCTCACATGATGACATGGTGCGGGCAACCGCAGAGGAGATCAAGGTCATGCATACGAAATGTATGGGACCGGATGATATGATTGCAAATCTGTCTGGTGGTAATCAGCAGAAGGTAATCTTCGGTAAATGGTTGGAGCGGTCTCCGAACATCTTTATGATGGACGATCCGACAAGAGGTATTGATGTTGGAGCAAAATATGAGATTTACGAGTTGATCATTAACATGGCAAAGCAGGGCAAGACAATTATTGTTGTTTCTTCTGAGATGCCGGAGATCCTCGGAATCACAAACCGTATTGGCGTTATGTCGAACGGACATCTGGCAGGTATTGTCAATACGAAGGAGACAAATCAGGAAGAATTATTAAAGCTTAGTGCGAAATATTTGTAATAGAGAGGAGTTTTGGCGATGGCAGATAAAAGTATGATCCTTTCGGCAGAAGCAGAAGCAGCGCTTTTGAAGCCGATTGATGAATATGTAGGAAAAATACAGAAGCAGATCGATGCACTTCGTGTAGATGGATCTGACAAGGTTCGAAGCTTAAAGAACCATATCGCAATTGCGAAGGAAGACAAGAATTTAACAAAGGAAGAGAGAGCAAAGATTATTGCGAAGGATAAGGCGGACTTAGAGAAAGCAAAATCTGTAGAATCTGCAAATAAGGATAAGGTTTCAAAGCTTGTTTCCGATGCAGAAGGTTATCTCTCCAAGCATTACAAGAGTGACTACTATGAGAAGGTAGTTGCAAGCTGTGAGGCAGAGAAGGCAGCAGAGAATGCCTCTTATGACAAGATTGTGGCAACCATTAAGACAGAGCACGAGCAGGCTTTGGCAAAGCTTTCTGATTCCGAGGAAATCAAGGATGAGAAGTATGTATATCGTAACCGCCTGTTTGATGCACAGATGACACATGAGTCTAAATTGCAGGAAATCAAGGATAGAAAGCACGATGCATTTGCACATAAGTTTCATTTGATCGATCTGCTTCGTATGTCGAAATATACATTTGGACAGAAGCAGTCACAGAAGGTAGAAAACTACAAGTACACATTCAATACAACACAGTTTTTGTATAAGAATGGTCTGTACATTGTAATTTTACTCATCTTTATTGCATTGTGTATCATCACACCGATTGTAAAGCATACACAGCTTTTGACACTGACAAACATTCTGAATATTTTGCAGCAGGCTTCCCCTCGTATGTTCTTAGCCCTTGGTGTTGCCGGTCTGATTCTGTTAACGGGTACCGACCTTTCCATCGGACGTATGGTAGGTATGGGTATGGTAACCGCAACTATCATCATGCATAGTGGTGTAAATACCGGTGGCGTATTCGGACATATCTTTGATTTTACAGGTATTCCGGTAGCGGGCAGAGCCATTATTGCACTTGTTGCATGTATCATTCTTACAACCGTATTTGCAAGTATTGCCGGTTTCTTCATGGCGAAGTATAAGATGCATCCATTCATTTCAACAATGGCGAACATGCTGATCATCTTCGGACTTGTAACATACGCAACAAAGGGTGTATCCTTCGGTGCAATTGAGTCAAGCATTCCAAACATGTTTATTCCGAATCTTGGTGGATTCCCAACCATCATTATCTGGGCAGTTGTAGCAATCATCGTTGTATGGTTCATCTGGAACAAGACAACATTCGGTAAGAACCTTTACGCAGTTGGTGGTAATCCGGAAGCAGCTTCTGTATCTGGTATTTCCGTATTCAAGGTAACAATGGGAGCATTCATCTTAGCAGGTATCCTTTATGGATTTGGTTCATGGCTTGAGTGTAACCGTATGGTTGGATCCGGTAGTGCCGCATATGGACAAGGTTGGGATATGGATGCAATTGCAGCCTGCGTAGTAGGTGGTGTATCCTTCACAGGTGGTATCGGTAAGATCTCCGGTGTTGTAACTGGTGTACTGATCTTCACATCCCTTACATACTCTCTGACAATCCTCGGTATTGATACAAACCTTCAGTTTATCTTCGAAGGTATTATCATCCTTGCAGCTGTAACGCTTGACTGTCTGAAGTATGTTCAGAAGAAGTAATCAAAGGAATCAAATAAA
>ERZ1034626.834-NODE-834-length-21873-cov-22.740306_pt1 | contig 21873 bp, 26 predicted proteins | sample MGYA00520652_ERZ1034626 | MGnify/ENA primary metagenome ERZ1034626 (study PRJEB33766, sample SAMN09781765) | gut metagenome | biome: gut microbiome | host: Homo sapiens | place: Madagascar | study: EMG produced TPA metagenomics assembly of the PRJNA485056 data... | reverse complement strand
AAATAAACTCCTCAGAATTATGGGGGGGGTACACAGAAAGTAGTACCTGTTATGCTGATTACTCCGAAAGGAGGGCAGCATAATGAACTGGAAGCAGCCTAAAGTATATGCAGTAAAACATAAAGATGAAGCAACAAGAGCAGCTTCCAGATCGGGTGGTATTTTTACGGCCCTGTCTGATCAAGTATTGTCCATCGGCGGCGTAATTTACGGGTGTGTTTTGACGGATGATTTCAATGCCGTACATATTCGCGCTGAAAATGAAGAGGATCGCAATCGAATGCGTGGCTCAAAATATATCCAGAGTAAACTAGATGATACATTTAAAAGTGTCAAGGAAGATCTCGATGCTCAGAAGAGTGTACTTTTTTCTGGAACTTCCTGTCAGGTGGCAGGATTGAAAAAATACCTTGGAAAAGAATATGATAACCTTTTCTGTGTAGATATTGTTTGTCACGGAGTACCGAGCAAAAAGGTGTGGGACGCATATCTACACTGGCAAGAGCAGAAAAATCATTCTAAAATTTCAAGTGTGGATTTCCGTAATAAAAAAGATTTTGGATGGCATGACCATGTAGAAACACTTTATTTTGAAAATGGAAAGTCTACGAGCAGCCGAGTATTCAAAGAGCTTTTCTATGGACATACAGTGTTGCGACCGAGTTGCTATGAATGTCCTTATAAGTCTGTGATGCATCCAGGTGATATTACAATTGCAGATTATTGGGGTATCGAAAAAGCAGCTCCTGAGTTCGATGATAACAAAGGCATTTCGCTAGTGCTGGTAAATAATGAAGCTGGTGAAAAAGCCTTTGAAAAAGTAAAAGAAGGGCTGATTTGGAAGCAGACAAAGCTGGAAGATAGTATGCAGCCACCTCTTAAAGCTCCATTTCCGAAACCAGATAATAGAGAGCAGTTCTGGATTGATTTTGAGAATAAGTCGTTTGAGTATGTTGCAAAGAAATATGGTGGCATTGGACTAAAGAATGATGCAAAATCACTCTTTAGAAAAATTAAGAGAAAAATCAAAAAGTTGGTGAGTAAAGGTGGAAAGAGAAATACCGGTACTATATAAAAGAAAAGAAGAATGCTGTGGTTGCACGGCCTGTTATGCCATCTGCCCGAAAGAAGCTATTTCTATGGTAGAGGATGAAGAAGGCTTTGAGTATCCGCAGATTGATGAAAGCAAGTGTGTGCGGTGCTATCAATGCATTAAGGTATGTCCGATAAAAGCGGCACGAGCATAGGAGAGAGAATATGAAAACAACATTACTTATCATGGCGGCCGGAATCGGCAGCCGATTTGGAACAGGAATTAAACAGTTGGAGCCGGTCGATGATGCAAACCATATCATCATGGACTATTCAATCCATGATGCAATTGAGGCTGGATTCAATCATGTAGTATTTATCATCCGCAAGGATATCGAGAAGGAGTTTAAAGAAGTCATCGGTGATCGCATTGCCTCCATTTGCTCTTCTCATAATGTAACTGTTGACTATGCTTTCCAAGATATCAATGATATCCCGGGAACTCTGCCAGAAGGCCGCACAAAACCGTGGGGAACTGGTCAGGCTGTGCTTGCAGCAAAGGATGTCATCAAGACCCCGTTCATTGTCATAAATGCAGATGATTACTATGGCAAGGAAGGTTTCAAAGCCGTACATGAGTATCTGGTGAATGGTGGCAAGTCCTGCATGGCAGGCTTTGTTCTGAAGAATACTCTGTCCGATAACGGTGGTGTGACTCGTGGTATCTGCAAGATGGATGAGCAGAACAATCTGACGGAAGTTGTGGAGACCAAGAACATCGTAAAGACTGCAGAAGGAGCAGAAGCGGATGGCGTGGCTGTTGATGTGAATTCTCTGGTTTCCATGAATATGTGGGGCTTGACTCCTGATTTTCTGGATGTGCTGGAGGAGGGCTTCAAGGAGTTCTTCGAGAAAGAAGTTCCGTGCAACTCTCTAAAAGCAGAATATCTGATTCCTATCTTCATTGGTGAACTACTGGAGCAGGGAAAGATGTCTGTGAAAGTTCTGAAGACCAATGACACCTGGTACGGAATGACCTACCATGAGGACGTTGCAGCAGTAAAGGACAGTTTCAAGAAGATGCTGGAGAACGGCGTGTATAAGGCTGACCTGTTCAGTGATCTGTAAACGACGATGAAAGAAACGATTGATTTACTCGGGAAGATTCTCACAAACGTTCTGACAGCTCTCTATGAGCCGTTTGGATTCTCGATCCTTCTTTCCTTCCTAGCTATGTTTTTATACTTGTATGCGTATGAGCCAATACATGCAGGCAAAGGATGGAAGAGTGCCATAGTGACCTGGTATCAGAAGTTCAAGGAGAGTGTGCTCTTTCGGAAACTGTTCTTTCTGGCCTTTGTGACTTCACTTATTCTGTTCCGAACCCTGTTAAACCGCAATCTTTGGATGAATCCTTTATCCGATATTATGGGCGGCTGGGGCATCTGGGAGACTGTGAATGGCGAACAGAAGCTGACCACCGAGTGCATCGAGAACGTAATCATGATGGTGCCGTTTTCAGCAGTAGTGATGTGGACATTCGAAGAAAAGATTGGAAACAGATTGAAGAAGATCCTATGGCAAAGCGAGAAGATAGCATTTTGCTTTTCGATAAGCATTGAGATGCTGCAATTATTGCTTCGTTTGGGAACATTCCAGCTATCAGACATCTTCTATAACACGGTCGGCGGAGTAGTAGGTGGTTTGGTGTACTGTGTAGTGATGAAGGCAAGAAAGCGTCTGTAAAAAGGGTTGAAATTGTGATATACTGGGAGCGGAAGCTCCTTGCGCTGCTCGAATGAATCACACACCTCTCCGTGGTGAGCAGCAGGCAACGATCTTACGATCGGCGAAGATGTGAAGGATAAAACTATGATTGAAAAATAGGGAGTGTAAATGAATATGGATGGCTTACGTCTAGTGTTTGATGAGGCAAAGTTTAAGTCCCTAGTGTCAAATGATGAAATTACCACCGATGAATTCGCTTTAATTAATGACTCTCAAGAAAAATTATCTGATATAATTAAAAACAACGTGGTATCACGTGCGACGCAGGACCTCTATTTTTCAATGCGTCTTTCACAGAAAGATGGAAATATTCTTTTAGACAATATAGAAAAAGGTAATTTCCAGATTGAAATGAAAGGAATGGATAAAGAAGGGCTGATCTATAAGTTCACTTTAATGCCGGTGACTTTGGAGATTTGTGATAAAACGCAACCGAAGGATGAAACAGTATTCTTTTCTGTGATAGCTATGAGACTGCAAAGAAAGTCGTTACAGACTCCGGAGAGAATAGCATAAGGAAGTATATATTGATGAATGAATTGCTCGTTAAAAGAATATATAACAGTATGATAGGAAAAAAGCTAATCTCTGATTCCGAGATGCTTCAATTAAAATCGGCTATTGATGAATTTGTTAGTAATCGAGACGGTAACCATTATCTGGTTTTGGATGATGGATATGAATGTGTGAATTATGACACAATGAGAAAATGGTATGAGTCAGAAGCAGGCAAAGAGCTTGTGGAAAGTAGCACATTTCAAAGTTACTCGTTTGAGGGCTTTTACACATATGCTGCAGTTGCAGTGTTGAGAGATGCCGGATATAGTTTGGAAGAGACAATTGACTTATTAAGATGATAAGTACCTATTGGTAAATGTTGGCTACAATATATAATGGAAAGGTCGATATCTTATGCCCAGAACAAAAGGAAGCAAGAACCGCTCCAAATCCGATATCGTGTCCCAGATCGTTGAGAAGCAGACCATCGTCACAACTCTGACCACTGAAATTGAAGCAATCCAGAAGGATATCGAAGAGAAAAAAGCCAACCTAAAAACTAAGAAATTCGAACTGAAGTCCGCCGAGAAAGAAGTAGCCAAGCTCGAAGCCAAGAAAGCTAAAGCGGATCAGAAAGCAGCTGAAGAAGCAAAGAAGGCTGAAGCCGAGAGTGTACTGAAGAAGTTGCTGGCAAGCGGCATGAGCGCAGACGATATCCTCACAAAGTTGAAATAATCTTTTCAAAATCCCATCCATGCGGTTTTATAGCAGAAAAATTGCTTCATATCGAACAAATATACACGTTTCTCACTTCATCTCTCAAAATCACTTCCGGGGAAATTTCAGCAAAAGAGGTAGCAGGGGAGAGTGGGGGCTGAATAAGCAGTAACGAGCATCACAGGTGAGAATCCATCAAGGCAGTCAGCGTATCAAAACAACTTCAATCGCTTCAAAAGTTATTCTTTAAAAATCTGAATCAGAAAAAGCGTATCATTCAATTTCGTCCATCAATACACCAATCAAAGCACTATACAACCCTATCATCACCCACCCTGAGGAGCGCATCTGGGCAGGGCGAACGCCCCCGGCGGCAGCCACGGGTCCCGGACGCTCCGAAGATCAAGCACGACAAGATGAAACAATTTTACATGGTTGACATGAGGTGAAAAATGTGATACTATCGTCTTATCAAAAAAGTGCGAATCCCTCTCGCTCGCGAAGGGAAAATCTCTCTCGCAATGAAAAATCAAACGATACAGTGAACAAAAATTGACTTTGCCGAAGGCTGGCAGACACGAGGGACTTAAAATCCCTTTCTGGAGACAGAGTACGGGTTCGACCCCCGTCGGCGGCATGTGAAAACCCAGAATCATTCGTTGATCCGAATGATTCTGGGTTTTTCTTTTTATGTTATGCTTTACGGGGGATGGGCGGGGCGCTGTTGTCCGTCAGGCCAAGGATATAATCGGTACTGGTATGGTAGAGGCAGGCAAGTTGGATCAGTACCTCGGTGGGGATATCCCGCTTGCCGGTCTCGTAATTGGAGTAGCAGACCTGTGTACATTTCAGGTACGCCGCAACATCCTTTTGCAGCAGATCACGATCCTCCCGCAGATCCCGGATACGTTGATACATGGTGTTTACCTCAAAGGTTTTATTTAAGGTAAAGTATAGGCATAACGAAATGTTATATTGACATATAAAACAAAATGTTATATCATAGTATCGCGCCGGGAACAGCTGTGAATCTCCGGCGCAAAAGGGGAGAGCATCATGAAACTGGAATTCCGGCAGACGGTGACCTGCAACCATCTTACGCTTGCAAGGGTCTGCAAAAGCATCGACTGGCAGCAGCCACTGCCCCGGTGCGGAGAATATGTAGCCGGGCTGGATACATTGGACGGCGAACAGGAACTGCCGGTGCGCAAGCTGCTGCACCGGGTACAGGACGGCGTCTGCCTTGCGGAGCTGCCGGGCTTCAACATTACGCAGCTGCGGCTTTCTTACCGTGAACTGGAGCAGCTGGCAGCACAAAAGGGCTGGACGCTGCAAAAGCTGTAAAAAACTTAAATTTCCCTCTTGTATTCTGGCCGATTCGTGCTATAATAGTAAGGCAATCGTTTCCAAGGCCGCTCGACGGGGTAGCCGATATTGAAGGTTGTGATGGGCACATACATTTATAATATGGCCCCAATAAGTCAGAACCAGAAATGAGGTGAAAAGAATGAAACAGGGTATCCATCCGAACTACGTTGACTGCACCATCACCTGCGCTTGCGGCAACGTCATCAAGACTCGTTCCACCAAGCCCGAGATCCACGTCGAAGTTTGCTCCAAGTGCCACCCCTTCTACACTGGTAAGCAGAAGCTGGTTGACACCGGCGGACGTGTTGAGCGCTTCAACAAGCGTTTCGGCCGTAAGTAATTATAGGCTATCTCATGCCGCTTCCTTTGGGAGGCGGCATTTTTGCGTTTTGTGGGAATAATATTTCGTTTTCCCACACAGGATTGTCTTAATTTAAACACATTTTCCATCTAAACTAAAGCAGTTCCAAACCGGAAAGCGCTGGTTCTACGCCGCTTTCCACAAAACAGCTTCTGAAATAAAAGGAGAGTTTGCTGTGATCGAAGTTTCTCACCTGAGCAAGTCCTACGGCAGCCGCCCTGCCGTGCAGGATCTCTCGTTTACGGTGCCGGACGGCCAAATCTACGGTCTGCTTGGCCCCAACGGTGCGGGCAAATCCACCATTATGAATATCCTTACCGGCTATCTTGCCCCAACCCAGGGCGAGGTGAAGGTGGCCGGGTTCCGTCTGCCGGAGCAGGCACAGCAGGCCAAGGCCTGTGTGGGCTACCTGCCGGAGCAGCCGCCGCTCTACCCGGAAATGACCGTGCAGGAGTATCTGGACTTTGTGGCAGAGCTTAAGGGGGTAAAGCACGCGCAGCGCAAACAGCAGGTGCTGGCCGCTGCCCGCCGCACCGGGCTGGAAGAAGTGCTGCCCCGGGTCATCCGCAGCCTGTCCAAGGGCTACCGTCAGCGGGTGGGCATTGCGCAGGCGCTGCTGGGCAGCCCGCAGCTCATCATTCTGGATGAACCCACCGTAGGTCTGGACCCCGCGCAGGTCATCGAGATCCGCAACCTCATCCGGGAGCTGGGCAAGGCGCACACGGTCATTCTGTCCAGCCACATCCTCAGCGAGGTGCAGGCCGTGTGTCAGCAGGTGCTCATCCTCTCTAAAGGCCGTCTGGTGGCTGTGGGCAGCCCGGAGGAGCTGGGCGAGACCTTGAACCCCGGCAGCCGTCTGCGCGCCACCGCGCAGGGTGAACCCGAAACCGTGCTGGCCGCTGTGCGCAGCGTGCCGGGCGTCTGCAAGGTAGAACTGGAAAGCGCCGCGAACGGTCAGGTCACCTTTACCGCCGAGAGCGAGGATGCTGCCGACCGCCGTGCTGCCGTGTCCCGGGCACTGACCGAGGCCGGGTGCACTGTGCTGGCACTTGCCGCCGAGAACCGCAGCCTTGAGGAGGTATTCCTTGCACTGACCGAAAAAACGCCGGAGCAGGAAGCCCCGGCAGAAGGGGAGGAGAACTGAGATGGCGGCTATCTTTAAACGAGAACTCCGCAGCTGCTTTCACGGCATGATCGGTGCGGTGCTTACCGCCTTTATGCTGGCGGCTACGGCTATCTATTTTGTGGCGCTGAATCTGGGCTATGGTCTGCCGGATTTTGGCTACTACACGCTGTACCGCACCATTTTTGTGCTGCTGCTCTACATTCCGGTGCTCACCATGCGTTCCTTTGCGGAGGAACGCCACAGCCGCACCGACCAGCTGCTGCTCACAAGCCCGGTGTCGGTGGGCGGCATCGTGCTGGGCAAATATTTTGCGCTTTGCGTCATTTTTGCGCTGCCCTGCCTTGTGGATGCGGGCATGATCCTTGTGCTGAAAGCACTGGGCGCTACCGGCACCAGTACACTGGCCAACTTTTCCGCGCTGCTGTGCTATTACCTCATGGGCTGCGCCGCCATTGCCATCGGAGTGTTCCTTTCCAGTCTGACCGAAAACCAGATCATCGCCGCTGTCTCCGGCGTGGCGGCGCTGCTGCTGGCCTATATGATGCCCAGTCTGCGTACCATGTTCACCACTGGCAGCGCGGTGGCGTTGGCACTGTTCACCGCCATTGCCGCCGTGCTCAGCGTGGTGGCGGGGCTGCGAAGCAAAAGTTTTACGCTGGGCTGTCTTTCCTTTGCGGGGTGCTGCGTGGCGCTTACGGCGCTGTTTCTGCTCAAGAGCAGCTGGCTGACCGAGGCTTTCAGCGCGGTGCTCAGCGCCCTGTGCCTGTTTACCCCCTTTGAAGAATTTGTCAACAGCAGCTTTTCCATTCCCACACTGGTCTACTACCTGACCGTGGCAGCGGTGTTCCTGTTTTTCACCGCGCAGGGGTTGGAAAAGCGCCGCTGGAACTGAGAGGAGGCCACAACGATGAAATGGAACAAGAACGCAGCCTCCCAAAAGGGCAGGGTGTTCCGCAGCGGGCTGCTGTCCACCGCCATGCTGGCGGCAGTGCTGGTGCTGGCGGTGCTGCTCAACCTGCTGGTGCGGGCCATCCCTGCAAAATATACCGAGTTCGACCTCTCCGAGGCCAAAATGTACACCCTGGGCGACAGCACCAAAGCGCTGGTGGAGGGGCTGGAAAAGGATGTGCACATCTATTACCTCTGCGAAACCGGCAGCGAGGATGCCATCATCACAAAGCTGCTGGATCATTACGCCGCCGAGAGCGGGCATCTGAGTTGGGAACAGAAGGACCCCACCCTGTACCCCACCTTTGCCGCAAAGTACGGCGCGGAGAATGTTTCCACCGGCAGTCTGATTGTCACCTGCGGGGAGAACAGCACTGTACTGGATGCCGCCGACCTGTACGAGTACGACTATTCCGACTACTACACCACCGGCTCTGCCAGCGTGACCTTTGGCGGCGAAAAGCAGATCACTTCTGCCATTTATAAGCTTACCGCAGCCGGGCAGAGCCACGCCTACTATACCACCAACCACGGCGAGCAGACCCTGACCGACTCCCTGACAGACGCACTGGATGCCCAGAATATCGACGCCCAGCCGCTGGATCTGCTTACAAGCACCATCCCGGAGGACTGCGACCTGCTCATCATCAACGCACCCGCCAGCGATTTTGCCGCAGGGGACGGCCTTGTGGATGAGATCAGCCAGCTGCAGGAGTATCTGGCGGCGGGCGGCAAGCTGCTGCTGACCAGCAGCGTCTACGCCCAGACCCCGCAGCTGGACGCCGTGCTGGCGCAGTTCGGCCTTGCCCGCGCAGAGGGCATGGTGGTTGAGGGCGACAGCAGCAAGGCACTGTATAACTCTGCATGGTCGCTGCTGCCGGACTACGGCACGCCCACCGAGAGCACCGCGCTGAACGGCGTGAATACCAGCACCCATGTCATGCTGTCGGTGGCGCAGGGCATCACGGTCACCGAGACCGAGGATGTCACCGCCGAGCCTTTGCTGAACAGCTCCGCCTCTGCCTATGCCAAGGCGGATATCAACGACCTTACCACCATGGAGCGGCAGGACGGAGACGCGGACGGCCCCTTTGCGCTGGCTGTCTGGGCACGGAACGAGGACACCGGCGCAGAGGTCCTCTGGATCGGCTGTCCCAACATGGATAACGAGCAGCTTTATCAGTCCATGCCCGGCAACCTGACCTTCTTGCAGGGCTGCGCCGCCTCGCTGGTAGGGCAGGATGTCCTTGTGGACACCAAGGCGCTGGAGGCCGAGCCCATCGCGGTGACAGGCTCCACCGCCGCAGCATTGGGCCTGACCTTTGTGTTCGTGCTCCCGGCGGCGGTGCTTATTGCCGGGGCAGTGGTGGTGCTTCTGCGCCGTCGCAGATAAGGAGGCCGCCATGAAAACAAAACAGCGTGTCCTGCTGGCGCTGCTGGCAGCGGCAATGCTGCTGGGCGCGTTGCTGTGGGCGGTGACCCGCAGCAACGCCAAGGCCGAGCAGGCCGCAAGCGCCGCTGCCGAGGGCAGCATCCCCCTTGTTAACTTTGCCGCCGAGGACATGGAGCAGATCGAATACACCTTCAACGGTGAGACCTATACCCTGCAATATTCCGGCGGTAGCTGGCAGCTGGCACAGGACCCCGCCTATCATCTGGACGAGAGTGCCTGCAATACCATGCGCACCGCTCTGATGGCACTGAATGCCAAGCGCAGCCTGACACCGCAGGCAGGGGAGGACTACGGTCTGGACAGCCCGCAGCTCACCGTTACGGTCACGGCGGCAGGGCAAAGCACCACCCTGACCTTCGGGGCAGAAAACCCGGTCACCGGGGATCTCTATGTGCAAAAAGCCGGGGACGATGCCATCTACACCGTCAGCGGCAACAAGGCCGCCTGTTTCCAGCTGGATAAGGCCGGGCTCTTTGGCAGCTTCTGCCCCACCGGGCTCACAGCCTCGGCCATTACGCAGGTAGCCTACACGCTGGCTGACGGCACCTCCGTCACCCTGAACGCCGTCAGCGAGCCGACCGAAAGCGCTGACAGCACAGACGCAGACAGCGCTTCTTCCGCTGCCTATGAGACGGTGTGGCGGCTGGCCTCTGACCCCACCGCCAGCCTTGCGCAGGATAAGGTGCAAAGCCTGCTGTCGGCTCTGTGCACCTATGCCACCGCCCAAGCCACGGACGCGGACCTTGCCGCCTGTGGTTTTGATGCACCGGTATTCACCGCCGCAGTCACCAGCGAGGACGGCTCCACCGTTCAGCTGGCCTACGCCTGCGGTACGGACGGGTGGTATCTGCAGGTGGAAGGGGATACCTCGGTATACACGGTGGATACCAGCACTGTGCAGGCCCTTCTGCTGACGGAAAGCGACCTGAAAACGCAGGAATAATTGTTTTTGTACGCTGCACCGAAACCAAGGTGCAGCGTATATTTTTTTGCAGCTTTTTATAAAGTTGCGGCAAACATCGGCAGAGTGATTGACAATCCGACTGTGATTGTTTATTATAAACCGTGACAGGGTAAGTTCGCCGCGCAAAATCATGCTGCTGCGCGGGGCAGAGCACCCCTTATACGCAAAAAAGATGGGGCAGGCTCCCTGTCTTTTTTCGTATCTGAGAACAAGGAGGATAACATATAAAATGGACAACTCGGTGGTCGTTTCACTGCGGGATATCGTAGTGGAATTTGATGGACAGCGCATTCTGGATGGGCTGAATCTGGATATCCATGACAAGGAGTTCGTGACGCTGCTCGGTTCCTCTGGCTGCGGCAAAACCACCACCCTGCGCCTGATCGCAGGCTTTCTGGAGCCGAACGCCGGCAAGGTGCTGCTGAAAGGGGAGGACATTACCGGGGTGCCGCCCTACAAGCGCCCGGTGAATACCGTGTTCCAGAAATATGCGCTGTTCCCGCACCTGAACGTGTTCGAGAACGTGGCCTTTGGTCTGCGGCTCAAAAAGCTGGACGAGGACACCATCCGCCGCAAGGTACGCGATATGCTGGAGGTCGTGGGCTTAAAGGGCTTCGAGCGCCGCAGCATCAGCCAGATGTCCGGCGGTCAGCAGCAGCGCGTGGCCATTGCCCGCAGTCTGGTCAACGAGCCGGAGATCCTGCTGCTGGACGAGCCGCTGGGTGCACTGGACCTGAAGCTGCGCAAGGAGATGCAGCTGGAGCTCAAGCGGTTGCAGCGCGAGATGAACATTACCTTTATCTACGTTACCCACGATCAGGAGGAAGCGCTTACCATGTCCGATACCGTCGTGGTCATGAACGGCGGCAAGGTGCAGCAGATCGGTACCCCGGAGGATATCTACAACGAGCCGAAAAACGCCTTTGTGGCGGACTTTATCGGCGATTCCAACATCGTGGACGGCGTGATGCACAGGGACTTTCTGGTGTCCTTCTCCGGCGTGGACTTCCCCTGCGTGGATCGCGGCTTCGCCCGGGAGCAGAGCGTGCAGGTGGTGGTGCGCCCGGAGGATATCGAGGTGGTATCCCCCGTGGAAGGCCAGCTTGTGGGCGTGGTGAACGATGTCATCTTCAAGGGCGTGCACTTTGAGATGCACGTGGAGTGCGAAGGCCGCGAGTGGCTGATCCACTCCACCCGCGCCTGCACCCCCGGCGAGACCATTGGTATGCGCATCGGCCCCAACGAGATCCATATCATGGCGCGGAGCGAGGGGTGATGTGCCATGAAGATCTATGATAAAAAGCTGGCCTATCCGTACTTTGTATGGATGGTGCTGTTTACCGTTGTGCCTCTGTTCATTGTGGTGTACTATGCCATGACCGACGCCGAGGGCAACTTTACCCTGAATAACCTCACCTCCATCAGCGGCTACGGTTCGGTGTTTGCCCGCAGCCTGCTGCTGGCGCTTATTGCTACCGTTATCTGTCTGGTCATCGCCTTCCCGGTAGGCTATTTTCTGTCCCGTTTGCGGGTGAACAAGCAGCACATCATGCTTATGCTGGTCATGCTGCCCATGTGGATGAACTTTTTGCTGCGTACCTACGCATGGATGGGCCTGCTCAGCGTCAATGGCCCGGTGAACACCCTGCTGGGCTTTATTGGCCTTGGCCCCTATACCATGCTCAACACCTCCGGCGCGGTAGTGCTGGGCATGGTGTATAACTATGTGCCCTACATGATCCTGCCGCTGTACACCAGTATGACCAAGATCGACCAGAGCCTTGTGGAGGCTGCGCAGGATCTTGGCGCCAACACCACCAAGACCCTTGTGCGGGTGCTCATCCCCATGAGCGTGCCGGGCATCAGCACCGGCATCACCATGGTGTTCGTGCCGGCAGTGTCTACCTTTGTCATCAGCCGTATGCTGGGCGGCGGCTCTAATCTGCTGATCGGTGATTTGATCGAGATGCAGTTTTTGGGCAACAGCTACAACCTGAACGTCGGCTCTGCCATGAGCCTTGTGCTGATGATCATCGTGCTGCTGTGCATGAGCTTTACGTCCAGCTTTGACGAGGATGAAATGGAGGGCGTATCCTGATGAAAACAAAACATCTGCGCCTGATGCAGCGGGTCTACATCATCCTGTTCTTCTGCTTCATGTATCTGCCCATTGCCTACATGATCGTGTTCAGCTTCAACCAGAGCAAGGGCTATTCGCTGTTTACCGGCTTCACCCTCAAGTGGTATCGCAGCCTGTTCACGAATGCGTCCATCCTCCATGCGCTGTGGGTGTCCGTTGAGGTGGCAGTACTGTCCGCCATCATCGCCACGGTGCTGGGCACGGCAGCCAGCCTTGGCATTGCCTCTATGAGCCGCAAAAGCCGCCTGCTGGTGACCAACATCACCTATATTCCGGTGGTCAACCCGGAGATCATCACCGGCATCTCCCTGATGCTGCTGTTCGTGGCCTACCAGCGCTTTGCCACGCAGTCCGCATGGCTGCCGGACAACATCATGGGCCTGCCCACGCTGCTCATTGCGCATATCGCGTTCAACGTGCCTTACGTTATCTTTAACGTAAGCCCCAAGCTCAAGCAGCTGGATATCAGGCTGTACGAAGCAGCGCTGGATCTGGGCTGCGACCCCCGGCAGGCGTTCTTCAAGGTCATCCTGCCGGAGATCAGCCCCGCCATCCTTTCTGCCTTCCTCATCTGCCTGACCTATTCCATCGATGATTTCATGATCTCCTACTTTAACTGCGGTACGGTGGAGACTCTGCCCATTGCCATCTACTCCATGACCCGCAAAAAGGTCAGCCCGGAGATCTACGCACTGTCCACCATCATGTTCGTGGTCATCCTCAGCGTCATTCTGGTGTCCAATGCCATGGAGAGCCGCAGCTACCGCCGGGATCAGAAAACGCTGCGAAAGGAGGACGCATGATGAAACGCATTGCTGCATTGCTGCTGATGCTGGCTGTGGCGCTGTGCGCCGCACTGCCGGTGCTTGCCGCCGGTACTATTGAGGTGACCGAGGACGTCTCGGTGTCGGACGATTACGACTGGACCCGCTTCAAGGGGCAGAACGTCACCCTGAATGTCTACAACTGGGGCGAGTACATCTCCAACGGCTCGGACGACAGTGTGGACGTGGTGGCTGCCTTTGAAAAGCTGACCGGCATCAAGGTGAACTACACCACCTTCGACTCCAACGAGTCCCTGTACGCCAAACTCAAGTCCGGTGCAGCCAACTACGATGTGATCATTCCCTCCGACTACATGGTGGCAAAGATGATCAACGAGGGGATGCTTGCACCCCTTGACTACGACAATATCCCCAATTTCCAGAAGATCGATGCAGGCTATCGCAACCCGGATTACGACCCGCAGAACGCCTACACCGTGCCCTATATGCTGTGCACCACCGGCATCATCTACAACACCACTATGGTAGACGAAGCCCCCACCTGCTGGGCAGACCTGTGGGATGAACAGTACGCGGGCAACATTCTGATGTTCAACAACAGCCGCGATGCCTACGCTATCGCCGCGTTCAAAAGCGGCCACAGCATCAATCCCGCCACCCCGGAAGAGGTGGACGAGGTGGTGGAGGAGCTCAAGGCACAGAAGCCGCTGGTGCAGGCCTACGTCATGGACGAGATCTTTGATAAGATGATCGGCGGCGAGGCTGCCATCGGCGTGTACTACTCCGGCGATGCCATTACCATGATCGACGATAACCCGGATCTGGCTTGGGTGTTCCCGGAGGAGGGCAGTGTGCTTTCGGTGGACTGCATGGCTGTGCCTGCTGCCAGCGAGCACAAGGAAGCCGCCGAGATGTTCATCAACTTCATGTGCGAGACCGATATCGGCAAGGCCAACAGCGAGTATATCGGCTACACCACCCCCATGCACGATGTATGGGAGGTACTGGACGAGGATCTGAAAACCAGCGAGATCGCCTACCCGTCTGAGGAGGATGCCGCCCGCGAGAAGGTGTTCACCGCCCTGAGCGATGAGGTGAACAGCGAATTGGATCTGAAGTGGAGCGAGATGAAGAGTTACGACGAGGGCGGCGGCAGCTACCTGTTTTTGCTGCTGCTTCTGGCCATGCTGGCGCTGGCTTGCTTCAATATCTGGCGCAAGGTGCGCAGAAAGACCCGCAATCAGTATTGATCGTTTCAACCAAGGCTGCCGTCCCGGACGTGGTGCGGCGGCCTTTTTCCGATAGGAGGGAAAGACTATGGAACAGTTTTATTATGAAGGCACCGCCGTGGTAGAAAATGCCGATGCAGACTGCCACAGCCTGCTCAAGGCCAGCGCGCTGCTGCGCTATGTGGAGCAGATTTCTTCCATGCATGCCCGCCACTTTGGCATGGACGATAAGTTTTTTGAGGATCACGGCGTAGCGTTTCTGGTGGGCAAGCAGGCGCTGCGGTTTAACCGTGTGCCCCGCCGCGGCGAGACTTTGACCCTTTGCTCTCGCTCAGAAAAGGCTCTCCGCGGCTCCATCAAGCGCATCACCACCCTTACGGACGAAGCCGGGCAGGAAGTAGCCATGGTGGACAGCCGCTGGATCGTGTCCAGTCTTGAGAATGGGCACATCCTGCGCCAGCCGGGCTGGACGGTAGAGGGATACTGGAACGAGACCGTGGAAGAGGAACTGCCCCTTTTGCTGCATAAGCGCAGGGACAGCCTGACCAGCGCCGGTCTGGTTACGGCGCGCTACTCCCAGTGCGACCTGCACTACCACATCAACAACGCCTTTTATCTGGATATCGTCTGCGATGCACTGCCGCAGGAGATCATGCGCGATCATGTTGTGAAGTTCGCCTCCATCAATTACCACCGCGAAGTCCCCATGGGGCAGCAGGTGGAGGTTTTCTACACTCCCTCGGATGATGGCTGGTATTTTATCGCCAAGCACGCAGACAAAACGGCTTTCGAGTGCTATCTGGAGCTGGAGCCGGTCAAACAGTAAAAACATGGAGGGATGCCTATGTCTAAAACCGGAGAATTGTTTGGCACCTTTTTCAAGATCGGTGCCTTTACCTTTGGCGGCGGCTATGCCATGGTAGCGCTGCTGGAGCATGAATTTGTAGAGAAAAAGCGCTGGCTCACCCGGGAGGAGTTTCTGGATATGGTCGCCATTGCCGAGTCCACTCCCGGCCCTGTGGCGGTGAACAGCGCCACCTACATCGGCTATAAGCTGGCTGGTGTTGCCGGTGCGGCGGCTTCCACTCTGGCAGTGTGCCTGCCGTCCTTTGCAGCCATCTACCTTATTTCGCTCTTCTTCGACCGCTTTTTGCAGCTGACAGTGGTAGCGAATGCCTTTAAGGGCATTCAGGCCTGTGTCATCTACCTGATCCTGTCCGCCGGGGTCAAGATGCTCAAAAACTTGCAGCGCACCCCCTTCAACACGGCAGTGGTGGCGGCGGTTCTGGCGGCCATGGTGGGCTGCTCTGTGCTGGCGGTAAAATTTTCCTCCATCTGCTGCATCCTGTTTTGCGGCGCAGCCGGGGTGCTGGCCTACGCAGTGGGGCAGGGGAAGAAAGGTGGCACAAAATGATCTTGTTGCAATTATTCTGGAACTTTCTGGTCATCGGTGCGGTGTCCTTTGGCGGCGGCTACGGCATGATCTCGCTGGTGCGGGAAACAGTGCTGGGGCACGGCTGGCTGACCGAGAGCGAATTTCTCAGCTTTATTGCGGTGTCAGAGTCTACGCCCGGCCCGCTGGCGGTGAACATGGCCACCTTTATCGGTGCTTCGCAGGCGGGGCTGGCAGGCTCCTTTGTGGCAACGGTGGGGGTGGTGCTGCCCTCTTTTGTCATCATTCTGCTCATTGCAGCGGCGCTGCACAGCCTGATGAAGTACGCCGGGGTCAACGCCTTTCTGGCCGGGGTGCGCCCCTGCGTGGTGGCTATGATCTTAGCCACCGCCTGCACCATGGGGCTTTCCACGCTGGGGGGCTTTACCACCGTTTCCGGCGGCTTTGCCCCGGATGTGCGTGCGTTGGCAGTGTTTGCCCTGCTGGGCGGCCTGCATTTTGCCTATAAAAAGAAAACGCAGAAAGCACCGTCCCCCATCGGGATGATCCTGCTTTCTGCGGTGCTGGGCGCGGTGCTGTGGAGCATCTGACCCGGCAAGAAAGGATACTGCAATGAACATTACCGTGTATCTGGGCGCAAACCTTGGCACCGACCCTGCACTGCCGCAGGCTGTGCAGCAGCTGGGGCGCTGGATCGGCAAAAGCGGCAACGCGCTGGTGTACGGCGGCAGCAAAAGCGGCCTGATGGGGCTTTTGGCCGACAGTGTGCTGGCTGCAGGCGGCCGGGTGACCGGCGTAGAACCCAAGTGCTTTCTGGACGCAGAGCTGCAGCACGAGGGACTGACCGAGTTGATCGTCACCGAGGACATTCCCGCCCGCAAGACCAAAATGATCGAGCTGGGGGATGCTTTTATCGCGTTTCCCGGCGGCACCGGCACGCTGGAGGAGATCACCGAGGTCATCAGCAAGCTGTCTCTGGGACAGCTGGACGCGCCCTGCATCCTCTACGACCTGAACGGCTACTACCAGCCACTGCATCAGCTTTTGCAGCAGATGATCACCATGGGGCTTTCTACTCCGGCGCGGCAGCGGAACATCGCCTTTGCCGCCGACCTTGCTCAGATCCGCGCAATTCTTGAAAAATGATACTGGGAAGCTCACTTCTCAAACGTAAGGAGACTGCTGTACATGGCTTTGCGCGGCGGTCTTTTTTCATAAAAATGGGATGCCGGGGCGTTCACAGACGACCCGGTATCACGAAAAAAGAAAAAATCATTTCGCTGATTATGCCCATAGCGCACGCGGAGGGCAATTAAAATCTTTCTGCGCAATCAAAAAGGCCGCTGCACAAAATAATGTGCAGCGGCCTTTTGCTATCCTGTTATGTACGCTGTGCGCGCTAAACTTAGGCGGCAGTGGTGGAAGCAGCCTCAGAAGAAGCAGCCTCGCTGACAGCAGCCTCAGAGGAAGCAGCCTCGGAAGAAGCAGCCTCAGAGGAAGCGGCCTCGCTGGAAGCAGCCTCAGAAGAAGCAGCCTCGGAAACAGCGGTGGTGCTTGCGGAAGCAGCCTCAGAGGTGGAGGAAGCAGAAGCGGCAGAAGCACCACCGCAGGCGGTCATGCCAGCAGCCAGAGCCAGAGCAACAACAGCGATGCAAATATTCTTGAGTTTCATATCAATGATCTCCTTAGTCTTCTTGTAAATGTTTGGCAGCGGGCTTTCGGTAACACCTCACTGCGATGCTATATTCTAATCCGTTTTTGAAAAAAATCAAGAGGATTTTGGTCAAAAGTTATAATCCGTGTAAAGAATCTGCATAGTTGTCATAAACTTTCGCCGAAAGTCAAAGACTTTTTGGCAGAAATGAATCGCAAACAAAAACGTCCTTGTCGTCTGCCGTGCAACCCGCTCTTGCAGAATGTCGCCCGGCAGTTGACCTTTCACCCGGCAGAATGTGGTATGCTGTGGGTACAGAGCAAAGCCTGCGCTGCCGGGCGGGAAATACAAAAAAACTGGAATTACTCACGGAGAATCCTTTTTATTGGACTGCAAATGTGGATAATAGAAGCATGGCGAGGGACGGACATCCCCCGGAGAGCTGAACGACAAAAACATTTGTGGAGGATACTACGATGAAAGATTTTGATTTTGGCTATTTTGGCACCGGCGACGAGGGCTACGCCCAGTACATGACCGCGTTCGAGCGCAATTTCAGCACGGACAACACCGACAGCTTTGCGTCCGATGACGCAGACTGCGATGCAGACAGCTGCGACAGCAGCGAAGAGGATTTCTAAGGAGGTAAAACCATGAAGTATTATGTAACACTGACCGGCCTGAACTACCGCTACGGCACGATGCCCTTTGCAGTAGGGCAGAAGGTGCGTCTGGTCAAGGAGCCGGAGAATCAGGCCGACCGCGAAGCCATCCGGGCAGAGCTGCCGGGTCTGGGCAAGGTGGGCTATGTGGCTAACAGCACCCATACTGTGCAGGGAAACTGTTACAGTGCGGGCCGTCTGTACGATAAGATCGGCGACACCGCTGTGGCAAAGGTAAAGTACATCCTGTGTGACGCCGTGATCTGCAAGGTAAAGGCGGACGCCGCAGCGGCCGTGCCGCCCATGAACCCCGACACCGGCCTGCCCTATGGCAGCGAAGAGGACGCTATCGCGTTTTAAGGAGAATGTCTTTATGGGTAAATTGACGATACGAGGCGAGGCTGCAAAAGAATATGCCTACGACCTGATGGAAATTTCGGTGCAGTTCTGGGGAACAGAGGACTCTGCGGCTGCTGCTATAAAGAAAGTGACGCATCAGTCGGAAGAATTTCTCGAAGAGTTGGAACGCGCTGGCGTTAAGCCGGAGGATATTCATATCGGAGAGGATGCTGTTGAACGCCGTTCCACTAACTCCGGTTTTCAAATCGAGGTTGAACGTGAACTGAAACTGTGCGTGCCGTTCAATATGGATTTTGCTAATTTCATTCGGAATGTGGTACAGAAAAAAGCGCTGGATGCCGGAATTGAAACGCATTATAAATTTTCTGCTCCAGAGACGATCCATCAGGAACTGCTGAAAATGGCGCTGGAGGATTCCCGGCAGAAAGCAACATTTATTGCGGAAACAATGGGAGAAAGGGTTGTTGGAATAAAAACGATGACCGTAGGCGATGCACTTGGCAGAAACCTGTTTATGTGTCCGCAATCTGCATTGGACAGTTCGGGGGTGCTTTGCTTTAATGAGTTGAATTCTCTGCTTTCCCACAGGGTTCAGGCTCCGCTTTCCATGGAAAGTGAATCAGTAGAGGTGGTTTGGCTTATTGAGTAAGCAGCTTGCACCCTTTTGCCCGTTTGCGCATACAAAGGGCAAAGGGGGAATGCGGCTTGAACCGGATCGTTTTCACACTTGGGGTCTGGCTGTTCCCGGCGGCGTGCACCGCGCTGGGAGCAGCAGGGGTGTTTTTGCTGCGCAGGCAGACAAGGCCGGCTACCCGGCGCATTTTGTGCGGGATGGCGGCGGGTATCATGCTGGCGGCCAGCGTGTGGAGCCTGTTGCTGCCGGCCATAGCCCGGTCGCAGGGCAGGGCAGCATGGGTGCCCCCGGCGCTGGGGCTTATTTTAGGCGCTGTGGGACTTTTGCGGCTGGAGGATGCCGCCGGGCAGCTGCTGGCGGGCGGCCCCGGGCATTGCGGGCGCATGGTGCTGGCGGTCACCCTGCACAACCTGCCGGAGGGCATGGTGGTGGGGCTGGCTGCGGCGCTGGCGCTGCACGGGGACGCGGATGCCATAAGCGGAGCGCTGGCGCTGAGTTTGGGCATCGGCTTGCAGAATATCCCGGAGGGTGCGGCGGTCAGTCTGCCGCTGACCCAGAGCGGGCGCACCCGGGGGCAGTCCTTTGCCGCCGGGGCGGCCTCCGGGCTGGTGGAGCCCTTGGGCGCGGTGCTGGCCTTTGTGCTGGCCGAGTGGGTAGGCGCAGCGCTGCCGTGGCTCATGAGCGCAGCGGCGGGCTGTATGGTGTGTGTGACCGCACAGGAGATGATCCCTGAGGCGGTGGAACCGGATGAAGTGGCCGGTGTCATCAGCATCGTGCTGGGCTTTGCCCTGATGATGGCACTGGATGTGGCCCTGTGATATAGTAAAAGCAGCGCCGGACAGACTTTTTTGGTCTGTCCGGCGCTGCTTTTGCAAAAATATTTATGCCGCCTGTGTCAGCTGCTGTTTCTGGCGCAGGTGCCGCCGTACCACCAGCAAACAGGCCAGATGCACCAGCGCGGTCAGCGCCCAGCTGATGGGGTAGCTGATGTACAGCATAAAAGGGGTACGGTGCAGCTGGAAAATCGTTGCGATCCAAACCAGCCGCAGCGCACACACGCCGATAAGGCTTACCACCATGGGCAATACGCTGTAGCCCAGCCCGCGCAGGCTGCTGGCCAGCACGTCCATGATGCCGCACAGCAGGTAAAAGCCGCAGATCAGGCGCAGCCGCTCGGCACCGGTGGCGATGACCGCAGTGTCCGAGGAGTAGAAGCGCAGCAGCTGGTGCCCCGCCAGTGCTGCGCCGCCGCCCAGCACAAGGCCGGTGACCACCGCACAAAGCAGACAGTTGCGGATCACCCGGTCAAGGTTGTGGTACTTACGCGCGCCGATATTCTGGCTGGTAAAGGTGACAGCGGCCTGTGCAAAGGCGTTCATGGCGGTGTACACAAAGCCCTCCAGATTGGAGGAGGCAGAGTTGCCCGCCACCACCATGGAACCGAAGGAGTTGATGGAGGACTGGATGACCACATTGGAAAGGCTGAACACCGTGCTCTGCAGCCCGGCAGGCAGGCCGATGAGCAAAATCTGCTTCAGCGTTCCGGCGTGGAAGGCCAGCCGCCGCAGGTCCAGCCGCAGCGCGCCCTTCTCCCGGACAAGCATTCCGGTCACCAGCAGCGCAGACACGGTCTGGCTGATGATGGTGGCCAGTGCCACGCCCGCCACGCTCATGGAAAAGCCGATGACAAAGACCAGATTCAGCACCACGTTGATGATACCGGCAGCGGCCAGACAGTACAGCGGGCGCTTGGTGTCGCCCACGGCCCGCAGCAGCGCACTGCTGAAGTTGTACAGCATGGTCATGGGCATTCCGATAAAATAGATCTTCAGGTACAGGGTAGAAAGGCCGATCACATCCTCCGGGCAGCTCATCAGCTCCAGCAGGCCGCGCGCAGCGCAAAAGCCCACCACCGCCAGCAGCACGCCGCTGACTAAACCCAGCGCTACGGCGGTGTGCACCGTATCCTGCACGCCCTTTTTGTCCCGGGCGCCAAAGCACCGGGCAGCCACCACGTTGGCACCCAGTGAAAGCCCGACAAACAGGTTGACCAGCAGGTTGATCAACGCGCCGTTGGAGCCCACGGCGGCCAGCGCTGTGCTGCCCGCAAAGCGCCCCACCACCACAACATCGGCGGCGTTGAACAGCAATTGCAGAATGCTGGATGCCGCCAGCGGTACGGAAAATAAGATGATTTTTTGCAGCATGGGTCCGCTGGTCAGGTCTGCGGAACGGCTGGTCGTAGCCATGAGTTATCTACCTCCTATAGTTAGAAGCCGTTTTCATAAGCGTTGCACACCGCTCGAACGGTCTTTTTGCTCGCATACTGCGTTGCTTTCCCTTGCAATCCACCAAGGATTGCTGCGGAAAATCGCCTTGTCTGCGGGCAAAAACTCCCGTCGTTCGTCACACCCCGCTTATGAAAACAGCTTCTAAGCCTTATGTGAACATAGCAATTGCCTATTATAGCGCGATATTAGGTAAAAAACAAGAGGTAAAGCGACCTGTTCTCTCCAAAAGCGGCAAATATCTGCCGCCGGGTACAGCCTGCAATTGAAAAATGCAGCCCATACTGTTATAATATAGCGGTACACCCGTAGGAAACGGAGGAAGTTCTATTTATGTATCGAAATCGGATCAAACGGCTGCTGGATGTTTTTCTGTCAGCCTGCGGCATCCTGTGCCTTTCGTGGCTGCTGCTGCTTTTGGCTGTTGCCATCAAGCTGGACTCGCCCGGGCCGGTGTTTTTCCGGCAGAAGCG
>ERZ1034626.829-NODE-829-length-21934-cov-10.455597_pt1 | contig 21934 bp, 16 predicted proteins | sample MGYA00520652_ERZ1034626 | MGnify/ENA primary metagenome ERZ1034626 (study PRJEB33766, sample SAMN09781765) | gut metagenome | biome: gut microbiome | host: Homo sapiens | place: Madagascar | study: EMG produced TPA metagenomics assembly of the PRJNA485056 data... | reverse complement strand
TCAGCCTTGCCCATCTTGACCAGCATGGTGCCGAAGTAGTTGGACTTCTTCAGCATTGCGGTACACTCTTCAGCGGTCTGCTTGCCCTTGCGCAGCTCGACCATGGTGTTCACCATCTCGTCGAAACCTGCGTAGTTCTCAGGGTCAATGATCTCAGCAGCGGAAATATCAAAATTGCCTGCGGCAGCAGCGGCCTTGCACTCAGCCTCGTTGCCCACCATGACAACCTTCAGAACGCCCTCGGCCAGCAGCTTGCTGGCTGCCTCCAGGATGCGGGGGTCATTGCCCTCGGTAAAAACGATCGTCTTGGGGTTTGCCTTCAGCTGTGCTACCAGCGGTGCGAACATATCAGCCATTGTTGATTACCTCCGAATTAACTATCCAATATTCACATCCGGGTGCCTGTTGGACACAAGGATGCCTTTCTCTTTTATTCTAGCACACCCGGCAAAAAGTTCAAGACAAAATTGGCTTTTTGTGCTATTATTTTAGGAGAAAACCATTTTTGATTTGTGAATAAATTATCATTCAGCTGCAAGGAGATCAAACCGCTATGGATTGGGATACATTAAAGGCCGAGTGCCTTGCCTGCCGCAGATGTGAGCTGTGCACTGGCCGCACCCATGTGGTGTTCGGGCAGGGTGTCCAGACTGCTGAGGTGCTGTTCGTGGGCGAAGGCCCGGGCCAGAGCGAGGACGAGCAGGGCCTGCCCTTTGTGGGCCGCAGCGGCCAGCTGCTGGACAAATACCTGTTTGCCATCGACCTGGACCGGAGCAAAAACTGCTACATTGCCAACATCGTCAAGTGCCGCCCACCCCAGAACCGCGACCCGCTGCCCACCGAGAGCGAGGCCTGTATGCCCTGGCTCCGGGAACAGTTCAAGCTGCTGCAGCCAAAGATCGTGGTCTGCCTGGGCCGCATCGCCTCCCAGCGGATGATCCGCACCGATTTCTCCGTGACCAAGGAGCACGGCACCTTTGTGCAAAAGAACGACGTATGGTTCATGGGCACCTTCCACCCCGCCGCCCTGCTCCGGCAGGCGCAGAACAAACCCGCTGCCTTTGCGGATTTTGTGGCTCTGCGGGATAAAATAAACGAAGTCTGTCTGCATACCTATTAACCCCTCCGTCCAAGTATCATCTTCCTTCATTTTTGCATACCCTAAAGCAAAAGTGAGGTGTTCTGATATGAAAACGATCCAAAGCCGTTCCCCCGATTTCTTTCTGGGGGCCACCACACCGGCGGGCTTCAAGGGTTATTTTGAGCCGCTGCGCCGGGAGCCCGGGATGCAGATGCTTCTCATCAAAAGCGGGCCGGGATGCGGCAAATCCACCTTGATGAAGCATCTGGCCCAGGCCGCCGAGCAGCAGGGCCAGCGCATCGAAAAGATCCACTGTGCCAGCGACCCGGACAGTCTGGACGGGGTCATCTTCCTCGACCAGAAACGTGCCATCATCGATGCCACCGCGCCCCATGTGGTGGAACCGGACGCGCCCGGGGCTGATGAGCTGGTGGTGAGCCTGTACCACACCATCGATGCCGGAAAGCTGGCTCCCCACCGGGACGAGGTCAAGGCCCTGTTTGCCCGGAATGCCGCCCTGCGGGGCCGGGCGGCACGGTATATCGCATCGGCGGGCAGCCTGATGCTGGACAGCCGCCGGGCCGAAGCCTGCAGCGCCAACTTTGAAAAGGTGCGCCGCTACGTCAAGCGGCTCTGCACCCGGCTGCTTCCCCGCACCGAGGGCACCGCCAGCGAGGAGCTGCGGCTGCTCTCAGCCATCACCCCCAAGGGGATGGTATTCTACCGGGGCACGGTAGAAGCGCTGGCCGACCGGTATGTGGTATTCCGGGATGATTATGGGGCGGTCTCCCGCCTGCTGCTGGAACTCATCCGGGCCGAAGCACTGGCCCGGGGCTACCACATCATCACCTGCCCCTGTGCCATGCACCCTGAAGATCAGATCGACCACATCTTCATCCCGGCCCTGCGGCTGGCTTTTTTGACCGACAACCTCTGGCATCCCATCCAGCTGCCCGGCGTGCAGGCCGTGCGCTGCACCCGCTTTGTGGACCGGGAGAACCTGTCCGGCTTCCGCGCCCGCCTGCGCTTCAACGACCGTGCCGCCTCCGAGCTCATCGACCAGGCTGTAGCCCTGATGGCTCAGGCCAAGAACTGCCATGATGAGCTGGAGACTTATTACCGGGCCGCCGTGGATTTTGACCAGGTGAATGCTGTTGCAGCAAATTGTCAAAAGATCCTGGGTCTCGGGTAGGCCCTGCTCTGCACAGCCTGACCGAAACGCAGAATTTCAAGAGAAAGGAAGTGAACCCCATGCCAACCATCCGTCTCTCTGTCCGGGAGCTGGTGGAGTTCCTACTCCGCACCGGCAGTATCGACAGCCGCTTTACCGGCTTTGACCGGGCCAACGAGGGCGCACGCATCCACCGCAGGCTCCAGAAGGCGGCGGGTGAAGACTACTCTGCCGAGGTGTTCCTCACGGCAGAGCGGACGATGGAGGAAATCGGGTTCACCATCGAGGGCCGTGCCGACGGCATTTTTACCGATGAGGACGGCACGGTGGTCATCGACGAGATCAAGACCACCGCCGCGCCCACCGATGCCATCACAGAGGACATGAACCCCTGCCACTGGGCGCAGGGCATGGTCTACGGGGCCATCTGCGCCGAGCAGCGGGAGTTGGAAACACTGGATGTCCGGCTGACCTATTACCAGATCGACACCGATGAGATCATCCGCTATACCCGGCACTTCTCCGCCGCCGAGCTGGATGCGTTTCTCAACGACCTGCTGCGGCAGTATCTTCCCTGGGCACGGCGGCAGCTGGACTGGGTGGAAGCCCGGAACCGGAGCCTTGGGGCCCTGCAATTTCCGTTTCCGGCCTACCGTCCCGGGCAGCGCGCCCTTGCCGGGGAGGTCTATCGCGCCTGTGCTGCGGGTAAGGCAGAGCAGAAGGGCGGCACCCGGCTGTTCTGTCAGGCACCCACCGGCATCGGCAAAACGATGAGTGCCCTTTTCCCTGCCCTGAAAGCCATGGGCGAGGGCAAGGGGGAAAAGATCTTCTACCTGACCGCCCGCAACACGACACAGGCCGCTGCTGAGGATGCGCTGGCCCGTCTGCGGGCGGCAGACCCGGCGCTTTCCCTGCGCAGCGTGACCCTGACCGCCAAGGAGAAGGCCTGCCTGTGCAAGGATGCTGAGGGCCGTCCCGCCTGCCTACCGGAAGCCTGCCCCTACGCCAACGGCTACTACGAGCGGCTGAAGGATGCGCTGGCCGACCTGCTGGACAGCGCCGTTCCCTATGACCGGGCCGCCCTGACCGAGACTGCCCGGCGGCACAGGGTCTGCCCTTTTGAGCTGGGGCTGGACCTGAGCGAGTGGTGTGATGTGGTCATCGGAGACTACAATTATCTGTTCGACCCCACCGTGCACCTGCGGCGCTTTTTCGATGCGGCGGGCGACTACCTTTTTCTCATCGACGAAGCCCACAACCTGCCGGACCGGGCCAGAGCCATGTACTCGGCACGGTTCTGCAAGAGCAGCCTGACCGATGCCAGACGGGCCATCGGCAAAGGAAAAAGCGCACTGAAAACCGCGTTGACAAAGGCAGACAAAGGCTTTCTGGAAGCGCGCCGGGCGGTAACGAAGCTGGCTCCCCGCCGGGGTTCAGCGCCCACCGAATCGCCGGCAGAGGATTTCACCCAACAGACCAGCCTTCTGGACACCGAACCGGCAGAAGCCGTCTTCCCGCTGCCGGAGCCTTTGCTGGCGCGGGATGGCACGGTCTTTTTGCAGGAGCTGCCGAAGGAGCTGCTCCGACTGCTGTTCAGCCTGCAGGCCCCTCTGCAGGACTGGCTGGAGGCCAACCCGGAGGCTGATGCCCACGCCCAGCTGCTGGAGCTCTACTTTGCGGTGCAGGATATCACCCGGGCAGCCGAGCGGTACGACGCACATTTTGTCACCCAGCTGACAGCCCGGGGCAGCGAGCTGGAATGGGAGCTGCTCTGCCTTGACCCCGCCCCCTTTGTGGATGCCAGCCTTGCCGCCGGGCGGGCTGCGGCACTGTTCAGCGCAACACTCACCCCGCCGGGCTACTATCGCTCCGTGCTGGGCTGTCCCGATGCCCGGGCCGTGGCTCTGGAAAGCCCGTTTCCGCCCGAACATCTGGGGCTCTACTGCCTGCCCGGCATCTCCACCCGCTACCGGGATCGGGAGGCCAGCGTGCAGGCCGTCTCGGATGCGCTGGCCGCACTGGCCCGGGCCAAGGTGGGCAACTATCTGGCCTTTTTTCCCAGCTACGCCTATCTGCGGCAGGTATATGAGGACTTCACCGCCCGTTACCCGGACATCGGGACGCTGGCCCAGGAGAGTGGTCTGGACGACGCGGCCCGGGCGGCCTTTCTGGAACAGTTCGGCCCAAGCCCCGCAAAAACGCTGCTGGGCTTCGGGGTCATGGGCGGTATCTTCGGCGAGGGCGTGGATCTGGTGGGCGACCGGCTCATCGGGTGCGCCATCGTGGGGGTGGGCCTGCCTCAGGTGAACCCCCGGCAGGAGATCCTGCGCCGCTACTATGACGAAGCAGGCGGCACCGGTTTCGACTACGCCTACCGCTTCCCGGGCATGAACAAGGTGCTGCAGGCGGCGGGCCGGGTCATCCGCACACAGGAGGACAGGGGCGTGGTGCTTCTGCTGGATGACCGCTTTGCCCGCGCCGAATACACCCGCCTGTTCCCCCGCCACTGGCACCAGCTCCAATACCTGCGCAGCACCACAGAGCTGGAGCAGCAGCTTGCCGCCTTCTGGGCACGGAACCAATAGAAAAAAGCCTGTCAGCGCAAAAACCGACAGGCTTTTTCTCATGCTCCGGACATTTTCCGGCTCTTACTTCTTTCTGGGCAGGGATCTGCGCAGTTCATCCCAGGCAGTCATCTCCACCAATGTGGTGGCGCGCAGGGCGGCAAACGCTTCATCCAGATACTGCATCTCGCTCACCGCACGCATGGCGTGATCCGAAATGCACCACTTCCCAACGACCGTCTGCGCCATCCAGTAGACCATCCGCTCGGTCTTTTTCCGCTGTTTGGTGCCCTCGCGGTAACGGTCAGTGCTCTCCGCATCGTTCACGGGAACGCCTGCCGCCTTCAGCATCTCACAGCACTCCCAGGCTGCATCCACGATCATCCTGCGCTGTTCCACTGTGGTGCGGGAAAGTTCCCCATCCACCGCATAGCAGGCATAGGCGCAGGGCAGGATAAAGGCGATGTGGCTCTTGAGCCACTCGTCCATATCGCTGTAATAGGTCAGCTTGTAGTGGGTGCCTTCAAAAGCAGCCTGCAGCCGCAGGCGGAATGCGCCGGACAGGGGTGCGGTTGCACCGCCGACAGTCATTCCCATCCCCATGTGCACACTGACCAGCCGGTCATGCTCCCGGCGGCCTGCATTGTTCTGGAAGCCAAAGGCGATCTTATCCACCGGGCGCTGCATGGCCTGCAGCATCTCCTGCGCATAGGGATCATTGCCCACAAAGATGAAGTACTGGCTCCGGTTTGCTTTGAGGATGGGCAGCACATCGGCCAGCTGCCCGGCCTGCACCGTGACAAACACAAGGTCATACACATCCTCGGGGGCCAGCACATCTGTTGTCTGCATCCGATCCACCGTTGTTTTCCCCTGGAGCATGTGGCGGATGGTCAGGCCCTTCTGGTCGATGACCTCCTTCCACTCGCCCCGGGCCAGCAGGGTGACCACATTTTTCTTGTTCTGTGCCAGACTGTGGGCCAGCTGACAGCCCTGAACGCCTGCGCCGTACACCAAGATCCTCATAACGAGATACCTCCTGTTTTGCATGATCAGCCCGGCCAGAAACACCTGGCTGTTACTTTTTCAGGAACGAGAAGAAGCCCTTTTTCTCATAGGGCCGGGTCTGCACGCCGGTCACGGTGTAGCCCGTTTCGGCAATGGCAGCCTTCAGCGCCTCCACATCCACCGGCTGCTCCGAGAGGATGACCGTCTCGCCCCTGGTGTGGGAAGAAGTCACCTTGTTCACCCGGGCGGTCTTGCGCACCACATCATTGATGTGGCTCTCGCACATACCGCACATCATACCATCGACCCTCAGGATCGTTTCTACCATTGTTGTTCCCTCCATACTGTATCTGCGAGCCCCCCTGTCAAACTGCACAAGTCCAGCCCGCTGTTTTCGTCATTTTGTTAGTTTTAGCTAACTTATTGCAGAAACAAAAAGGCTCCTGCCCCGCACAGCACTACTCTGCGGAACTTTGCCGATCTGTTTTCAGTTTTATCATACCATACCGGTGGGCAAATTTCAAGCTGCCCGCAAAACCGGCCGGGGGACTTTATCAAAGGGTCAGTTCATGGAAAACAGCGCTGCTTTCCAGCTCTTTCCATTGCATCGTGTTTTCTTCCAGGGTCATGTAGCTGTGGGGGCTGTTCTCCTTGGGGATGCTCACAGAACCCGGATTCAGGTAAAGATTTCCCTGCCCGAACTCTGTCCAGGCCGGAACATGGGTGTGCCCGTGCAGCAGCACATCTCCCGGGGCCAGCGGCGGCAGATTTTTCACATGATAGATATGCCCGTGGGTCGCATAAATAAGCCGCTGCCCCACCGGAAGCACCGCATAATCGGCCAACATGGGGAATTCCAGCACCATCTGGTCCACCTCGGCATCACAGTTGCCCCGCACACAGAGCAGCTTCTCCTTTTTCCCGTTCAGCAGGGGGATGACCTCCTTGGGGGCGTACTCTCGGGGCAGGTCGTTGCGGGGGCCGTGGTAGAGCAGGTCGCCCAACAGGAACAGCCGGTCGGCTCCCTCCCGCTCAAAGGCCTCCAGCATTTTGCGGCAGTAGTAAGCCGACCCGTGCAGGTCTGACGCGATCATCCATTTCATGGCAGATCCTCCTTTTGTGCGTTCTGTTCTTATTTTACCGCCGCCGCGCCCCTTGTCAAGGGCAAGGGCCCACCGTAAAAAAGTCATACTTTTATTTTAAAAAGTCCTTGACAAGCATCCCTGTGATGTGGTATCTTTGAACCAATAAAATATCGTGTGGATTTTTACAGCATTCTGCAACTTTTCGCCACACAATGGTACAAAAGCCATTGTGTGGCTTTTGCTTTGCCTTCAAATCCAAATCTGACCCTCAGGAGCAATGAAAATGAACGATACTTTTATGAAAACCAAACCGGTGTTCCCGCTGCTGCTCTCCATGGCCCTGCCCAACGTCATCTCGATGCTGGTGAACAGCCTGTACAACATCGTGGACAGCCTCTTTGTGGCCCAGATCAGCGAGCAGGCCATGACGGCGCTTTCGCTGGTGTTTCCCATCCAGAACTTTGTCAATGCAGTGGCCATCGGCTTTGGCATCGGCATCAACGCCCAGATCGCGCTCTACCTCGGCGCAGGCGACCACGAGAACGCCAACCGGGCCGCCACCCATGGCATGATGTTTTCCCTGCTGCACGGCGTGCTGGGCATGGTCCTCTGCATTGCCATCATGCCCGGCTTCCTGCGCCGCTTCACTACCGATCCCGCTCTGGTGGACATGGGTGTGACCTACTCCACCATCGTGTTCCTGTTCTCGCTGGTCAACATGGCAGACCTCGCCTTTGAAAAGATCTTCCAGTCCGTGGGCCGGATGAACGTTGCCATGGTGGCGCTGATCACCGGCTGCGTGACCAACATCGCCCTCGACCCGGTCCTCATCTTCGGCCTTGGGCCGGTGCCCGCCCTGGGCATTGCCGGTGCGGCCCTTGCCACCGGCATCGGGCAGGCCGTTTCCCTTGTGGTCTACCTCTATGTCTACTGCACCACCGAAGTCGCCGTCCGCTTCTCCCGCCGCTGCCTGCGGTTCGATGCCGCCCTTGACGGCAAGCTCTATGCCATCGGTATACCGGCCATCCTGAATCTGGCCCTGCCCAGCCTGCTGGTCACCTTCCTGAACGGCCTGCTGGCGGTCTACTCCCAGAGCTATGTGACGGTGCTGGGCATCTACTACAAACTCCAGACCTTCCTTTACCTGCCGGCCAACGGCATCGTGCAGGGGATGCGCCCGCTGGTGGGCTACAACTACGGTGCCCGGGAGCATGGCCGTGTGTCCAGGCTCTACAGCCTGACACTGGGCCTGAGCGCCGGGATCATGGCCATTGGCACCCTGCTCTGCCTGACCATTGCAGGCCCGCTGATGGGTCTGTTCACCTCTAACCCCGAGACCATCGCCATCGGCCAGACCGCCCTGCGGGTCATCTGCCTGGGGTTCATCGTCTCGGCAGTGTCTACCACCTCCTCCGGCGCACTGGAGGGTCTGGGCAAGGGCGTGCCCTCGCTGGTCATCTCCCTCTGCCGCTACATCATCTTCATCATGCCCATTGCGTGGGTGCTGTGCGGCCGCATGGGCCCCACCGGTGTCTGGCACGCCTTCTGGATCACAGAGGCCCTCTCTGCCGTGATCGCCTACGCGGTATATCACAAGGCAGTCCATCAGAAATAATCCTCTCTAACAAAAATTCCCGCTCGATGGAGCGGGAATTTTTGTTATCATCTCTTCTTTTGCGGAGGGCTGCTCTCAGATCAGGCCCAGAGTTTTGAGCTCCCTTGCCACACCGTCCTCCGTCACAGCCGGGCAGATGCGGTCGCAGAGCTTTTTCAGGTTGTCAGAGCCATTGGCCATGCAGACGCTGATGCCTACCACATCGGTCATCTGCAGGTCATTGTCGCTGTCGCCAAAGCCGATGGTATCGGCCAGCGAACACCCCAGATCATCACAGATGGCCTTGATGCCGGTGCCCTTGTTAAACTTGCGGTTGATGAGCTCCCCGTTGACGATGGCTGACGGGTTATCCCCCAGCCGGGACTCGCAGAAGATGAACTGATCCTCATACAGCTGCTTCGCCTCGGCAAGGCAGGCCTCGTTGGGGGCGATGAACACCACCTTGTAAACCGGCTCCCCGTGGTATTCCTCAATGGGCCGGATGGTCAAGCCATACTCCATCGTTTTGCGCCAGCGCTCGGCCTCGCTGTTCAGCTGCCCCGGCTTGCGGGGGAACAAATGGGCGAACCGCTCGATCATCCTGATGCCGCCGTAAGTATCATCCCGGGCTTCCAGTGTGCACTCGGCACCGGCACGCCCCAGCACCTCCCGCAGGCCCTCGACCTGCGCAGGCTCCATGGGAAGATCCACGAGAATTTTCCCATCACAGCCTACATAGCCGCCTGCAGAGCAGACAAAGCCATCGAAACCGTAGGCAAGCAGCGGTTTCGTCATGCGCAGGTTGCGCCCGGTGCACAGAAACACCTTGTGGCCGTTGGCCCGGGCCTGCCGGATGGCCTCCACGGCACTGGCCGGAACGGTCATCTCACCGGGAGGCAGCAAAGTACCGTCAATATCCAGAAAAATCAGTTTTTGCTTCATAGTTTCCTCACTCTTTCACTGCCAGTTCATGGTAAAGCCGCGAATCAGCAGACCCACGGCCAGGATCGCCAGCAGTACCAGCAGAACGGTGCGGTTGGCCTGTTTCTGCTTCTGTCTGGCCCGGGCACGGCTGTTCCGGCTGCCGCCCTGCTTCCGGTTCTGGGGTCTGCTTCCGGAACTGCGGCCGCTCGTGTTCTGCTTTGTGCTGCGGCGGGAAGCACTGCCGGAAGTCCCCTCTTTCTTCCTGCCCGCAGTGCTCTGGCCGGACTTTGCCGCGCGGGGTGCTTTCTCTTCCGGGGCCGCCGATGCAATGGGCTTTTTGGCCCCGCAGCGGCTCAGATAATCCTCAGCCAGCCGGTAATACTGGCCCAGCTCACTGGTGCGCAGGGGCGCGCCTGCATAGCCTTCTTCCAGTGCTTCCACGGCCTCGTTGAAGAGGATCGCCGCCTGCGCAGCCGCCGTGCGGTCGGAGGCATGGGCCGCTTCATTGCGGGCAGTGCGCACCGCGTTGCAGGCCCGGCGGGCAGCAACAGGGTGCTCCGTATTGCCCAGCAGATCCAGCTGGTGCGCAGCATCCTTTTCCGGGTCCAGCAGCACCCGCATACACAGGGTGGTATCCAGCTGCTGCCAGCTGTTTCGGCCCGCCAGATCGGGCAGACGGTCATAATATTCGGGGCTCTCCTGCTGGCGGGTGCGGATGTGATCCAGCAGGGCTCCCAGGCTGTGCTCCCCGGGCTTGTTCTCCCAGTGCCAGCGCAGCAGCTTGCGGCTGATCTCATCGCAGGTAGTTTTGATCTCAAAAGCGGTTTGCAGTGCTTCGTCGGGCATAACGTTTCTCCTTCGTACAACCAAAAAACGGAGGAAGCGCAGCCTCCTCCGTCATTCATTTACATCATAAACTGATAATAGACGAAACCCCACAGCGCAATGCCTGCGCAGACGATGGCGGTGATGGGCGGGACCCAGCGGACGAGGGTCTCGGCAATGCCGTCGCGGCTCTCTTCCGCATCGTCCTCCTCATCGTACTGCTCTACCTCGGGTTCCGGCTGGCGGGCCGGGGCGGCACGGCGGGCAGCAGCAGGCATCACACGGGTGCCCTCGTCATCCACAGCCGCTGCACCGCTGCCGGGGAACGCCGCGCGGGTGGCGGCATCCAGCACCCGGGTAGGCTCTGCTTCCGGAACAGGGGTGTGTCCCACCGGCGGTGCAAAGCTGGTCGGAGCGCCGACAGGCTCTGCCGGGCGGGCCGTCGGGATGACCCGGGTGGGCTCTGCCTGCACCGGCGCGCTGGCCACGATGCGGGTCGGCTCTTCCTGCGGAGCGGCGCTCACCACGCGGGTGGCCTCCGCCGCCGGGGCCTGCTCTGCAGGGGCGGCCTTCTGGCCGGGCTGCAGCAGGGTGTTCAGGGCGTTCTGCAGCAGGATGCGGTCACAGCCGCACTCGGTGCAGTAGACCGTGTCCTCTTCCTTCGGGTGGAAGGAACCGCAGGCACAGTACCAGCCGTTCTCGAACACCTGCGGCATATACTTGAGGCCGGTGCGGTTCATCCGGCTTTCCAGTGCCTTTTCCAGCTCCGGACTCAGGCGGCGCGGGGCCGGCAGGCGGACGCGCTTGATGGCATCCAGATGCACGACCTTTTTGCCGCTGTATACGTTCTTCAGGACCACATCCACGCTGGTGATGGCCTTCTGGGTCACAAACACAGCATCGTCCATGCCAAAGCTCTCACCGGGCTTGACCTCGATCTCGCGGTATTCAAAGGCATCCTCACACAGGATGATACCGTCCACACCCTTGCACTTGAAGTGGATCTCCAGTGCAGTCAGGGTAACCTTGGAGATGTTCTTGAAGGTCAGGCAGACTGCGTTCTCGCCGCTGAGTTCGCCCTTGAGCAGTTCCACACAGACGAACTGCACCGGGCTGCCCGGGGTATAATAGTTGGCCCGGGTGCGTGCGACCGGGTTAAAATTTTCCTCCACGACACTCGCTCCCTTCGATCATTCGTTTTCCTGCGGGGCATCCTGCGCCGGGTCGGGCATTTCCTCGCCCAGCACGGCCTGCTCCGCCTGTTCAGCGGGCTCTGCGCTCTCGGCAGGCTCTGCGGTCTCCACAGGGGCCGCCGGTGCGGCGGGTTCCTGTGCAGGCTCGTCGCCGTCACGCGGGGGCAGCTTGCCGCCGGCCATCACGGTGTTGAACTCCTTCTCGTTGAGCTTTTCGCGTTCCATCAGAGCCTGTGCCAGCGCATGAAGCTGGTCGATATGCTCCGTCAGGGTGCGGCGGCAGGTCTCGTAAGCCTCATCGATGATATCCCGCATCTCGCCGTCGATCTCGGCAGCGGTGCTCTCGCTGTAGCCCTTGCCCTGGGTGAAATCACGGCCCAGGAAGGTCTCCTCCTGCGAGGTGCCGTAGACCACAGGGCCCAGGCGCTCGGAGAAGCCGTACTTGGTGATCATCTGGCGGGCAATGTTGGTTGCCTGCTGCAGGTCGTTGGAGGCACCGGTGGAGATATCCTCCAGGATCAGCTGCTCGGCCACACGGCCGCCCAGGCTGGAAACGATATCCTCAAACATCTCACCCTTGGTCACATAGCTGCGATCCTTTTCAGGCAGATACATGGTGTAGCCGCCAGCCTGGCCGCGGGGAATGATGGTGATCTCGTGCACACGGGGATGGTGCTTGCAATAGAAGCCTGCCACGGCGTGGCCCGCCTCATGGTAGGCGGTCAGCTTCTTTTCCTCGGCAGTCACAACGCGGCTCTTCTTCTCAGGGCCTGCCATGACCTTCATGGAAGCTTCCTCGATGTCCTCCATGGTGATGGCCTTGCGGCTGCGGCGGGCAGCCAGCAGAGCGGCCTCGTTGACCAGGTTCTCCAGGTCAGCACCCGCAAAACCTGCGGTGCGCTGTGCGATGACTCTGAGGGAGACATCGGGAGCCAGAGGCTTGTTCTTGGTGTGGACCTTGAGGATCTCCTCGCGGCCCTTGACATCGGGCAGGCCCACATAGACCTGACGGTCAAAGCGGCCCGGACGGAGCAGTGCCTTATCCAGAATGTCGGCACGGTTGGTGGCTGCCATCACGATGACACCATCGTTGGCCTCAAAGCCGTCCATCTCGACCAGCAGCTGGTTCAGGGTCTGCTCCCGCTCGTCGTGGCCGCCGCCCAGACCTGCGCCGCGCTGACGGCCCACGGCATCGATCTCATCGATGAAGATGATGCAGGGCATGGTCTTTTTGGCCTTATCAAACAGGTCACGCACACGGGACGCGCCGACACCGACATACATTTCCACGAAGTCGGAGCCGGAAATGGAGTAGAAGGGCACCCCCGCCTCACCGGCGCAGGCACGGGCCAGCAGGGTCTTACCGGTACCCGGAGGGCCCACCAGCAGAACGCCGTGGGGGATGCGGGCACCCAGCGTATTGAACTTGTCCGGGCTCTTGAGGAACTCCACCACTTCCTTGAGTTCCTCTTTTTCTTCGTCCTCACCGGCAACGTCGGCAAAGGTAGCGGTCTTTTTGTTCTCGCGCTCATCCTTCACGCGGGCCTTGCCCACGTTCATGATGCCGCCGCCGGCACCGCCGCCGCGCATCATGGAGAACAGCAGGAAACCGGTGCAGCCCAGCATGGCCAGATAGAACAGGATCTCCATCCAGGGGATGCTCTCCTTGAGCGGGGTATAATCATACTCCATCGGGGCATCGGGGTTTGCTTCGTCGTAGGCTGCAATGTAGCTGTCCACATTCTTGACGAACATGGAGGCATAGGGCAGCTTGTAGCGCACGGTCATGGTGCCGTCGCTGTTCTTCTCGGCCCCGGTGGAGCCGGAGGAGGAAGAGGACAGCATCCCGGACAGCAGCCCGCCGGTGGACTGCGCCGTGCTCACGGACGACGGGTCGGGCAGGGCCAGCTTGCCCTCCTTGAGGGTCATGGTGAGCACACCGGTGTTCAGGTCCAGCGTGAACTTGGTGACCTGCAGGTTCTCAAAATACTGCACCGCCGTGGAGTAAGCCATGGAGGACGAGCCGCCGCTGCTGCTGCCGCCGCCCAGCACGCTCCATACCATGAGCACAGCAGCCAGTGCCAGTGCCAGGATCAGCGGGTTGAAACGAGGTTTCTTCGGTTGCAAAAAAATCAACTCCAGTTCAGGGTGAATTTGATCCGGGACTTACTTCGTGTAGATCTCGGGCTTGAGCACGCCCACATAGGGCAGGTTGCGGTACTTTTCGTCGTAGTCCAGGCCATAGCCCACCACGAATTCGTCCGGCACCTGGAAGCCCTCGTAATCGGGCTGGATGTCGGCCTTGCGGCGGCTGGGCTTGTCGAGGATGGTGCAGATCTTCACCGAGTTGGGGTTGCGCATCTTGAGCATCGGCACCAGATTGGACAGAGTAACGCCGGTGTCCAGAATATCCTCCACGATCAGCACATCCTTGCCGGACAGATCGCCGTCCAGATCCTTGATGATCTTGACCAGACCGCTGGTGGTGGTATTGCTGCCGCCGTAGCTGGACACGACCATAAAATCAATGCTGCAGGGGATGGTCACAGCCCGCATCAGGTCGGCCATGAAAACCACCGAACCCTTGAGGATGGAGACGAGGACAAGGTTTCTGCCCTCGTAATCCCTGCTGATCTGTGCACCCAGTTCGGCAACCTTGGCTTTCAGTGCTTCCTCACTGACCAGGATGTTCTTGATATCGTCATTCATGCTCATGCATTGTTCCTCCATTTTCCAATTCCAACTGCAAGACCTGTTCGGTCTCCTCGTCCGGGGCCAGCCCCTCGGCAAAGCCCTCCCCACAGACCCACAGGATCTCACTGCCCGCCGCCAGCAGCGGCAGGCCCTCTCGTATTCCGGCAGGAATGCCTGCCTCATTCATCCATTTGCGCAGGGGCTTGCTCAGCCCCCGCCCCGCAGGCCGGAACCGGTCTCCCGGTTGACGGGTGCGCAGCGTAAGGGCAGAATATAACAAGGTTATTCTAGCATAATCCGCCCGATTTTTTAAGTCTTTTTTATGAACACCCTGTGTTTTTTCTCGAAAACCGCTTACAAAAAGCCGTGTTTTCAGGGTTTGGCCCCCGGGCAGAGCAAATTCTGCCCCATCGGCAGGGGCAAACGGCAGCGAAAACGCAGGGGCCGCAGCCGCTTCCGGCCGGCTCTTTTCCTGCCAGAGCATCCCGCTGCCTGCGCAGAAGCGGACCGTATCGGTCAATTGCACCGCCCCGCTCCCCCGCTCCACCAGCTCTGCCAACAGGCGGATGTATTTTTCCTCGGCATCCCGCACCGGGGCAACAAGGCTGTGGAGCGCTGCCTCCAGAATGAGCGGGTCCGCGTCCTGCAGCGGCTCCAGCCGCCACGCCGCCTTAGCTTCCGGGGCCTTGCGGGCAGCCTGGGCTGCATCCAGACGTGCGATGGAAAGCAGCTGTTCTGCCTGCCTGGCAAAGTACGCATCCGCGCGGGCCGCCTTTTCACAGAAGCGGGCCAGATTTTCCTCTGCCGCAGCGTTGACGCTGCGCAGAGCCGGAACGGCCCCATGGCGCAGGCGGTTGCGGGCGTAGGCATCGGACTCGTTCGTCTCGTCCGTCACCCAGCCCTGCTCAAAGGCGGCGCAGAGCGCTTCGGTCTCGGCCCGGGTCAGGCCCAGCAGCGGGCGGCAGTAGCCGGGCCGCTTGGGCCGGATGCCCCCTGCCCCGTGCAGCCCGGTGCCCCGGGCCAGCCGGAACAGCAGGGTCTCGGCCTGGTCAGTAGCAGTATGGGCCGTTGCAATGCAGTCTATCCCGCCTGCCAGCAGTTGGGCGAAGCAGGCATAGCGGAGTCTGCGGGCCCAGTCCTCCCCGGCATGGGGCGGCACAGTCATTCCCACATCTGCCGGGCGGAAAACTGTCAGCGGCACCCCCAGCCGGGCACACTCGGCCCGGACAAAGGCTTCGTCCCGGTCCGCAGTCTCACCCCGCAGGCCGTGGTTGACGTGGCAGGCCGTAAGGGGATACCCAAAAACTTCCCGCAGTTCCAGCAGCACCCGCAGCAGCGCCATGCTGTCGGCCCCACCCGAAACGGCGGCGCACAGGTGCAGAGCCCGGCCCGGCTCCGCAGGCGCAAACAGCTGCTCCTGCCGGGCAAGGTGCTCTACTTTTGCGATCAATTTTGATATTTCGTCGTTCATCAGCGTTTGAAGTCCACATCCATAAAGCGGGTGTGTGCGCCATCCCAGCCCAGCGGCACCGTGCTGGTCTCGCCGTGGCGGTTCTTTGCCACGATGCACTCCGCGGTATCGGCATCCACCTCTGCCCCATCGGGGTTCTGGCTGGCGTAGTAGGAATCACGGTAAAGGAAGAGGACGCAGTCGGCATCCTGCTCGATGGAACCGGAGTCACGCAGGTCAGACAGCTGGGGCCGGTGAGAAGAGTTGTTGCCCTGCTTCTCCACCGCACGGGACAGCTGAGAAAGTGCGATGATGGGCACATTCATTTCCTTAGCCATGATCTTCAGGTTTCGGGTGATGGAGCTGATCTCCTGCACACGGTTCTCGCTGCGCTGGCCAGTGGTCATCAGCTGCAGGTAGTCGATGACGATCAGGCCCACATTGGGGCGTGTGGGGTCCTGATTGACCCGGCGGATCTTCGCCTTCATCTCGGTGATGGTGATGCCTGAAGTGTCGTCCATATAGATGGGGGCATCGTGGAGCTTTTCCGTTGCCAGTGCCAGATACTCCCAGTCCTCACTGCGAAGGGCACCGGTGCGGAAAGCCTGGCTGTCGATGCCAGCTTCCGCCGAAAGGATGCGGTTGGTCAGCTGCTCCTTGGTCATTTCCAGGCTGAAAATGGCCACCGGCACCTTTTGCTGCATGGCAACGCGGGTGGCAATGTTCAGCGCAAAACTGGTCTTGCCCATACCGGGGCGGGCGGCCAGAATGATGAGGTCGCCGCGGCCAAGGCCGGTCAGAACAGTATCCAGCAGACGGAAGCCGGTGGGGATGCCCTTGTACTTGTCGGCATCCGGACCGCTGATCTTCTGCAGGTTGGTCAACGTCTCCACCATACTGGAGGAAAGCGGGGTCAACGCGCTGGAATCCCGCCCGGAGCGGATCTCGTAGATGCGCTGCTCGGCGTTTTCCAGCAGCAGGTCAGCGTCCGGCTCATCGCCCGCGTCCTGCAGAATGTCCTTGGCAACGCCCATCAGCTGGCGCACCAGATACTTTTCCTGCACGATCTGAGCGTATGCCTTCACATTGGAGATGCTGGGCACCGTCTCGGCCAGACCGGTCAGGTAGACCTTTGCCTCGTCCGCGCTGGGGAACACGCCATCGGAGATGACGGCATCCAGCAGGGTGACAAAGTCGATGGTCTGATCTGCTGTGAACAGGCGCAGCATCTCAGAATAGATCTGGGCGTTCTGCCGGGTGTAGAACATCTCCGGCCGGATGATCTCCACCAGATCGGTCAATGTCTCGGGCTTGAGCAGCACCGCGCCCAGCACGCTCTGCTCGGCCTGCATATTGTAGGGCAGATTGATGCCCACACTCTCCAGATTCAGTTCATTGGAATAATGTCGTTGTTCGTTGGGCATGGTTCATCCCCCTCCATACTGGGCCAGCTTCCCAAAACGCCAAAAACGCCCCCTGAAGGCAGGGGGCGCAGATGGCATTTCAATCAGGCCTGTTCTACTTCCACCATGATCTTGAAGGAAGCCACGACACCGACATACAGGCGCACCTTTGCGTTGAACACACCGGCATCCTTGATGTCCTTGGTCTCCAGCTCGATCTTCTTTTTATCAATGGGAGAACCGGCCAGCTGGGCCAGAGCCTCGGCAACTTCCTTGCCGGTGACCTTGCCGTGCAGGCGGCCGGATGCGCCGCCCTTGGCCTTGATGGTCACGGTCTTGCCCTCGATCTTTGCAGCCACAGCCTGTGCGGCGGCCACAGTTTCAGCCTCGTGGAAATCCGCAGCGGCCTCCTTGCCGCGTGCGATATTCACCGCAGAAGCATCGGCCACAGCGGCCAGCTTGCGCGGGAACAGAAAGTTGCGGGCGTAGCCGTCGGAGACCTCATGGATCTCATCCTTCTTGCCAATGCCCTTTACGTCCTGCTTCAGAATCACTTTCATGGTGTTATCCCTCACTTCTCACCGGGGAACCGGTGCAGTTGTTATATTTATAGTATAGCGCATTTGTTGGATTTGGGCAAGGGGCAGGCTCTACTCCATACAACCTCTCCGTCATCATCGCTAGCGCTTGATGCCACCTCCCCTAGTAGGGGAGGCCTTGGCAGAAGATTCATTTTTCGATCGATTCGCCTTTGGCTCTAAAACCACCATCTTCCGCAGAGGCAAAACGTCACGCTAGCAGGGCAAACTGTAGCAATGCGCCATCCCCCGAAAACGTGACGGAATGCCAAGGGCTCCCCTACTAGGGGAGCTGTCGCGGCGAAGCCTGCGACTGAGAGGTTGGAAAGAGCAAGACGTTTCCTTCTGAGCAGTTACCCCAGCTCCCGTGCCGCCGCATCCAATGCTGCCTCGATCACCTTATCCATATCATAATACTTGTACTCGCCCAACCGGCCGCCAAAAATGACCTTTGTCTCGGCATCGGCCAGCGCTTTGTATTTTGCGTAAAGCGCGCCATTCTTTTCATCGTTGACGGGGTAATAGGGCTCATCGCCCTGATGCCACTCGGTGCTGTACTCCCGGCTGATGACCGTTTTGGGCTGAGTGCCGAACGCAAAATGCTTGTGCTCGATGATCCGGGTATAGGGCGTTTCCGCATCGGTATAGTTCACCACCGCGTTGCCCTGATAGTTGTCGGTATCCAGCACCTCGGTCTCAAAGCGGACGCTGCGGTACTGCAGCGCGCCCAGACGGTAGCCGAAGTAGGCATCCACCGGGCCGGTATAGACTACCTTATCAGCCAGTGCGTTCAGGTTCTCCCGGTCGGTCAGATAATCCACATTCAGCCGCACCTCGATGCCCTCCAGCATCTTTTCCACCATGGCGGTATAGCCGCCATCGGGGATGCCCTGATACAACGCGTTGAAATAGTTGTTGTCGTAGGTAAAGCGGACCGGCAGGCGTTTGATGATGAAAGCCGGCAGTTCGGTGCAGGGGCGGCCCCACTGCTTGCCGGTGTAGCCCTTGATGAGCTTTTCGTAGATGTCGGTGCCCACCAGACTGATGGCCTGCTCTTCCAGATTCTGCGGGTCGGTGATGCCTGCCTCCGCCTTCTGCTGCTCGATCCTGGCCTTTGCCTCGGCGGGGGTCACCACACCCCACATCTTGTTGAAGGTGTTCATGTTGAAGGGCAGATTGTAGATCTCGCCATGGTAGTTGGCCACCGGGCTGTTGGTGTAGCGGTTGAACTCCGCAAACTGGTTCACATACTGCCACACGGTCTTGTTGTTGGTGTGGAAGATGTGGGCACCGTAGCGGTGCACATTGATGCCCTCCACCGGCTCGGTGTAGATGTTGCCCGCAATGTGGCTGCGCTTGTCGATGACAAGGCACTTCTTGCCGGCCTTCTTTGCCTCGTGGGCAAACACGGCACCATACAGGCCCGCACCGACGATCAGGTAATCATACTGTTTCATGGGAAGAACCTCTCACTCTCATTTTTCTTCGGCACCGCTCTTTTTCTGGGATGCCCAGTAGTTGTCAATGGCCGTCTCGATGCGGGAGCGGGCCGCCTCCGGGGTGATGTGCTTGAGCTGTGCCGCTGCCATGGTCTGGTGGCCGCCGCCGCCCAGTGCTTCCATGATCACCTGCACGTTCACGGCACCCAGGCTGCGGGCCGAGATGTTCACCCCGGTGCCCACCTGCACCGCCACAAAGCTGGCGTCCACGCCCTGGATGCGCAGCAGGTCGTTGGCGGCCTGCGCGATGGCCACACGGGCCTCCGGGGCGATCTCGCCGCCCACCGAGATGGCGCAGTTCTTGTACATCCGTGCCCGCTCCACCAGTTCGGCCTTGGCCGCATATTCCACCATGGTCACGTCAAACAGCTGACGCACCCGCTCCGTCTCGGCACCGTAACGGCGCAGGGCCGCAGCGGCTTCAAAGGTACGCACGCCGGTGTGCAGGGTAAAGTCCTGCGTGTCCAGCAGGATGCCGGAGAGCAGGCCCTCGGCCTCCACCCGGTTGGGCTTGTCGTCGCGGTCGCCCACATACTGCAAAAGCTCGGTGACCAGCTCACTGGCCGAGGAGGAATAGGGCTCATGGCAGACCAGATCCGGGTTCTGGATGTAGCCCACGCCCTTGCGGTGGTGGTCGATGACAGCCACCTTGCCGCATTTTTCCAGGATCTCCTTGCTTTCCACAAGGCCCACCTGGTATGTATCCACCACCACGCACAGGGTGCGCTTGGAGATGATGGGCAGTGCGTCCTTCGGGTCGATGAAGTCATCCTTCTGGCCCGCCCTGCACAGCGCGTCGATCAGGCTGCCCGCCAGCGTAGCGTCCCGCTTCACGGCGATCACCGCCGGGACGTCGCAGATCTTGCAGATGCGCAATACGCCCTCGGCGGCACCAATGGCGTCCAGATCGCTCATGCGGTGGCCCATGATGACCACATGGTCGGCTTCCTTGATGAGTTTGACCAGCTGGTCGGCCACGATGCGGCTGCGCACCTTGCTGCGCTTTTCCACGCCGTGGCTCACGCCGCCGTAAAAGGTGAAGCCGTCCGGGGTCATTTCAGCGGCCTGATCGCCGCCGCGGCCCTGCGCCATATCCAGCGCCTGCACGGCCATATCCTGGGCTTCCCGCAGGGTCTTGGCTCCGCGCCCGATGCCAATGGAGATGGACAGGTTCACGCTGGGGTCCAGAGCACGGATCTTATCCAGCACATCGTAGCCGCGCTGGGCATACTGCTCCAGATGGCGCTCTTCCACCACGGCGATATAGCGGCCGCTGGCAACGCGGCGCAGAAAGCCTGTGCCCCGGCCGATCATATCCTCCAGCACCCGGTTGATGCCCTCCAGCAGGCGGGCGCGCTCACTGTCCAGCATATCGCTGAACACATCGTCGTAGCCATCCACCAGGAACACCATGTAGCCCGGGCGGCTGGCCTTGTACTCCGTTTCGATCCTGCGCAGGGCAGTCTCCTCATTGAACACGAGCAGCGTCATGCTCTCGCTGCCGCCCGGCACGGTACTGCTGTGCACATTCCACACACCGTCGGCCAGATTGAGCTGCTGCCCTTCCGGGGTGCGGGCCTGTGCGGTGTCCAGGCCGGGCAGCAGCTTCTGTGCCCTGCCTGCAAGCCGGTCCTCGCCGCCCAGCAGCGCCGTGCGGAAGCGGCTGTTATACCACAGCACCGTCTCGCCAGAAAGCAGAGCCGCCGGCTGAGAGAGGGATTCCAGGCTGTATTGGGTCCTGGAATTTTCAAAGCTGCCGCCAGCCACCCACTTGGCGGTCCAGCGCCGCAGCTGATACCGGAAAACGCAGATGCCGATGCCCCACAGCACCACCAGCACTGCCAGCGCAGGCCAGCCCGCGGGCCGCTGCACCAGAAGCGCCAGTGTCAGCAGTGCACACAGCACTGCCAGCGCGGCGATCAGCATTTCTAACGTCCATCTCGGTTTTTGTTTCATGGGATCTTCTGCCTCCTGGTCTGCCTGCCCCGGCGGGGCGGCTTCCGGCTTATACCTCCATCAGAATGGGGAGGATCATCGGGCTGCGCTTGGTGCGGCGGTAGATATAGCTGCTCAGCGCCTCACGCACCCGGGTCTTGACGCTGTTCCAGTCGCGCACATGCTCTTCCACGCAGCGATCCAGCGCGTTTTCCACAATGCTCTGGGCCCCGTCCATCAGGCTCTCGTTCTCGCGCACATAGACAAAGCCGCGGCTCACAAGGTCAGGCCCCGCCAGCACCTTGCCGGTCTTGCTGTCCACGGTGGCCACAATGATGACCAGACCGTCCTCAGAGAGATGCTTGCGGTCACGCAGGACCACATTGCCCACATCACCCACGCCCAGGCCGTCCACCATCACGGCACCGGCGGTGACAGGCTCGCCCAGTTTGATCTCGTCCCGGCTCAGGATAACGTTGGAGCCGTTCTCGGCAATGAGGATGTTGCTGGTGGGAATGCCCAGAGACGCGGCGGTCAGGGCATGCTTTTTCAGCTGCTTGTACTCGCCGTGCACGGGCAGGAAATACTTGGGTCTGGTCAGGGTGAGCATCAGCTTCTGCTCCTCCTGGCAGGCGTGGCCGGAAACATGGACATCATACATGCTCTCGTAGATGACCTCCGCGCCCAGCAGGAGCAGACCGTTGACGATCTTGGTCACGCTCTTCTCGTTGCCGGGAATGGGGTTGGCGGAGATGATGATGAAGTCGCCGGGGCCTACCCGCACCTGCCGGTGGCTGCAGGAGGCCATGCGGGAAAGGGCGCTCAGGGGCTCGCCCTGGCTGCCGGTGGTGATCAGCACCACCTGCTCCGGCGGGTACTGGTTCAGCTCATCCACGCTGATGAGGGTGCCCTCCGGGATGTGCATATAGC
>ERZ1034626.823-NODE-823-length-22072-cov-6.681019_pt1 | contig 22072 bp, 19 predicted proteins | sample MGYA00520652_ERZ1034626 | MGnify/ENA primary metagenome ERZ1034626 (study PRJEB33766, sample SAMN09781765) | gut metagenome | biome: gut microbiome | host: Homo sapiens | place: Madagascar | study: EMG produced TPA metagenomics assembly of the PRJNA485056 data set... | reverse complement strand
CATCCAGCACCACGCACTTGATGGTGGTGCTGCCGATGTCAAGACCTACTCTCACAGTTGTTTTTCCTCCTTGAAGGATCGTGCTCCCCTGCCCTGCCCCGATGCGTGCAGGGGCAAAAAACAGGGAGGAGCCGAAGAAACACTCTTCGGCCCGCATACGGGGATATTATAAACCAAATGGGTGGGACATTCAATCCGCAGTCTTTATTTTACACGTTAAAAATAGTAATTTCGATGCAAAAAGTTAAACATTTTGTGAATTTGCCAAAAGTGGCAGCCCATTTTTCGGCATTTTGGCAAAAAATTTTTACCATTCGCTTTTTGCATGGTTCCTAGCGAAACCTTCCTGCCTACATTGATTATACTTTAACATAAAGTGGGTTCTTTTTGAAATTTTTGCTGGCTAAGATTTGGTGAAGAAAGATGGAAGAGATTGATTGGACGATCCTCCCGGGTGGTGTTCTCGGCAGTCCGGCAATGACAGCCCTCTTCGGCGCGGGTGCAGCCAAGCGCGTGGAAACGAATCGACTTTTTATTTTACCGTTTTCCCCGTTTTTCCGCAACGCTCAAAAAGGGCAGGCGCGCGGCCTGCCCTTTTGTGGTTCTGAGTTTTTATATGCGATGCTTTGACCGCAGCAGCAAGGTCTTCCAGCTGGGCATCTCATTGCGCAGGGTGTCCCAGGCAGGCATAGCCGTCCGGGTAGTGGCACGGATGGCCTCAAACGCCTCATCGTGGTAGTGCATCTCTTCCACGGCATGCATGGCGTGGTCGCTGGCACACAGGCGGCCCAGCGGCGTTTTCGTCATCATCAGCATCATTCTGTCCATCTTTTTGCGGCCGGGGGTGCAGGCCTCGTAGTAGCTGGTGTTCTCCGCGTCGTTTACCGGGACGCCTGCCGCCTTGAGCATCATGCAGCCCTCCCACGCTGCGTCGAGCATGAGCTTGCGCTGCTCGGCGGTGGCCTTGGTCAGGTCGCCATTGCAGGCGTAGCAGACATAGCACACCGGCAGGATCAGGGCCAGGTGGCACTTGAGCCACTCGTCCATATCGCTGTAGAACGTCAGCTTGTACTTGACGCCCGCAAACGCCGCCTGCAGCCGCTGGCGGAATGTACCGGACAGCGGCGCTGTCGCGCCGCCTACCGTCATGCCAATGCCCGCATGGACACTGATGACCTGGCCGTTCTCCCGGCGTCCGCCGTTGTTCTGGAAGCCGAACGCGATCTTATCCGCTGGGCGCTGCATGGCCTGCAGGACAGAGCGAGCATGGGGCTGGTTGCCCACAAACACAAAAAACTCGCTCTTGTTCTGCTTGAGGACGGGCAGGATCTCCGGCAGCTGGCCTGCCTGCACCGTGACAAACACGATGTCATAGCTTTCCTCCGGGGCCAGCGTTTCAATGGTCGGCACACGGTCCACAGTCGTTTTGAGCTGGGCCCAGTGGCGGATGGTGAGGCCTTTCTGGTCGATCCGCTCTTTCCACTCGCCCCGCGCCAGCAGAGTCACCGTGTTTTTCTCGTTTTGTGCCAGCCGGTGGGCCAGCTCACAGCCCTGCACGCCTGCACCGTACACTAAGATCCTCATGGAAACGCACCTCCTGCAATGAAAGATGGTTATTTATGGAACAACGAGCTCAAAAAACCTTTTTTCTCATAGGGATGGCTCCGGGCACCCTTGACGGTATAGCCTGTCTCGGCAATGGCCGCCTTGAGGGCGTCAATGTCCAGCTCCTGCTCCGAGAGGATGACCGTCTCGCCCTTGGTGTGGGAAGAGGTCACCTTTTTGACATCCGCCGTCTTGCGGACCGTCTCATTGACGTGGCTCTCGCACATGCCGCACATCATGCCATCTACTTTTAAAATCGTCTCGATCATCTGAGAAAACCTCCAAGAATTTTTTGCCTCTGCCGCAGCTTTTGCAGATTGCACAAAGGCAGCAGCTTAAATTTAGGCATTTTGTTAGCAGAAGCTAACCAGAAAACCAAACAAATCGCTGTCCGGATGCACACCGGGCAGCGGCCCGCCCCGCGGCGGGATCAGAGCTTGATCTCTGCTTTTATCATACCACAGAGATGGGGAATGCGCAAGCGGTGCATCCAGGTCCACAGCGTAAAAAATCGTCTCTTGTCAAGGGCAGTGAAACGTGGTACAGTAAACGGGCAATCGCTTCCATTTTATCGTATATGATCTTACGAGGGGTTTTATGAAACAGAACAATCGTTTTTGCGTGCTGGCACTGACCGCTGTGCTGGCACTGACTCTAACCGCCTGCTCCGAGACGGCTGACGGCTCCGCCGCATCGGGCAGCACCCAGACCACGCAGCCTGCCCAGAGCACCGCCCAGCAGGACCCTTCCGCCGGGACTCCCTCTGCCAGCCAGCAGACCGAGGTGCTGGGCAGCCTGACCTCCTCCGAGCTGCAGGAACTCGTCTCCGGCAGCACCACGCTGGAGCAGCTGACCCAGCAGCGCGCCGAGGCCGCTGACCCCGGCACGGGGAGCACCACTGCCCTGCCGGAGTATGAGCAGCAGCTGCAGGCTCTCATCAACCAGCTCTACGCCGTCAAGGCCCGGGCCGAGAGCAGCCTGAACAACACCATCCAGTCGGCCACGGCAGAGTACAAGGCTCTGCCTGCCGCCAAGCAGACCAAGAGCCGCAAAATCGCCATCGTGATGGGCAAGGCCAGTGAGCTGAAAGCCATGGAGGCTTCCTGTGACAAAGAGGTGGACGACATCGTAAACCAGATGCGCGCCCTGCTGACCCAGAACGGCCAGAGCACCGCCCTGGCCGACGAGGCACTGGCTGCCTACAAGGCCCAGAAGAGCGAAATGGTCTCTTCCCTCACCAGCAAACTCTACGGCTGAGCGCCGAACGCGTTTCCCCTGCAATTTGTGCCGGAATATCCCCGGCACCCGTTGCAGGGGTCCTTTTTTGCCCGGAGAAATTCTGTTCCTGTCGGGCAGCCGCGTTTTACAACTCCGGTCAGGTTTCTGTTCCACCCCTGCACGGTATCCGCTCCAAAATCATCGCCAGAGTTTTACTTCCGTTTGTAAATTTCGCCAATCTTTTGCATATTCCGGGCTTTTTTCCAATTTTGCTTGAATTGTGGGGGCATCCCGTTTAAAATTAGATGGGGTATTAAGGCCTTTGTCTTTCTGCGTCAATTTTTAGAGAGGCGAAAGGCATGTTCCCACGTAATTTCAACTGAGAAAGGCGATGAGGCTAATGGAAATGGAAGAAGAAGTGATCGACCTGAGCGAGCTGCTGCGGCTTTTGTGGAGCCATGTGCTGCAGATCGTGGCGGTGGGCCTTGTGGCGGCGGTGATCAGCTTTCTGGTATGCACGTTCGCGCTGACGCCCCGGTATCAGGCGTCCGTCAACATGATCGTCAATACCCGGCAGGATAACACGACGACCGTGAGCAACGACAACATCACCTCGGCAAAAAACATGATCGACACCTATGCAGTCATCATCAAGAGCAACCTCGTGCTCAACGATGTCATCCAGCGGATGGGCCTGGACATGACCTACAGCCAGCTGGCAGACAGCATCACGGTGGGCAGCGTCAACTCCACCCAGATCATGGCCATTACGGTGACCAATGAGAACCCGGGCCTGGCGGGCAAGATCGCGCAGACGATTGCGGAGGTCGCGCCGGACGTGATCGTGGAAAAGGTCGAGGCCGGCTCCTGCAAGGCAGTGAGCGACGTGGAGATCGACACCACGCCTGTCTATCCCCAGACCAAGAAGACCACGCTGCTCTGCGCTCTGGCCGGTATGGTAGTGGCCTGCGCTCTGCTGGTGGTCAGCCACCTGCTGCACAACTACATTGTAGACGACGAAGATGTCCAGAAGAAGCTGGACCTCCCTGTTTTGGGCTTTATCCCTGAGGTGTGATGTAAGATGTGGAATCCGTTCAAACCGAAAATTGAAAACTCTGACCCCGGCCAGCGCTCCCTGCAGCTGATCTCCCAGAAAGGAATGCCCTTTGCGTATGTGGAAGCTTACAAATCCCTGCGCACCAACCTGAACTTTCTGACCAGCTCCACCGGAGCCCGCGCCATTGTGGTCACCAGTACCATGCCGGAAGAGGCCAAGAGCAACGTCTCAGTCAACCTGGCCCTGACCCTGGCCGAAGACGGTAAAAATGTAGCCCTGGTGGACTGCGACCTGCGCAAGCCCGTGCTGCACAAATACCTGAAAGCCGGTCACAACGTGAAAGGCGTTTCCAATATCGTCTCCAACCAGTGCAAGCTGGAAGAGGCTCTGCTGCGGCTGGAGCAGTTCAAGATCACATTCCTGCCCGCCGGCACGCCCCCTCCCAACCCCTCGGAGCTGCTGGGCTCGGCCCGGATGCAGCAGATGATCCAGCAGCTGCGCGCCACTTTTGATTATGTCATCTTCGACGCGCCTCCCATCTCCATGGTGACAGACGCGGCGGTCATCGGCAATCAGGTGGACGGTGCTCTGTTTGTTGTTCGTTCCAGCTACGCCCCGGCCGAGTCCGTGGAGGCCGCTGTCAAGAAGCTGAAAGACACCGGCGTAAAAGTGCTGGGTGCCGTGCTGACCCGCTATGACGCCAAGACGGCGCTCAAGGGCTCCAACTACGCTTACAACTATTATAGCTACGGTTACTCCTACGGTACCCCCCCCAGATGGATCCGGCGGCATCGCAAAGCCCGGAAAAGCGAAAGCACACAAAGCCAGCCGAAAGGGTAACGAACCATGACTGATCTGCACTGCCATATCCTGCCTGGTATTGACGACGGTGCCAAAGATGTCTCGGTCTCGCTGGAGCTGCTCCACAAGGAGTATGAGGACGGCGTGCGCAACATCGCGTTCACCAGCCATTTCAACAGTGAGCGCACCACGGTGGAAGCTTTTCTGGAAAAGCGTGCCGCCGCCTACGCGCGGCTGACCGAGGCACTGAAAGAAGAGCCGATGGACTTCCGGTTCAAGCTGGGCAGCGAAGTTTACTTTTCTCCCAAGCTCTGTGAGCTGGACGCCAAGGCCCTCTGCATGGGCGACACCGCCTACATGCTCATTGAGTTTCCCACCACCCATAAGCCTCATTTTATCAGGCAGACCCTGTACGCTTTGCAGGAACAGGGCATCCTGCCGCTGATCGCGCACATTGAGCGTTACCCCTATGTGCTGGACGACCCCACCCTGCTGTATGAGTGGGTGGCTGCCGGTGCTTACGCGCAGATCAACGCCGGGGCCCTGCTGCAAGATGCAAAGCTCCGCAAGAAGCTCTGCAAATTCATCTCGTGGGGGCTCGTGCATGTGCTCTCCACGGACACCCACTCCCCGGACAAGCGCCCGCCCCGGATGGCGGAGGGCATCCAGATGCTGCAGAAGACGCTGGGCACTGAGATCGCCGACCGGATCGTCCGCAACGGTGACGAGCTGTTTGACGACCAGGAGCTGGACATCATCTCCCCCCACCAGCCCAAAAAGATGCTGGGCATGTGGATTTGATCATCTTTTGTTTTTTATTGAAAATCCGATATTTTTATTACAAACTTTGGAAAAGAGGAATTTTATTATGAACTATCCTGTTGCTTATGCCGTGATCCCCGAAGAAGAAATGATTTATATCTCTGGTGGCAAAGAGCCTAACTATAAAGGCTTGTTTGATTACTTCATCGGCGATTATCTGCGTGATGTCGTCAAGGGTGATGTACGCGATGCTGTCTGGAACAGCGCCAAACAGAGCTCTTTTACGCCGATGGTCAACTGGTTCAAGAATGTAGACAATATGGGCGTGGTGGCTCATTTGGGTTATTTCTATGGCTTCTACCATCTGTGGGAGGCTGTCAAGGGTTACCTGGGCTAATTAAAAAGTAACGTATATGCAAAAGAAACAAATTTTTCAGCTCGTGCTTCTGGCTGTGGGCGCGGTCCTGGCTGCCGTGATCGGCTTCTGGCTCGTGCCGGTGAGCAATTACGTCAAGGCCCGCACGGCTCCGCTGGATGAGACCATCCTGGAAGCCGAAAGCAGCACGCGGGAGGTGGTCACCATCTCGGATACCGAACTTTCCCAGCTCATCAGCGGTGAGCTGACCCTGGATGCACTGGCCGACCTGCCCGGCGTCATCACCGTGGAGCCCGTCGGCACCACGGCAGGTGTCGCCCAGAGCGGCGGCGCGGCCAATCGCTCCCCTGCGGACGAGACTTCCACTTCTGCCATTGCAGAGAGCGAAGCTTCTTCGGACGCTGCTTCCCGTGAGGAACAGGCCGATGCAGAAACGCCCGCCCAGAGCAGTGCTGTCTCCGGCAGCACCGGAGCTTCCGGCAATGCCAGCCTCTCGGAGGCCGCCTATGAGGGCGAAGTCAAGGCACTGGTCCAGCAGCTCTATGCTGTGAAAGGCCGGGCGGAAGGCGGCCTGAATGCCTGCATTGCTTCCGCCAAGGCAGAGTATAAATCTCTGCCGCCGGAGCAGCAGACCCGCAGCCGCAAAATTGCCATCTGCATGTCCAAAGCCGGCCAGCTCTCGGCCCTGCAGGCCTCCTGCGACAGTGAGGTCAACCGCATTGTGAGCCAGATGCGCTCGGTGCTCAAGGCCAACGGCCAGAGCACCGCCCTGGCAGACCAGGCCATGAGCAGTTACAAGAGCCAGAAGAGTACCCGGCGGGCGGCTCTGATGAGCCAGCTTTACGGCTGAGCCGCTTTTTGATCACCCTTTGGAGGAACCAGCGTGGAACAACTCACATTTTCGCAGCACGTTGCGGCAAACGGCGGTTCCCTGCCCTGGCAGGACGCTGTGCGCCTGACGCTGCTGACCATCCAAACCATTTCGGCTCAGGCAGACCCGGAAACCACCTATATGGATGTCTGCCCGGAGCAGATCGTACTGAGCAAAGACGCCCGGGAAGTGCTCTCCTGCGGTAAGCCCCACTCCCTGAAAGAGTGGGACGCCGTCGATGCCGCCAACCCGCAGCTGCTGCCCTGGGAGTTTTGGAACGCCTGGAGTGCCCGCACCCCGGCTGCTCAGGTCTACCCGGTCGCGGCCTGCCTGTTCGGCGCTCTGAGCGGCCACCTGCCAATGGCGGCCAAAGCCCGGCTGAACGGTGCAGCGCTTCGCACCCTGCCCGACATCCCGGACGCGCTGAACAACGTGCTCCAGAAAGGCCTTGCCCTGAACGCAGCCGACCGCTGGCCGTCGCTGGAGGCATTCCGGGCGGCTCTGGTCGATGCCACCAAAATTGAGATCGCGGTGGATGACACTCCTGAAAAAACCGACGACACCCCCGCCCTGCAGGCAGGTCAGCTGGACCTGAGCAAGGTACGCACCGTCGATGCACCCAAGGGGCCGCAGGCGGTCTACAAACCCACGGCCCAGAAAAAATCCGTCAAGCTTGGCCCCCTGCTCCCGGTGGCTGTCCTCTCGGTTGCGTTCCTGGGCGGCCTGCTGGCCTATCAGTTCACCCTGCGGGGTACCCCGACGGCGGAAGAGCTCTTCCTGCCCACGGCAACGGCCAAGACTTCCAGCAGCTCCAAAGCCGCGGAACCGGAACGTGAAGCCGCTTCCAGCGCGGCAGAGAGCGAAGCAGTTTCTTCCAGTGAGGCTGCTGCCTCCTCCCCCGCCGCCAGCGAAGCTCCGGCCAGCGCTCCCTCCACCAAGCAGGAGGAGCCCGCCAGCAGCGCGGCTTCTTCCAAGGCGGCATCCAGTGCAGCCAGCAGTTCCAAGGCCGCCAGCGCTTCCAGCAAAAAAGAGGAGAAGCCCGCTTCTTCGGCCAGCAGTGCATCCAGCACGGCTTCTTCGGAGGCTGCTGCCAGCTCTGCGGCCCCGGAAAACGTGACCCAGACGCTGACCCTTGCCGACGGCAGCAAGTTTGTGGGCAAGGTGGACGGCTCCAAGCAGACCGGCACCCTGACCAAACCCAACGGCGATGTCTATACCGGCACCTTTACGGACGGCAAGCTGGAGGGCAAAGGCACCCTGAAAACCGCCAGCGGCAACAGCTATGACGGCAATTTTGCAGGCGGCCAGCCCAGCGGCTCCGGTACCATGAAGTATGCCAACGGCAGCACCTACACGGGCAGCTGGGCCGATGGCCAGCGCAGCGGCTCTGGCACGGTGAATTACGCCAATGGGGATAAGTTCTCCGGCAGCTTTGCCGCCGACCTGCGGGACGGCAGCGGCACCTACACCTGGGCCAACGGCACCACCTACCGCGGCACCTGGAAAGCAGGCGAAGCGCGGAAAGGCGGCACCTACAGCTATACCGATGCAGGCGTGAAAGAGGGCCTTTCCGCAGGCGGCAACCTGACCATGCAGGATTGAGCGCCCGGCCCTCTTGACAAATCGCCTCGGCTGTGATATCCTAAAGCTCCTAAAATATCGTGTGGATTTTTACAGTATCAAGCTATTTTTCGCCACACAATGGTGCAAAAGCCATTGTGTGGCTTTTTTGCGTCCAAACCTCTGCAGCCCCCACCCGATGAAAGGAGATCTCTTCTGTGAACAACACCTTTATGAAAGAGCGCCCGGTCTTCCCGCTTTTGATGTCCATGGCGCTGCCCAATGTCATTTCCATGCTGGTCAACTCGCTGTACAACATTGTGGACAGCCTGTTTGTGGCCCGCATCAACGAATCCGCCATGACGGCCCTCTCGCTGGTCTTCCCGGTGCAGAATCTGCTCAACGCCATTGCCATCGGCTTTGGCATCGGCATCAATGCACTGGTGGCCCTCTGCCTGGGTGCCGGGGAGCATGAAAAAGCCGATCAGGCCGCTACCCATGGCATGGCGTTTTCCCTGCTGCACGGCATCCTTGGCTCGGCCATTGCCATTGCCATCATGCCGTCTTTCCTGGGGCGCTTTACAACGGATGCCGAAGTGCTCTCCATGGGCCTGACCTATTCCCGCATCGTGTTTGGCTTTGCCACGGTCAACATGGCCTCCCTGGCTTTTGAGAAGATCTTTCAGTCCGTGGGCCGGATGAAAGTGACCATGGTAGCCCTCATCGTGGGCTGTGTGGGCAACATCATCCTGGACCCGCTGCTCATCTTTGGCATCGGGCCGTTCCCTGCCATGGGCATTGCAGGCGCGGCGCTGGCCACCGGGATCGGCCAGGCACTGAGCACTGGTGTCTACCTCGTGGTGTATGCTTCCACGGAGCTGCCCGTCCGGCTGCGCCGCGCCTGCCTGAAGTTGGACAAAGAGCTGGACACCCGGCTCTACTCCATCGGCATCCCGGCCATCCTCAACCTGGCGCTTCCCTCTCTGCTGGTCACGTTCCTCAACAGCCTGCTGGCCGCGTTCTCGGGCAGCTATGTGGTGGTGCTGGGCATCTACTACAAACTACAGACATTCCTCTACCTGCCCGCCAACGGCATCGTGCAGGGAATGCGTCCCCTCATCGGCTACAACTACGGTGCCGGGGAGCACAAACGGGTACGCCAGCTCTACCAGATCACCCTCATCCTGAGCGCCGCCATCATGGCAGCGGGCACCCTTGGCTGTCTGGCAGCCTCGGAGCCTCTCATGCGGCTCTTTACCTCTACCCCGGAGACGGTGGAAGCCGGAAAAGTTGCTCTGCGGATCATCTGCCTGGGCTTTGTGGTCTCCGCCATCTCCACCACCTCTTCCGGCGCGCTGGAGGGTCTGGGCAAGGGCACGCAGTCGCTGGTGATCTCCCTGTGCCGCTACATCGTCTTCATCATGCCGCTGGCCTGGGTGCTCTGCCGACAGTTTGGCCCTGTGGGCGTCTGGAACGCGTTCTGGGCCACGGAAGTGCTCTCCGCCATCGTTTCCCTTATCGTCTACAAAAAGAGCGTCTGACACGTTTCCGTATCCGCAAAAAAGGCTCCGGGCCTGCACTCCCCTTTCACAGGGAGGCAGGCCCGGAGCCTTTTCCATTTCAGCCCAAGGGCTGGTTTTTATTTGGTGTGCTGCTCGGTGCTTTGGTCGTCCGATGTAATCGGCGTATCCAGTTCCTCCACGGGGGCAGCGTTCTTTTTGGCCTTACGGGCCTTACGCTTGTGGATCAGCTTCCGTGCGAGGAATGCTGCCACCAGCAGCGCGGCTGCCGTGCCGCCGCAGAGCTCCCAGAGCGGGATGCCCTTGGGCACAAAGGCCATAACGATCTCGGTCCCGGCAGCTGTAAAGGTGATGTAGCTGCCAAAGGTATCGGTAGGCACTTTGATCCATTTGCCATCCTGCTGGACATAGACGCTGCCCTGCTTGCCCTGCGGCAGATAGCGGATGGTGTGGGTCTCCTGCCCGTCGTCCGAGAAGTCCAGCAGCCACTGCTCGGTGGCATTGGCCACGCCGGACGGCGTCTGGGAGGTAACGCTCAGGGCATTGGAGCCGCCAAACAGGCCATCCACATAGAAGATCGGACGGCCGTTGGTGCGGACATCAATGCTCTTCAGTGCCGGGATGTAAGAGGTGTACCGCGCCGTGACCACGGTGTCCAGATGGAGGTCATCCAGCACCGGGGTGTTCCACTCGGCAAAGTAGCCGTCTTTCTGGGGCAGCTCGGGGTAATCCGCCTCGGTAAACGATGCACCGTAAGTAAAGGTGCGCTGGTCCACGATGTGGCCGTCGGCCATAAAGGTCAGCGTCAGCTTTTGGAAGCCCTTGGGCGCGCCCTCCAGTGCCCGCATGGTATCGTAATCAATGGGCTCTGCCTGACCGGCACGGCTGATGCGGTCAACGCCGTGCAGGGTATCGGAGACAAACAGGTTCCCCGTGAACGTACCATCCTGGCCGCCGGAAATGGCGCCCCAATACTGACCGTCGGTGTTGCTGCTGCTCGTGGAGAGAGCCACTTCGGAGTTATCCCCGTCATCGTCCGGCTCATGGATCTCCACCATGGCGCGGTTATCCTTGATGATGCAGCTGTTGCCGGTCAGGACACTGTCCGCGCCCTGGCCCACGATGCCGCCAATGTACTTGCTGCCGGTCAGCTCACACTTAGCCCAGTTGGAGATCAGCTTTGCGGAGGAACAGCCTGCAATGCCGCCCACCTTGTTGTTGCCATCCACTTTGCCGTAAGCTTCGCAGCCCGTGATGTAGCCCAGATCCATCTCGCCGCAGATGCCGCCTGCCGCCTCTTTCTTGGAGGTAACGGTGCCCTCGTTGACACAGTTCATGACCACCGCGCTGATGGTGTACTCGGTGCGCAGGAGCGAACGGTTCTCATCCTTATCGTCGTCTTCGGGGTCAAGGGTGTTCTCCACCGCCATGGTACCCGCGATGCCGCCCACATTCATGTCGGCTTCCACGGTGCCGCGGTTGGTGCAGCCCTCGATCTTGCCCTCGTTCTGGGCCGTCAGATTCTCGGACTCATCTTCAAAGATGTTCTTGCTGCCGGGGTCGCTGATCTCTTCCACAGCATCCAGCAGCAGGTTGGAGACCACATTGATCTGGTCGTTGATGGAGCGGAGGTTTCTGGTGAGGGTGTTGCTGGCCGAGAGCATATCCCGGTTGAGGGTGCTCATCTGGTCGGTCATGTTCGTCACAGCGTCAAACAGTTCATCCTTGGTCGCGGTCATCTCGGAAGAGGGGCGCGGCACATGGATGGGATCCTGCTCCGCCAGCCAGTGGACGATATCCGCCGCCTGGCTGGTCATGCTGGTCAGGCCGCTCATGCCCTCCGCCATGATGCCGAGGCTGGCGGACATGTGGCCCAGCGTTGCGCTGGTGAGGGCGGAATCCGTCTTGAGGATATCCAGAGACTTGTCAAAATCATCCGCAGCCTTGCCCAGATCCTGTGCGGCATCGCTCAGGGAATCCAGACCCGCCTGAATGGAAGCATTGCCGGAACTGATGTTGCCGGTGTTGAAGCCCAGCTGATCCAGAATATCTTCCAGATTGCCCAGCCGGTCGCCCACATTGCCAAGCGCGCCGGACATGCTGGTAAGGGCAGAAGCCATCTGGGGATTGCCCTGCTCCGAAACGAGGTTGGCGGTGTTGCCCAGCAGCGCGCCGATCTGCGTGGCCAGGCCTGCCATGTTGCCCACGGCGCGGGTGACCTGCTTGCCGGCGGAAGCCAGCTGGCCGTCATCGGCCAGCAGCGTGGCGCTCCGCAGCAGGCCCAGGCCGGTGGTCAGCAGCTTCATCTGGCCGCTCATGCCGGAGCCCAACGAGAGGATGCTCATGGCGGAATTCGCTACCTGCAGCAGGGAGATGGCTGTTTTGATGTGATCGTCCACCGCGTCACCGGACACGCTGGAATAGCCGCCCAGAATGGTGCTGATGGCGCTGCTCAGGCCGCTGTCATCCTTGCCCGGCAGCGAGGCGATCAGGTCGTCCAGGCCCTTGCTGATCTGCTCCAGACCCTGCTTGCTGGAATCCAGCGCGTCGCTGGCCTTGTGCGCGCCGGAAGAAGCCTTGGCCAGTGCCGTGGAGGCGGTCAACATCTCGGCCGCCATCTCCGCGGTGACCCACTTGAGCTGGCCCACGGCGGTGGTCATCTGATCCAGTGCGTCGGTACCCGTGTCCATCACGGGCTCCAGCCGGGTAAATGTATCGGAGATGAGATCGCCCGTGCGGTCCACCTCGTCCGCCACTTCGTCAAAGTAATCGCCTCCCTGCTCCTGCAGACGGCGGGCTGCCTGCACGGCGGTGTCCATCTGAGAGTTCAGGGTGTTGAGGTCGGTATTGAGGAGGCTGGTGCTGCCGTCCATGTCATCGGCCGCGCCGTTGACCATGGTGTGCAGCGTGTCCAGCTCGGTGCGCAGACGGTTGATGGTGCTCTGGTCCAGGTCCAGCTCCACATAGGGCTCTGCCTGGCCGGCAATGCCGCCCACGTCCTTGCGGCCCTGTACCAGGCCCTGGTTGACACAGCCGGAGATCAGGCCATCGGTCCGGCCCACGATGCCGCCCACGTTATAGCCTACATGGGCATAGCCCACGTCGCCCGCGTTGGCACTGCTGAGGATCAGGCCGGAGGAGCGGCCTGCAATGCCGCCGGTATCCGAGGAGACATTGGAGACGTTATTGCTCAGGTCATCGCCCATATCCTTCTTGACCAGCTCCAGCAGGGTGGCCGGGAGGCCCTCCATATCGAGGGCGGACTCCTGATACTCGGAGTTGACGGCACCCACATTGGTGCAGCCGGTGATGACACCGAGGTTGTAGCCCACGATGCCGCCGGTGGCATACGCACCGCTGACCATGGCACGGGAGGTGCTGTGGTCGATGGTTCCGCTCGTCTCATTGCGGCCCACCAGACCGCCCGCCTCCTCCTCGCCGTGGACAGCACCGGAGAACGTGCAGTTGATGATGGTGCCGTAGTTGGTGCCCACCAGACCGCCTGCGGTCTTCTGGGTACCAGCGGGATTGACCACACCCTTGATGGTAAGATCCTGAATGGAACCGCCCTCTTCCAGGATGCCGAAGAAGCCGGCTGGCGAATAAGCCCCCACGAGGCTGACATCCGAGATGGTGTGGCCGTTGCCCTTGAACGCGCCGCTGAACGACGCAACGGGGGCCCACTCCGTATCCTCCAGCGAGAGGTCTTCCTGCAGGATCACGGTCTTGCCTTTGGACCACTGATCAAAGCCGCATTTGTCGGCAAAGGCCAGCAGGTCCGAAACACTGTTGATGTAAATGGTATCCGTCGGCGCGGTGTCGGCCGCAAATACCGGCAGCGCCGCTGAAGCCGCCAGCACCAGTGCCAGCAGCGCAGCGGTCAGGCGGTGCAGCAGCCGGGTGCTGCCCGCCGCAGACTCATTCGTCCGCATGGGAGTCGTTTTCATCCTGCACCTCCTGTGAGATTTTACCAGAAAGAACGGTAAGATGTACGTTTCCATCCACAATGGCGTTCATGGTACCGGCCACGGAGCCGTGCACCTCGCCCTGCACCATGCCATTGACACGCACCCGGCCGCTGGCCGTGTTGGTGTGCAGCACCACATGATGCATGGAGAACGAAGTTTTATCCACCAGCTTGCCACCTACCAGCAGGATCTGCGGCAGGACGAACAGCACCAGGAAGATGGAGATGATGGTACCGCGGCCCAGGCACTGGCCGATGCCCACGATGCAGGCATCGGACGTCATCTGACCGATCAGGGTACCGGCCACCGTCATGATGGAGCCGGAGGTGAGGATGGTGGGGAACGCAAAGTTCAGCGTCTCGATCATGGCCGTCTTATGGTCCATCTTATCCCGCAGCTCGTTGTAGCGGGTTGCAATGACGATGGCGTAATCGATGTTTGCACCCATCTGGATGGAGCTGACGATCAGGTAGCCCATGAAGTACAGCGGCGTGTGGATAAAAGCGGGGACGGAGAAGTTGATCCAGATTGCGCCCTCGATGACGAGGATCAGCAGGATGGGCATTGCCACCGACTGGAACGTGAACAGCAGGACGATCAGGACGATCAGCACGGAGACCACGCTGACCACAATGTTGTCGATGGCAAACGACTTCTGGAAGTCGTACTCGTTGGTGGCGTCGCCCGCCAGATAGATGTCGCCGTCCGGGTAATACTTCCGGGCGATGGTGCGCATCTGGTCAGTGAACTCATACATTTCATCCCCGCTCTGGAGGCTGGGGTTCAGGTAGACCAGAATACGGTTGTAATCCGCGCCCTGCAGCTGGGCCTTTGCGCTCAGCATCTGGGTCTGGGCATCATGCAGGTCGTCGATCTGATCCTGGTCCAGGCTGACAATGCCGGAATCGACCTCGTCACAGACGTAGAGGAACATATCAATGAGCGGCACACTGTAGTTGGAGAAGTTGCCAATGACCTGGCCGTACTCATCATTTTCCAACGCGTAGCCTGTGTAGACCACTTGGGCCAGCTCGTAATCCAGGCCCGCCATCTCAGAGAACTGGCGGGAAGTGAGCCGGTCTTCCAGCATGTAGCCGTCCATGGCCTCGATGTTGGAAAGGCCGCGGGTGTGGTCCACCTCATCGTGGCTTTCCAGTTCTTTGATCATGGCTGCTTCCACCCGGTAATCGTCGTTCTTTGGTACGACGAGAGCCACCAGGTTGGACTTGGTAAAGTTTTCGTCGATCATGTTATCGGCGATCTGCGTCTCATTCAGCACGGGCGTCTTGATCGGGCCGTAGCCATAGGCGTAGGGGCACTGTGTCTGGAAATGGTAGGCAAACACCAGCACCACTGCAAAGACGATGGGAACGATCTTGCGGGTTTTGTAAGCATAGCGGCCCACGAACGAAATCTTGGGCACAAAGTTGCGGTGCTTGGTCTTGCTCATGTAAGGGCCAAACAGCATCAGCAGGCCGGGCATGACCACGAAGACCGACAGCATGGAGAACAGGATGGCCTTGATCAGGCAGATGGCCATATCCGGGCCGATCTTGAACTGCATGAACAGCATGGCCACCAGACCGCCGATGGTGGTCAGGGAGCTGGAACTGATCTCCGGGATACTCTTGGCCAGCGACTCGATGACCGCCTCTTTCAAGGGCAGGGTCTCGTGTTCTTCTTTAAAATGGTTGCAGAAGATGATGGCGTAGTCCAGCGAAAGGGCCAGCTGCAGAATGTTCGTGACCGAGTTGGAAACGAACGAGATGGTGCCCAGCAGGAAGTTGGTGCCCATGTTGAGGATCATGCCCACCACGAAAGTGAGCAGCAGCACGGGAACTTCCGCATAGGTCTGGGAGGTGAAGATCAGCACCACCACAATGATGATGGCAACATACACCATGATGACATTGACTTCACGCTCAATCGTCTCCTCCTGCGTATTGCCCAGCGAGGTGGAAACGTAGATATCGTAGTCTTTCAGGTACTCCTTGACGCTTTCCAGCGTTTCCAGGCACTGGTCGTCGTCCTCGGGGTAATCGAATGTGATGGAGTACAGCGCAGATACATTATTATAATGGGCGGTGGTATCATCGTACTCGATCATCTGGATGCCCCTGAGGCCCGCCAGCTCGTCGTTAAGCTGGTCTGCCTCGTCCGGCGTGATGTTTGCCACCATGACATCGGCAGAACCGTAGGTGGTAAACTCTTTCTCCATAATGTCCAGGCCCATGCGGGTCTCGCTGGTCTTGGGCAGATAGGTGGTCAGGTCGCTTTCCACCTTGACCCAGCTGCGGGAGAAGATGGTGAAGACGGCCCCCAGAATGACGATGAGGAACACAAGGTTGCGCCGCTCAACAATTTGCAGCGCGAGCTTGTGCATAAAATCGTTTTTGGGCTGTTCCTGCTCGGTCATCGTGTTCCCTCCTCTCGGCAAATTGGGGCCTGGGTGAGTATCCCCGGGCCGCCGCGCGGTTCTTCGGCAGCTGATACGGCCTTTTGCAGCCGTGACAGTTTCTTCATAGGGTGCCTCCTATTCGTGAATTTGCAAAAGAAAAGCAGACAAAATTTGTACAAATATAATACTAACCCAACCTTTTTTAAAAAGCAAGCGACAAAAACGGCAAAATGATGAAAAAGGCTGGCGGACAAAAAACTTTTGCCGCACGTTTGCCTCAGGCGTTTTGCGTCCTCTGCCACCCTGCACAAACCGCCTGCACCGGGCTCTTTTTTTCTTGTGCCGAATGCCAAAGAGTGTTAACAAATTTTGACAGGGCTTGAAATCCATAGCGAAGCGGTATAGTATAAGGTCAGAGAGTAATCCTACCGCATCACTCGGGATTCAATCCCAAGCCATGCAGTCCCTGATATCATTTGGAGGTGTATTCCATGAGCAGTCCCCTGCTGGAAGTCAAAGATCTGCAGGTTACCGTAGGCGAGGAGCAGAAAGTGCTTCTGGACGGTTTGAACCTGACCATTTATCCCGGTGAGACCCATGTTCTGATGGGCCACAACGGTGCCGGTAAATCTACCCTGATGAGCGCCCTGATGGGCGACCCCCGTTATACCGTTACCCGCGGCCAGATCATTTTCAAGGGTCAGGATGTGACCCACGAGCCTGCCGATGTGCGGGCAAAGCTGGGCATGTTCCTCTCGTTCCAGACCCCCGAAGAGATCCCCGGCATCACGCTGGAGAATTTCCTGCGCACGGCCCAGAACGCCATTACCGGCAAGCCCGTCAAAGTGTTTGCGTTCCGTAAGGAGCTGGCCCAGCAGATGGAAGCGCTGGGCATGGATGAGAGCTATGCCGACCGCTATTTGAATGTGGGCTTCTCCGGCGGCGAGAAGAAGAAGAGCGAGATTTTGCAGCTGCTGATGCTCAAGCCCTCTCTGGCCCTGCTGGACGAGACGGACTCCGGCCTGGACGTGGATGCCGTGAAGACGGTGGCACAGGGCGTGCGCGCTTACCACAACAAGGACAACGCCCTCATCATCATTACCCACAACGCCAAAATTCTGGAGGGCCTGCATGTGGACTACGTCCATGTGCTGGACGACGCCCACATCGTGCGCACCGGCGACGGAAGCCTGGTCAATGAGATCATCGAGGAGGGCTTCCGCGCGCTGAAGGAGGACGAAGCCAAATGAGAGCCTTTGAAACAGAAAAGACCGACGTTGCCGAGGTGGACCGCAGCATTTACGACATCAAGGACAAGCCCAACGCTGCCTTTGAGGTCCATTCCGGCCTGACCCCGGAGATCGTCGAGAAGATTTCCGAGGAAAAGAATGACCCCGAGTGGATGCGCATTTTCCGCCAGAAGAGCCTGCGCATCTACAACTCCATGCCGGTGCAGAACTGGGGCCCCTCCATCGAGGGGCTGGACATGAGCAATATCGTCACTTATGTCCGCCCCAAGACGGAGATGCGGGGCAAGTGGAGCGAGGTGCCCGACGACATCAAAAACACGTTTGAGCGGCTGGGCATCCCCAAGGCCGAACAAGCTTCGCTGGCTGGTGTGGGTGCCCAGTATGACTCCGAAGTGGTCTACCACAACGTCAAGGCCGAGGTGGCCGCACAGGGCGTGGTTTACACCGATATTGAGAGCGCCCTCAACGGCCCCTATGCCGAAATGGTACGTACCCACTTTATGAAGCTGGTGCCCCCTACTGACCACAAGTTTGCCGCCCTGCACGGCGCGGTCTGGAGCGGCGGCTCGTTCGTGTATGTCCCGGCGGGTGTCAGTGTGGAGATCCCGCTGCAGTCCTACTTCCGGCTCAACGCGCCGGGTGCCGGCCAGTTTGAGCACACCTTAATTATTGTGGACAAGGGCGCTTACCTCCACTTCATTGAGGGCTGCTCCGCTCCTAAATATAATGTAGCCAACCTTCACGCAGGCTGCGTGGAGATCTACGTTGGTGAGAACGCCCGGGTGCGCTACTCCACCATTGAGAACTGGTCCAAGAACATGTACAACTTGAACACCAAGCGTGCCAAGGTGGAAAAGGGCGGCACCATCGAGTGGGTGTCCGGCTCGTTCGGCTCTCACACCTCCTGCCTCTACCCCATGAGCATTCTGGCGGGCGAGGGTGCCCGGATGGAGTTTACCGGCATCACTTTTGCGGGTGCCGGACAGGATCTGGACACCGGTGCAAAAGTGGTTCATGCTGCTCCCAACACCAGCTCCCACATCACCACCAAATCCATTGCGCGGGACGGCGGCGTCTCCAACTTCCGCAGCTCTGTCACCGTGCTGCCCAATGCCACGGGCTCCAAGTCGGCTGTCTCCTGCGAGAGCCTGATGCTGGATGACCGCTCCCGCTCCGATACCATTCCGGAAATGGACATTCGCTGCGATGCCGTGGATGTGGGCCATGAGGCCAAGATTGGACGCATCAGCGAGGAAGCCGTCTTCTACCTGATGAGCCGCGGCCTCTCGGAAGAGGACGCCCGGGCCCTCATCGTGGGCGGCTTTGCAGAGCCCATTGCCAAGGAGCTGCCCGTGGAGTACGCCGTGGAGATGAACAACCTCATCCATCTGGAAATGAAAGGCAGCATTGGCTGAAAGGAGGCCGGGAACGATGAATGATTTAAACATGAACCGCCTGCCTGTCCCCACCTGGAACCAGTGCGGTGTCAATTCCGCCCCCAAAGCGGCGGCACTGCCCGCTGTCCCGGCGGACGACTGGGGCGAGGTGAACCTTGCCTTTACCCTGCCCGCCGGTGTGGGGGAAGCCGAAGAAGATTTTACCACCTTTGCCGAGAGCGGCATGGGTGCAGAGACCGATGCATTTTTGCTGGGGAACGCCAATGTCCGCTCGGCCCTCACCGTGGCCGAGGGCGTGGAGGTAAACGACCCCGTCCAGTTTGAAGTCACACTGGACGCCGCCCACCCCACGGCCCTGAGCGTGTTCTCGCTGGACGCAAAAGCCCACAGCAGCGTGACGCTGGTGCAGGTGGTGCGTGGCGACGCCGAAAACGGTGTGGCCGCTTCCCTCACCCGCATCCGCACCGGAGAGGGTGCCCATGTCAAACTGGTACAGATTCAGCTGCTGGGCAGCAAGGCCCGCCGCTGGAACGCCGTGGCCGTGGAAGAGGGCCCCGGTGCCAAAGTGGAGCAGGTGCGTGTGGAGCTGGGCGGAAGTCTTTCCGCCTGCGGCACCCGCGCCATGCTGGGCACTCCCAAAAGTGAATATGACCTGGACGCCGTCTATTTTGGCGGCGAGGATGCCGTGCTGGATTACAATGATGTCTCCGTCCACACTGCCAAGGACACCCTGTGCGAGATGCACACCGCTGGCGTCCTGACCGGCAATGCCGATAAGATCCTGCGCGGCACCATTGATTTCCGCCGGGGCGCCAAGCGGGGCGTCGGCCATGAGAGCGAGGATGTGCTGCTCTTCAGCCCCCACGCCCGCAACCGCACCGCTCCCCTGATCCTCTGCGGAGAGGAAGAAGTCGAGGGCCAGCACGCGGCCTCCATTGGCCGCTTGGACGAAGCAAAACTCTACTATCTGCGCTCCCGCGGCCTGAACGAGGCCCAGGCCCGCCGCCTGATGGTGGACGCCCGCTTTGCCCCCGCCATTGAAAAGATCCCGCTGGAAGCTCTGCGGGAGGAAGTACGCGCCGAAGCAGCAAGGAGGCTGGATGAGACATGCTGACTACACAGAACAACCCCTGGGTAAAAGATTTCCCCATTCTGGCCGCTGACGAAAACGGCAATCGGCTGGTCTATCTGGACAGCGCCGCCACCACCCAGCACCCCCAGCAGGTGCTGGACGCCGTGCTGCACTACTACCAGAAAGACAATGCCAACCCCCACCGGGGCGTGTATGAGCTGGCCATGCGTGCCACCGACGCCCACGAAGGAGCCCGCCACCGGGTGGCGCGGTTCTTTGGGGCCGAGGATGATGAGATCGTCTTCACCCAGAACACCACCGAATCCCTGAATCTGGTGGCCTACAGTTATGGCCTGCATTTCCTGCATGAGGGCGACGAAATCGTGATCTCTGTCGCCGAGCACCACTCCAATCTGGTGCCCTGGCAGCGGGTGGCGAAAGCAACGGGTGCCAAGCTCGTGTACCTCTACCCCGGCCCGGACGGCCACCTGACCGCCGAGGAGCTGGACAAAAAGATCACTTCCAAGACCAAACTGGTCGCCATCGGCATGGTGTCCAACGTGCTGGGCCTGCGTGCCCCGGTGGAAGAGATCGTGGCACGGGCCCACGCGGTGGGCGCTGTGGTGGTGCTGGACTGCGCCCAGAGCGCCCCGCACATGCCCGTTGATGTCAAAAAGCTGGATGTGGATTTTGCGGCCTGCTCCGCCCACAAGCTCTACGCCCCCATGGGCATGGGAGCCCTCTATGCCCGCAAGGAGCTGCTGGATAAGATGCCCCCGTTCCTCAGCGGCGGTGACATGATCGGTGCCGTGCATGAGCACACGGCCACCTGGGCCGAGGGCCCCCGCAAGTTTGAGGCGGGCACCCGGAACGTGGGCGGTGAGGTCGGCTTTGCAGCCGCACTGGATTATATGGACGCCATCGGCTGGGATGCCATGATGGCCCACGAACATGCCCTGCTGGAGCGAATGCTCAAGGGAATGGCCTCCATGCCCTGGCTGACCGTCTACGGCGAACCCGTGGCGGACAAGCGGTTCGGCGTGGTGTCGTTCAACGTGCAGGATGTCCACCCTCACGATGTCGCCACCATCCTGGATGCAGGCGGTGTGGCCATCCGTGCCGGACACCACTGTGCCCAGCCCCTGATGGATTTCCTGGGCATCGGCTCCTGCTGCCGGGCAAGTCTTGCCCTCTACAACACGGAAGAAGACGTGGACGCCCTGCTGAATAATCTGGAAAACGTACGAAAGGTGATGGGCTTATGAACCTGAACGAGCTCTATACACAGATCATTACCGAGAACAGCCGCAGCAAACAGAACCGCCACCCGGTGGCGGGTGCCACCCACAGCCTGGAGGGCGTCAACCCCAGCTGCGGCGATGACATCACCCTGCAGCTCCGGGTCATGGACGGAAAGATCGAGGATGCCGGCTTCATCGGCACCGGCTGCGCCATCTCCCAGGCCTCTGCTTCCCTGATGATCGACCTGGTCAAGGGCCGCACCGTGGAGGACGCCCGCCGCCTCATCGGCCTGTATTTTGATATGATCAAGGGCAAAATCACGCCGGAGCAGCTGGATGATCTGGAAGACGTGGCCGCCCTGCAGGGCATTGCCCATGTCCCCGCCCGCGTCAAGTGCGCCGTACTGGCCTGGCACACGCTGGAAGAGGCACTGGACGGCGAGGGAAAAATTTGATTTTCGGATACGCAAAAATGAGAGGACTTGCGAGCCCTCTCATTTTTTATATAACCGATCTGCCGGACATTCGCGTCCATGATCTTCGGCACAGCCACGTTTCTCTCTGTATTGAGCTGGGCTATTCCGTCGTTCTGGTGGCGAGGCGCATCGGCGATACTGTTTCCGTCGTCATGCGAACTTATGCCCATTTGTACCCCAACAAGCAGCAGGAGCTTGTGTCGAAGCTGGAGGCCATCGGCTCTCCCACTTCTAACAACGATGACTCTGATTTGATGTCACTCGGCCAGGCCGAAAACAGGTGATGTCAAGGCCTGTTTTTTGATGTCATGATGTCACAAAAGCCCCGGAAAGTTTCGATTTCTCGAACCTTTCCGGGACTTTCAAATTATTCTTCGATTACTCGAGCTCGGTAGGTTTAGATCTTCACTAAACAAATTTGTTTAGTGAGCCTATCCTTGGCTGTTCACTTTTCCATGAGATTGCTGTGGTAGATGTGGCTTGCTGATTTTTTAGTATCA
>ERZ1034626.822-NODE-822-length-22075-cov-65.047457_pt1 | contig 22075 bp, 9 predicted proteins | sample MGYA00520652_ERZ1034626 | MGnify/ENA primary metagenome ERZ1034626 (study PRJEB33766, sample SAMN09781765) | gut metagenome | biome: gut microbiome | host: Homo sapiens | place: Madagascar | study: EMG produced TPA metagenomics assembly of the PRJNA485056 data set... | reverse complement strand
GGGCTTTTTTCAGCAGCCTCGTCCCCGCGTCGGCATTGCCAACTTGGGGTTCGATGCCCCAAGTTGGCAATACTTAAAGTATGGATATTCATGTATTTGCAAGTCAAGGCCTCGAGCCTTGACTTACAAATGCCGACGCGGGGACGCGTCGCCCCCAGGTTAGGACGCGTCCCCCCAATTAGGCAGATAAACTGCAGTTTATGGGTTTAATAAGTTTATGGGTTACTCGTATAATATTAACCTTCCTCTACCTTCTTTCTAATTTCGGGAAAATGTTCTAAAATAGTGTTGAGTGCTGCGAGGTTGCGGTCTGTTTGGCCTTTAAAGTTCCTCGTTTTGAGTGAAAGCTCTTTGGGCTTTCCTAAGCCGCGCGGCTTGTTGCGTCCAAACGGAACGGGAATGACGGGTGTGCCTTGTGCTACGCAGGCTGCCCAAAACCAAATGTCGTCGACTGTAGGAGCCAGACGCGTAAAGAGATCGACATCGAGCATATCGGCTTTTAGAGCGTGAGGCGGATATAGCACACCTGCCACGCCCGTTTGTAAATTAAGAAAACCACGGTGAATGCGTTTGAACACAAAGTCGTACCAACGGTATTTCTTCCATTGTCGGTACGGCGCTCCGAGTTTAATGCGTTTAGCGCGATGAGCGAGTACGGCATCAGGATATTGTGCGTGAAGACGCAGGAGGTCGCGTAGAAGGTGGCGGTGGTAAGCGATGTCGTCGTCGACGGTCACGATGATCGCTTCGGGAAAGTCGTGGAGAGCGGGTACGAGTTTGCGATACGAACGAATGTCGGTGGGGTAGTCACGTACCTCGAAAATGGTCGATTTGTTTGCTAACTGCCTTACACCGTCGAGTAGTTGCTCTTGTCCCTCGAACTGTGAAAGCGTAAGGTAAAGCACCAACTTGTCGGGCAGTACAGAACCATTTAATAAGTATTGTACAGCCTGTTCGGCATAACCGATGGCAGCAGGGAATGATGTCATCGATACGACCACCTGTGTTTTGTTATCTGTCATAATGATATGAGTCTTTTACTCGCTTACGTCGTTTAAGTCATACTGCGTGAAGTAGTCGTCTTTCACTTCACGTTGTGTGCCACTGGCGCGGCCGCGTGTTTGCTTCTCACAGAACTCTTCGTACGACCTTACGGCATAATGATTGATGCGTATAATGTCCTGTTGTGGCTCGCGTTGGCGAAAATTACGTGTAATGCGTTGGCCATGAGAGTCGGCTGCGTAACCGTCAATCTTTGCGGCTTCGTGACAACCTATCATGCCATATACGCGGCGAGGATTGACGATGCTCTTCACGTGGCGATTTAAGGGGTGCTCAGGGAGTGAGTGACGCGTGAAGCGTTGCATTACGCCCCCTTCGGTGTGTGTGCGGTGGCCGTTGCTGCCATAAATGAGCCAATTGACTTCGACGGCTGCAAACTGTTCAAAGCGGTTGAGGAAAGCGGGTATCGAAGCGTCTTTGACGGGTACGATAAACTCGTCCAGATCGATAAAGGCTATCCAACGGGCTTCGTAGCGGTGGTGTGCCAAGCAATGGTCGTAGGCGGCCAACTGTCGGCGGTAGCCAGGCCAAGGTTGGTAGACGACGATGCCCTGCTCTATGTAAGGCTTTAGTAATGCTTGTGTGCCGTCGGTGCTCTCATTGTCGTAGATGTAGAAGCGTTCTACCCCTTGCCGGCGGTGCCACTCTATCCATTCAGTAAAGTAAGGTCCTTCGTTCTTGGCAATGGCACATACGGCAAGGTGTACTTCAGGCGACTGCGTGTTGTGCTTCAATTCGTGCTTGAGTTTGAGAGCATTTATCAGTCCAAACCTTAAGATGCCTCGCCAGCGATTGCGTGTCATTTTGTGAGGTATGAGTCCTGCAATGATTTCAGCTGCTACTTTGTTCAAGGGGGAGAGTTTTTGGAGTTAGAGGGTTAGAGGGTTAGTGGGTTAAAAGGTTAGTGCGTTATTGGGGCAGAAGGTTAAAAAGTTAGTTTTAGAAATTCATCTTTTAAACTAACTTTTTAAGGGTGGTTCTAATAATTCTGAAATAGGGATTTGTGCGCTATCGGAAGTGTATTTTTGAAAGTTTGTGAGGGAGCATAGCGGGCTATGTGACCGAACAAACTTTCAAAAAGACACTTTCGAGAGCGTACAAATCACATTTCAGAATAGCAGAACTCTAAAAACAGAATTTTTAGAACCACCCTTAACCTTCTACCCCCTCAAACTAACCTCCTAAATTCCAGTCTATCCCTTCTCGAACGACGATTGTTCGGGCAGTATATGTCTGAAAGCTTCGTCGAGTTGTTGCATCACTTGATCATAGTGATGAATGTGGACGTTGTCGTTCAAGCAGATGAGTGTGTACTTCTGTTCGTAAATGGCCTTGATAGCTTGTTTAGAGCGTATCATGAGGGGAAACATCTTCGTGTCGCGATACGTATTATAAGGTGTGAAGTTGCCCTGACAGATTTGCCACGTGCGGAAGAGTTCGGGCGTAAAGTCCGTTAACGAACGGAAACGGTTGTGTGACGTTTCGGTCAATTCCTCACCAGCGGCTTTCCATACGTCATCGAATGTGCTCTTGAGGTAAGGCTGTGCATTGTGAGGCACGCGCAGTGTGATGAACTTACTGTAGAAGTGGAGTAGATAGTTCCAACGCGCCTTCATACCGTAGCTCTTGTCATACCACTTGTCGTGGTGTTGTGATAGCACCTTTTTCTTGTCGAAGTGGCGATTGATGAGCCGAATATTGTTCTTAATGCGTTTGTACCATTGCGACCATGAAGGGTTGTAGGAGAAGACGGCGATGTCGCATGGCAGTCCGTTCTGGAAGAAACGTTCGGGGCTGACGTGGTTGATAATATAGAAGTCGTCGTTGAAGTAAACAAAATGGTCGGCCAATCCCGCTATTCGATGAATGTAACGTTCAATTACGGCAGAGTTGTAAACGGGGAGAAACTCTTCTGGAATAATGTCTTTGTGGTTAACAAGGTGAATTTTAGGGTTCGACTCATCTAACCACTCAGGCTTTTGCCCGTCGGTTATAAAATGTATTTTGCGCACCCAGGGGGCGAATTGTTCTACCCCTCGAAACCAATATTTTAAGAAGCCGTAGTCGCGGAAGCGAGCATCACAGACCCCATTCTTTGTGTTATTTTTGTTGCCTGAATATTTTGAAAATTTGGCTTGCCACGTAGGGTCGTTCATGTCGACCCATGTTATTACAAAGTCAATATCCATATATTGTTATCAATATTCGGTTGTCATTTATAAAAAGCGAGTGTGCAAAGTTATGCAAAAGTTTTGGGAATGAGCTAATATGCTAATGTGCAAATGGTCGCCTTTGTACGCGCAGTTATAAAAAACATTACGTTATTCTCACATTTGTACATTAACTACGCACTTCTTCCATTCTGTGCAGTTGGTGTCGGTCAAACTGCATGATGATTTTGTGCAGCTGTGTGCCTTGGCGCAAGGCCTCGACGCGAGGTGCTTGGGCGTAAGCGTTGATTTGCGTGACGGCCTCGTCCCATTGCTTTTGTGCGGTGGCTTCGGTGTCGCCTTTGTGCAATAGTTTGAGTTCGAGAATGTAGCTATGCTTTGTAGCGTAGTGCGTCAAGTCGGGTAGGAGGAAGAAGTCGCAGAATCCGTGATTCAACTCCAACTCAGGCGCGGTGTAATAATAAGCGTTGAGATTGAGGTAAGCCATAAAGAAGCCTTGTAGGTTGCGTTCCGCCTCAATGCCGTCGCGCACAGACGATACTTTGGCATAGGCTTCAGCCATGTAGTTGAGTGCATCTTGCCACTTGCCTTGGAGTGCCATGTAAGTGAAGAGTACAGAGATCTCGTTGAGATTGATGTGGTTGACCTCTTGGTATTCCTCTAACAGAAAACCATAGTACTGCTTGCGCACGTTGTTATTGGGGATGCTGAGCACCAGCAAACTGCCCAACGTATCTTTAATGGTGAGCATGCCGTAGTAGAACAAGAGACTTGGAAAAATGTCAGGGTTGGTGATTTGGTGTGCGGGGAAAGTCTCGTAGAGGTTGCAAGTAATCTCTCCTGTTTCGGCAATGGTGCGAATGACGCCTTTGCGATCACCGTCCAACTTATCAAGCTGTATGAGGCGCTTCATCTTATTATAGTCCGTCTTGGTGTTCGGGTCGATCATCTCCTTTGGCCCTTCGCCACGGCTGATATAGTTGCGTAGGTAGTAGAGGACCATATCGCAGTTGAACACGCGGCTTTGCGTGTGGAGTGCATCTTCTGAGAAACAGTAATTGTCGTACCAAGGCTTCATCTCGTCAATCACAGCTTCAATGTTGCAGTCTGGGCGAATGGCACCCGACGCTTTGTAATAACTGAAGAGAGCATGCACGTCCTCAGTTGAGAAACCGAGCATTTGGTTAAACTCAGGTTTCGTAGAGATATGCCAACCAATGTTGAAGCCGCTGGTCACGTCGTCGAGCGTAACAGGACTTACGCCTGTGATGAAGATACGGTCAAATGACCCCTTGAACTTCTTAAAAATGTCGCGATAAAAGCCTTCGGCATGGGTAATGCTCCAATATACGTCCTCACCCTGCTCGTTGAGCACGGTGTTGGTAAAGTTGTCGTACTCATCGATGATGAGGTAGAGAGGGTACTCGTACTTTTTCGATTCATCGTTGATGAGGGTAAGTTTGTCGACCGCTGTTGCTGCACTTCTTACTTTTTTGACAAAGTCGTCGGTGTAATAGTCTTCATAAATGTCGACGAAACTGTCAAATACAACACGACAATAACTATCGAAGTTCTCTTCCAGCTTTTCAATTCTTCCTCCCACTTGTGAGAAGTCAAGGTGCAGTACTTGATATCGTCCTTGATTAGGCGTGGGGTGTTGGCCAATCCACAGCTTACCAAACCACTGCTCAAACTTATCCTTTGTGCGGCAGTCGTAGTAGGCGTGAAGCATGCCTAAGAAGAGGCTCTTGCCAAAGCGTCGTGGACGTATGAAGAAAAGATTGCGTGCCTCGTTTTCAAGCATGGGAATATACATGGTCTTATCCACGTAATATATGTTCTCCTCAACGATTGTGACGAAGTTCGACACACCATAAGGCAGTTCTTTTATAGCTTGATGCTTCATAATGAGATTGTTTTGCTGCAAATGTACGATATTTATTTAATGTGCAAATGCTTTGTTAATGTGCAAATGCTGAGTTAATGTGCAAATGTGAGAATGTGCAAATGTGCAAATGGTTGCCTTTATTTACAGAGTTAAAGATTGAAGACTAAGTAAGTGTTCATAAAAACTCAGTAAGTAAAGGCAACCATTTGCACATTCTCACATTCTCACATTTGCACATTTGCACATTTGCACATTAACAAGGCATCGTCACCTTGTTCACCGTTTTGCCCTCGTCGGTGCGCGCTTCGACTACGTAGATGCCTTGTGGCAGTTTGAGACGGAGCGAAGAGGTGAAAGGCTTCATCTGGTAAAGCACACGGCCAGCGGCATCGACCACTTCGACGTGCGTCAAAGGGTGAGCGGGTGAGGAGGTGATGACGAGGCGCTGATTGTCAACTTGAATTAGCGGACGCGTCAGCGAAGCCAAATCGTCAGGCGTAGGTTCGGCCGAAGACAAGATGTAGTAACGACCTACTGCATTGCCTGACACCTCCAACGATACGCTATCCGTCTTTGCTCCCGTACTGAGCGTGAGCGGTGTGACGAGTCCCGTTTGTTCGTCGAGTAGCGAGAGCGTTTCGTTGAACTCATTCAGCCCCATGAAGGTGAGGCGCGTCGGTGCATCACTGTTGCTCAGAATGCCTAAGGGAACGCGGAACATCGTGTGGCGACGGTTGATTGTGCTGGCCTGTGTGCCCGCCAAGGTATAAACCGTCGGTACATCGGCCAAAGCATTGTCAACGAGCGCTTCGAGGTCTTCAGACGGTTGGTAGTCGTTGTTGGCCTCGGTGTCTTTCACGACAATAGCTTCACTTCGCAGTCCACCTCGAGCGGCACGAATGCGCAAGGTGCGTAGCGAACCACCTAACGGTTGGCGGCGAGCCGGAGCGCGTAGGGTACTACCTACGGCCTTGGCACTCGTCATCATGTCTGCCGTAAAGCGGAGCGAGAGACTACCCGTGGGGTGAGCAGCTTTCACAAAGAAACCTTGATCTGGAGCGAGGACGCCTTGAGCCGTTGTGGCCGTGGCATCATTGACAGTTATCCACTGCTTATCGTCAGCATTCTGCATCACACCCAACTGTCCGTCAGCCGTGAGCAACCAATACTTTGCACCTTCGAGCTCAGGGGCATTCGTAGAGAAGAACTTGTTCATGTCGAGTCCGCACGTAAATGGGTTGCTCACTAAGAAGTAAGCGTTAGCCGTGTTCTTATTCGTGAGCGTCTGCGTAATCGTGCGGCTCGCCTCGTTCAGCTGGTCAGCGATAAGGCGATGACTCTTCGTGCGGTCGACAGTATACTCCTTACCATCAGTAGCTTGCGCCGTAGTGTAGTAACCAAATTTGGTGTCCTCCTTCGGCAGGCGGAAGAGCGACTGCGTATAAGTACTTGAAGCACCCTTTGCATTCACCTTCACCGAGAAACCACCTACGCCATAAGGCGTTTGCACATCGTTAAAGGTTTTGCTCCATGCGATGGCTTGGTAAACGTCCTTGTTTTGAACGGTAGCCTGTTGCGGTGCGTCGGCCGAGTAAGGTGTGAGGTAGTAGAGCAAGGAGTTGGCCTTGTCCCAACTGCGTTGGTAGACGGCTGGCGCAAAGCGGTTGTAGTCAGTCGTGTTGAACGTTACGTCGTCGAAGTAAGGCGTGAGTTGCTGCGCATTGTCAGTGGGCGCGTACCAATCGCCTGCGTAGGTATGCTGCAAGGGCGAACCTAAGGTGTACCAACGGCCAGGAGTGAGCGCGTATTCTACCCACGCTTGCGTATAGGTCAGGCGTTCGGGGTGGAGGAGTTCGCTGCCCGATTGCAACACAAGGTTGTTAGCCTGATAGGTTCCGTAGCGACTGCAAGGGTTGAAGCCGCCCTCCGTAGCTTGCTTTTGCGTCAGGAGGTGGTACTCAATGTCGGGCGTAGCAGTGCGCTGATCGCCTTCGTGTTCGATGAAGTGAACAAAATTATTGCCCTTCGCGCTGCTGTAATCCGTAGCGTAGAGCAAGGGGCCATTCGCCTGTGGCGTAACGATCACGTTGGTGTGCGACATTGGGGCAAAGCCTTGTGCCGTACCATTCTTCGCATTTGTCACGTAGTCGGGGGCATCGGCTGCATCGCGAAGCAGTTCCGTGCGATCGGCACGTGCCCAGTTGGCATCGTTCGTCCAGTCCGTATTACCTGCAGCACCAGTCCATACTTCATACTGCGGTACGATGATGAGGTCGAACAAGAGTGTACCGTCGCAAGCCGTTGACACTGTAGCATCTTTAGCGGCAAAGCGTTCGCGGAAGTCAATGCGCAGCGTATAAGTATAACCCTCGCGCGGATTGAAGTCGTTGAGGAAGTAAATGTCGGCATGCGCCTCCGTTGGGTTGGCCGAGAGAGCTTCAAACTCCTTCACATGTCCCACAGTGCGGAATCCTTCCACCTTGTTGCCAGCAAAGGTCTTGTACACCTCCATGTTAGGGTCGTTGGTAGCGGTGATATAAACATCTCCCAGGTCGCTGTCAGAGGGGAGAATGTGTTGCATACCCAATGCTCCATTGGTGATTGTAACCATCCTGCGTAGGGGGATTCGCAGCACGTTTTTGGGGGCGGTTTTGGCAATCTGTTCTCTCACCTCGCTTACGGCTGCCAGACTGGTGCGTATAGGTATGTTCGTTAAGTGGTCGGGGTAAGTGTCAGTCGCCCCATTCAGTCCGTCAAAGAGCTGTGGTGCTTTGCCACTGACCAAGATACTAATTCGTTCAGGGTCGTAGCAGTACTGCACGTTACCGTCGGCATTGGTATGGTCAATAGGAATGACTGTAACGTACTCTATCTCTCCTTTAGGCGTAGCCACAGGTATGAATACGTTACACGTATTGTTGAGCAAGAGCAAAGGTGCCACACTGTTTGATGTATTCTGTGTGAGTTGCAGGAGCACGTCAATGATCGGTTGCGTCAAGACGAACGCTTCGTCTCTTTGAGGTTTTGCTGCCGCTACAGTCGTAGCCGTAGGGTAGAAGTGGCGGAACGTCATCAACGCTTCGCGCAGCGTGATTTCGGTCGATATGGGGGCTTCGTGCTTGTCGATAGATCGCCACTTACGGTTGGCCGTATTGACATATATCTGTGTGAAAGCTCCAGCCACGTAATCGCGCCACCAGTCGTATTGTGTCAAGCGTTCAGGCTCTGTGCCGTTGTCGGCCGTGCCATTTTGCTTCACGCTGAGTGCCACACTCTTGCCCGCACAAGTTTGTACTTCATTGTCGATAGCCGTATCGTCATCACCGTCTTCCACTACGGTAATGGCAGACCCCGTACGGAAAGTACTCATAATGCAGCAGTCCGTACCCAGTTCGAAGGCATTGACTGCATTGTTAATCGTAATAGGGTCGGACGAGAAGCGCGGCTTAAACAGAATGTAATATTCGTGTCTCGGCCGAAGATTTGCCCCCTTAAACTTATCGCTAATGATAAAGTGGCGATCACCCGTACCAAAGGTTTCCTTAAAGCGTTGCGCATTCATGCCATGCAGTGCCTTGGCATAGTCGTAGGGCGGCAATAAGGCATCGTTATTAAAGTGGGTGGTGAACTCAATGTAGCGGAAAGCACGTTCCGGACCTGTTGTCACCGCAGGGTCGCCCACTAAGGCCGTTGTAAAGGCGCGCCTTACGTCGGTGGTAGAAGGAGTGTAGTTAGAGGGGTCGGTGGCTTTAGCCGTCAACTCTTTGTCGTAGAGGGCCTTGTCGAGTAGGCAGTACCACATATTGGGGTTGCCTTCGTCCAAGTCCTCATTCTCGGTCAAGTCCAATTGTTGCAAAATCACATCAAAGTCGGCCGTCATCTTAGCCAATGTAATCTGTTGACTACAAACAGGCGTGCTGCGCTCTAACTGCACAGAAGGCTTGAGTGAGAATACTTCAATATCGTCAATCAAGATGTCGCCACCGCGCGTGTTGGTACAAGCATTGTCAATCGTCAAGCGATATCGTGTGTAGGGGATAGTACTCTTGTTGATAAAGCTGAAGAACAGTTGTTGCCACAGACCGATGCCATTGTTATCGATGTTGTTATTAATCGTTTTGCCTGTGCGATCACGTGCTTGACCTAAGATAGCACCGGGGCAGTAACTATAGAGCGTGTTGACATCGCCACTCTCGGTAATGCCTTCTACGCGGAACACTACGTTGGCGGGCGACTCCCTGTCGCGGTCGGGGCTACTCATCCAAGCCGACACGTAAAGGCGCGAACCCGTACAGGCCTGACCTGAAAAGTCGATTGAAGCTACCTGACCAGGAAGGTCGGAAGCATCGATGTAGAGAAAGGCTGCGTTAGTGTCATCGTAGGCACCTTGGATATAGAAGTCTTTGTAGAACTTCTTAATAGGATAGAAGGTACCACGGTTGTCGGTGCTGTCGAATATCTTCGGAATGGTGTAGTTACCCCACGTACATTGGTCGGAGATAGTCCTCATTGGGGCAAAGCAGTATGAAGTGTTGTCGTAGTTGAAGGGATAGCGGTAGCAGCGGTCATAAGTAGTATTTGCTCCGTCACCTTGCCCCCGGTCAGAAAGGGACGTGTTGGTGCCCACAGGTGGCGTGAGGAAGGTGTCGTACAGGTCGGGGTCGAAGGTAATGGTGGCCACAGGATTTCCCGTCAAGGCTTGTAGTGCTTCGGGGGAACGGTCGGACTTAAACGAACCGTCAGCATTCTTACCAATTACTTCGGTGTAGAGAATGGGTTCGAAATCGTTTTCGAACTTGAGGGTGAACTTGGCTATTTGATATCGTATGTTGTCACTGGTACGTCCATATACCTTGAGTTCGCATTGGTCAGCCTTGGCTTCCCCTGTGCCAAAACCATCGGGGTCGTCAGGGTATTTGAAACCAATGGCACGCTCAGAAGCTGATGACAAATCATTGGCCTGGAAGCCCATACTCGTGATACCCGTGCCGAGCGAATCGTTTATCACAATTTCCAACGTTCCGCCATTGCTCTCCTCCGCATTTTGAAGGTTTTCCTCAGCTGCTGTAGCCGCCTTGTAGAACCAGTAGTCGGACTTTTGCATATCGAGGTTGACGGTAGAGAGGTTGAGCGTCACCTTCTTGCGTGGAAACGTAATAGTCTTCTCTTCCAACCAATGTTTGCTCCCCTCGCGATAGTTGAGTAGTTGGTTGGCAATGGCGCGTGCATTACGAATGACAAATATGTTGCGGCCCGTCACGGTCGGTTCGATTAAGTCTTGGTCGGTAGGCACGACGATGTCGTTGGTCACCTCGCCCGTATAGAGTGGATTGCCATTGTCGCCAAAGTAGTCGACAAAGTCGGTATAGGTCGTTAGGTCAGCTCCCAAGATGTATTCCCAATCATCGGGCACGTTCTCAGGCATTTGGAACGTCACGTAGTGGCCAACGAAGCTGCCGTAGCCCCCATTGAAGTTGAGGCGGTCGCCCACAACGAGTCCGTTGCTATACTTACGGCTACTATTGATGCCAAGGTAGAGTACGGAGTCGTTAACGGCCTCGTCCGTCTTATAATTATACCAACGCTGGTAGGCACGTGAACGCGTTGAGGCCGAACCAACCATACACGTCGGTACGTAAAGGTCGTGTGTAGATTGACACTTGAGGTAGTGCGTAATGGTGTACGTACTCGTCTTTTGCATCGGGCGCTTGGTGTAGGGATTGACCGTCCAGCCCTCTTCATCGCGCTGAATGAAACCTGTCATGGGGGACGTCTGTGCCTCGTGTGCCAACTTGACAAACCAAGAGCGCTTGGGACGGATCTCGTAGTTAGAGTAGTCCTCCGGTTGGGCAATCTCTTCAAAGCGCAAGTAGTAGCGGTTGGCCGCATTGCCCGTCATGTTCGCTTCGGTGTCGAGTGCAAGGTCGGAGGTGCTGCTGTTCTTGGCGAGTAGCCAACCGGTTTTGCCCTCTGTGCCTGTTCCGCCAACGAGTGTGAAGGTATAACGATCAATGTTGGCACGATAAGTGGCACTGAAGTGAGCCGCCAGTGAAAGGTCGTGCGTCACGTCGAAGGTCTTTTTCGTCGGATTGAAGTAGAGGTAATATTTATCTTTACTCATCACCACGAAGTCCTCCTTGCTCGGGCCCACGAAGGCCCACATTTGGTCGTTGACGTTGCGTTTGTCTTCTACAATAGCATCGACACTGGTGCCGTCGCCGTCGCTCATGTAAAAGTTGTGCGACTTGTCGTCCAACTTGTCGAAGTGAACAAAGTAGTAGAAGTTCTTGCCCGTCAATCCATCGGTAGTTAAGGCTGGACTTGTGGGGGCAGAGAAAGTAAAGCAGAGCGTATGCTTCTTGTCGGTGATATAAGTGCTGAAAGGCAGCAATTTCACGCTCTTGGTAGCCTCATCGTAGCCCAAGCAGAGGTTGGGTACGGTGGGTATTTTTCCGTCGGCAGGCAGTTGACCAAACATCCAAGTGAGGTAACCATCGGCTGTGGAGTGGTTGAACCAAAGGAAGAAGTGGGTAGCCTCAGCCTCATTGTCGGTAAGGATGACAGCGCCTTCGCTATTGGTAGTGAGGTATTTGCCATTGGCATTGCGTAGGACAAAGTCTTCGCGAGAGCCTACGTTCTTCCAACTATTGTGGTCGGTATTGGTGCTGCTAACGTCTTCGGTCGTTACGCGGCCGTCCTCTTGCGCCACAAGTTGTAAGGGCGTGTCTAATTCATTCAACAGGAGATTGCGATAGGAACCGCCATCTTCATCATAAAAATCGGGCGTAATGTCAGCCGCAATGAGGTTGACAAAGTTATTGTCGTTGTTAGGTGTGGTGAGGGCAAAGGCCCCTGTAGTATTGGTGTAATTGTGCGTAATGATATTGCTATTTCCGTCCGTTCCTACGAGTTGCAATTGCCAATAGTTGGGTTGTGTGTTGCTCTCGACCAAGCGCACATGAGTAGCTTCGGCAATGTTGGTCGTAGCAGCGAATTGCTGACCAGCCTCGGCCGTGGCATCGTATTTTAAGAAAGCACGGTTATAGGCGCTCTGCAGATAGTAGTCGCCTGTGCCTCGGCCGTCGTTCACAAACACCCAGAGTTGGCGCAAGTCGTCGGTGGCTGCAGGTTGCAACGAAAGCTGCGTGTTGTCAGCATTGAGCGTATAGTTATAGTGACTGCCGCTTTGCGTCTGTAAGTAGTAGAGTTGGTAATGCACGCCATTAGCCGAACTAACGGGCAACTTCGGGGCGAGGGGAAAGGAACGGAAGTGGGCCACACTGTAGCGCGTGTTGGGTTGTCCCCAATAGAGGGTGCCGTCCTCGTCGATGCAAAGGGCATGCTGCTCATCGGTGCTGAGCAGATTGTCGCGCATGAGGTTGTTGTTCTCGTAAGTGTTGCGGCTAAACTCAAACTGATAAGCCTCTTCTTTGTTGGTCGTTACGCCGAAAGTTTTGTCTTTATCGTTATAAGTGATGAAATAGCCCGCCTTATTGCCAATGTTGAGTCCGTCAATGCGCCATTGATAGAGGCCGGGTTGGTCATCTTGGCTATTAATGGTATGGGCGTGTAGTTGTAGTCCCTTATTGTTATATCCCATAAGCAGGGGCTTCATGCCCATAGCGGGGAATAAAAGGTAGCGATAGATAGTGTCGCCAAGGTTGGTAAAACGGACGCGATTGGCGATCAGCATGTATTGAATACCACTTGTACCCACTCTGTTATCGTTGACACCGTAGGCTGCCATTATATTATTGCTATTGTAGTTGTAAATAAGCCAATGGCCGTCACTGCGAGGGTCAGTGTTGTCGGCAATATCGCAGAGCTTGTAGCGGCCTTTAGTATCGCGCACAGATGGGTCGGCGGTGACGCGTTGGTCGGTGCCATCGCAGTAGATATAGTGTCCCCTGAAACTTTTGATATAAACGTCGCCCAAGTCGTTGGCTTCGTAAATGCTCCAGCGCAGGTCCTTCAAGGGCAGAAGGGTCTCAGTAGTCTTTTGCAACACTTCACCGTCGTTGGCATCTTGAAGCAGCTCGTCGCCATTGGTGCGGAGGTCGATGTGATAGTAATACGGCTTGTCGTCAGTGCTCACCATGGGGCAGAACAAAGCACCGCGCAATGAGGTGGTGCGGCGCACCACAGCATAGCGCGAGTTGGGGCGTACCAACAGTAGCTGACCATTCTTCACACCGAGTGTGTTGTACGTGTCGGTGTTGCCATAGAGCGTATAGTTATAGCGCGTAGCACCAGCGGAGGCTGTGTAGTAGGTGTTCTCGCTGCGTACAAAGATAGAGGCTTCGGCCTTGTTGGCCACGCTGCTGAAGGTCTTGGTCGTCGTATCGTACTTAACGTAGTGGCCAGCTTTGCTCTTGATAACTATGCCTCCGACAATGCCATTTTGTTCTGCAGTCTCGTACGTCCACTGGTAACCATCGCCTATGGGCTGCGTCTCGGTGGTAGCTACGGCTATGAGCGCGCCGTCCTTCTCGAAGAGTGCGGTGCGGCCGTTACCCGTAAACTCTAAGTAATTGTATTCGCTTACATAGGTAGAGGGCTTGAACGAAAGGTAGTTGTAGTCCGAAACGGCTTCACACTCTTTGAGCTTATAAACGTCCGTGTTGCGCAAACCCATGGTGTGGTTGGGGCTTGTGTTGAGCGGCATGTCAATCATCCAATACGTGGGTTGCGTGTCGTTTTGCATAAAGCGGTAGACGGTGGTAGAATTTTCGTCATATTGTGGACGAATGACAAATTTCGACCCATCGTAACACAAGTATTCGCCCATTTGGTTGACCAAGTAGAAGTCGCCCTCTTTGGCTTTAGGGTTGAGTGCGGTTTTCAGTATCCAGTTCTGATTAATGTTAGCAGGGTTCGCCTCGGTGTTGACTGTCGGTGTGTCATAGCCATTGGCGGTGAGGGTGAGGCGGTCGTCGCCAGCGTGGTTGGCCTTGAATTGGAGTTTATAATAATAGGTATCGTTGATGGTAGAAAACTTGGGCAATGCCGTACCAACGACCTGCGCTGTACTTTCTACCATGCGCGTAACGGTATAGAGCGAGGCAGCAGCATTGCTCAGATAGAGGACACTGTCTTTATAGCCAATTGCCTTGGTAGCATCACTGGCCAGGGTGAGGGAAATGCGTGTATGGTAAGGATCGTAGTCGTTGCGAAGGGGGAAGAGGGCAACGGCCTCGTCAGCATTGCTCGTAGTACTGAACGCGTTGTCAGTATATTTTAGATAGTGCCCCAATTTGCTCTTCAAAGCATAGGCATCGGTTTGGCCCGCAATGGCTTCGAATTGCCAAGTGTAGCCGTCAGCATTGTCGTCATCAGCAGGTGTCTTGACGGTTACGTTGTTCCCCGTATTGCTATCATAAAGCGCTTGTGCTCCTTGTGCGGTGAATTGAATGACGTGGGGTTGGTTGAGCAGGCGGAAGTCGGTCTCGATAAAGCGCATACGCTCAGCAGTGTTCATGGAACTGCCGATACCTATATCTTTACTATTACTGTCGTAGGGGTTGATGAACTTGGTTGTGCCTTGGTTTTTAACGATAAAGGTGCCAGCATAATCTCGTTGGTCGGCCACATCACACACTTGATACTGTCCGCTGCTATTGCGTTTACTCTCGTCGGAGGTAATGTATTGGAACGTGTCGTCGAGTTGGGCTATGTAGTTGCCGGCCTTGCTCTTGAAGTACACGTCGCCTTGGTCGTTGGCCTCGACGAGGCTCCACATGTAGGCATTTAAGTATTTAATGCTGGGCGTGGCGGTCTTGATAAGTTTGTCGCCACTCTTGGCAGCATCTTTGATGCACTCCGAACCACTGAGCAAGAGTTCCATATAGTACCAATGCTCATCGCCCGTGGTGCTAACCATGGGGTTAACGTTCGGGCCACTAATAGTCGTGGCCAAACGCACCGTGCTGTAACGTGAATTAGTCACGGCGAGGGTGAGTTGTCCATTCTTCACGGCCAAAGCGTTTTTCCCCGTTAGACTGCTAATGCTGAGGTCGTAACGGGTGCTACCAGCCGTGGCACTGTAATACTTGTTAGTACTTTTCGTAAAGGCCGTGGCTGCGGTGGCATCGGTAGTCGTTGTGAAGGATTTATCCGCCGTGTTGTACACCACATAGTGTCCTGCTTTGCTTTTGAGTACGACTTCTGAGGTCGTGGTGTTGGGCGCAGCTTCAAACGTCCATTGATAGCCAGAGCCAGAAGGGGCATTCTCGGTAGCGTTTACTACCGAGAGTGCCCCATCAGTGTCGAGCAAGACGGTGCGCCCGTTGCCCGAGAATTGGATGTATGTGTATGTTGGGTCGTCTGCTGCCATGATAGGCTGCATTCCCAATGAAAGGATCAAGAGAAGGAGTGTAAACAAACGTTTCATGTCTACAAGGTTTTTGCTTCTTAGTTAACGGGGTTTCTTTTGTTTACGAGTTAACAAGTTAACGAGTTGACAAGTAAGTTAGTTTCAATTGATGAGTTAGTGAGTAGGTATTTTTAAAGGTAACCTGCTCGTTAACTAGTCAACTCGTTAACTTGTCAACTAAAAAGAACTTGTCAACTAAAAAACTAATTTCTAACAATATAAATCGTACGCGTATAATTCTGTGTAACGCTACCAGTGACGAGTTGCAGGTTGAGGCGCACGGTGGCGGTCCCTTTGTTGCCTTCAGCAAGGGTGCCGAGGATTTCGCCCGTTGTGGTATCGAAGGCAGGCTGACTGCTAAAGATTCCTTGCGGGTCGAGCACTGTGAGCGAATAATTCGTCACGCGACTTTTGTCGTTGAGGTTGATATAAGACTCAGGGTGCTCGCGGTCGACATACTCATAGAGCGTGGGGCGGAGCTCAAAGTCGCCACTGCCTGAGAAGTAAGCGTAGAAGTCGTCATTCTGTTTGACCACGTAAGCGGGATAGCCGCCAATGGGCGCGTAGGCACTGGCTTCGAGCTTCAAGACAAAGTCCGTTAGGTTAATGTTGACAATGGCCACGTTGTTACGTGGAATGCTCGTGAGCTGAATGAGCGCATGGCGTGTGTCGTTCTTCCAAGTGGTGCCGTTGTCGGTAGAGCGGTCCATGGTAATGGTGAGGGGAAAGGACTGTCCGTCGGTGTTGGCCTCGCTCTCGTTGATATAGAGATTATTAAAGGAAGTATTGTTCGACTGTCCCGGACTGATTATGGGCGCCTTGTCGGCTGTGGCTGTAAATACGTCAACGTTAGTGGTGTCGTGTTGCAATCCCGTGAAGTTAGTCTTGATCAAGTTGTTTTGGTTCTTAGGGGGAAGCAAGTAAATCTGAGTATTGTCCTTGGTAATGCTACCCACTTTCAAGCCGCGAATGCGAAAGGCTGATGCCGAACGATTGTTAAAGGCAAACTGCATCTTGGCCAACATACGATAGAGCATGAGCGTAATAGTTTGGTCCTTGTCAATGGTGAAATGATTTTTATCGCTCATCGGAATGCCCTTTTTGGGTATCTTGTAGTTGTTATAGTCGCAAGTGGTCACTTTCGGATCTAACTTTTCAGGTGACGGATCTAACCCTTCAGGTAACGGATAGCCAACGGTAAAGGTAAGGCCGTCAAGGCTGAGTGATTTCACCTCGTGCGTAGCAGCATCAGGGGTGGCAGGATCAGTATCGAAGTCAGTGCGGTTGGCAAAGTTATAGAACAAGTATTCACCGTTTTCTGTCGTGATCGTCGTTACCTGCTTGCTCTTGTATTCCGTTTCGCCAGCGTCGGTAGGTACGTTGATGATACGTTCCACCTTTCCCGCCTTGATGTTGTACATCACGACGTAAGCATTATGAATGTCATCGCCCGCGTCGTGATAGCTACCACCGAACGAGGCCCGCGTTTTGTTTTGCGCCACAGCCGTCGGGTCGTTTTGTTGCAACTCAATGCGCACCGTGGATCGCCCGCGCTTTATGTCGTCACCTATTTCGTTAGAACAGGCGGAGAAGAGTAGTAGGGGAATAAGAAGGTATAAGAGTTTCATAAAAGGGAAGGGGGGTTAATGTGAGAATGTGCAAATGTGCAAATGCTTTTTAATGTGCAAATGCGTAGGAAATGTGCAAATGTGAGAATGTGCAAATGTGCAAATGGACGCCTTTTATTGCTGCGATTGGCTAATGTGTAAATGATCTTTTAAAGCATTCATTCATTTGCACATTTGCACATTCTCACATTTGCACATTAAAAAAGCATTTGCACATTCTCACATTTGCACATTTCCTATAGGTCAATATCAGGTGCCACGATAGGAATCCAGTCGCGCACTTGAATGAGGATTAAGCCCATAGAACTTACGCTATTGATGCGTACTTGGTAAATGTGGTTGCGCACAATGCCATATTTCATGGCCAAGGCATCAGAGTTAGAGTTGTATGGGTCAGTATGGCGAATGAAGTATTCGTATGTCTTCTGTACAGCAGCTTCGCCAGCCTTCTTGTAATAGCCCGTAAAGAGCAAGCCCGTAACGTAAGCCTCTTTGTTAGCACCTATGGTAATGGTGTTCTCTTTCGCATAGACGAGTCTCTTATACGTCAAGCCGTCCGTAGCATCGGTGTAACAGTTGGGGGCGCCGTTGGTTATCTGCGTTATCTTGTTCAACCCACTGTTGCAGGCTGCAAAGCTGGACTTCATTTCTTCATATCTATTGGTGTAGCTTAGCCCTAAAGCATTGCTTGAAGGGCTTTTTTGAAGAATGTAAGGGTCGACTACATAGTTCGCTGCGTTGCCGTCAGAGCTGAGCAACTCCTTCCCTAAGTATTGAATGGTATTAAACGTCTTGTCTTCGGTAACGCGCTTCAATACGTACTCCTCACTGTTGAGTAGATTGATAGGCGTCACACCCGTCAAGTAGAAGTAGTCGGCATTCGGTTCTGTACCAATGGTATATTTGTAGCCTTCAAGCTTCTTATTACCTCCTGCCGTGTTGACCACCTCGCTGACCCATACCCCCTTTCCACCTGCTGAGAAGTCGATGCGTGCGGCCAAGCGTTGCACGTCGGCTTTCATCTCGACCAATACGCCGTCCTTTACATTAGCCATGTTGGAGCGGCCCTCGATATGGATTGACTTGTCGTCGGAGGACGACATGGCAAAGGTTGAGCAAGTTTCGGGCTGTTGTAGCGTGCCGAAGGTGGCATTGGCGGTCGTCATCTGTTGCACATCGCCCAAGGTGTTGGCCGTGAGGCGTCCCATGTTACAAACGATAATCACATGGTAGTCGCCTGCGGGAATGGAGTAGCGCGTATCAACCACGGACGAAGTGTACACGGCTCCGTAGGCAGAAGAGTGTTCTGTGTCCTTTGAGAAGTTGGGTAGGTAGACACTATATAATATAGGAGTGTCAGCTGCTCCATTTATGCCTTTATCATTTTGGTAGATAAAGAGCGTAGCGTTATAGACCGCTTTTTCGTTCTCATCGTCAGCCAGCGTACCATCATCTTTAGACGGTCCAGCCGCACGAGTTCCTGCTCCATAGCCACCTGTGCGCACTTCCACTTTAAAGCACACGTTCTTAGCCACATTGTCCACCTCTTCCACATTGTCTTTGCTGCACGACCCAAAGCTCATGGTACAGACCATGAGCAGCAATGTGGACAATATGTAGTAGAGGGATTTCAAGTTCATGAAATTTTTTTTTGTGTGTATCACTTAGGGGTTACGCGTCCCCCCCGTTAGGATTAAAGTTCAACGTTTTGCACGCGATAGCTCCAACTGAGGGCAGCGATGCTCACGCTGATGTATTGCCACTTATCGCCAACGAGGTAGAAGTCGAGGGCAAACTGATATTCGCGGTCTAAATACTCTTGCGCTGAGTAATTGTAACGCTCGTAAGCCCTACGGCCGTCAGCCAAGAGGGCCGGAAGATTGACATTGGCCACTTCCTTGCCTGTGCGCTTGTTCGTAATGAGGAGGCGTGCGTCAGCCTCGTTATTTTGATGAGCAACGAGGCGATTGGTCATCAGTTCGTAGTGCGCCGTGTGCATAAGATTGGCTGTCTCGCCCTCAGCGCGTGTGCCGAGTGTGGTAGTCCACTGCGTGTAAGGTGTGTAGCAGAGGCGCGTGTCGGTAGCGTCAGGCTCATTGTTGTAGAGCAAGCGACCGTTTGTATCGTAAACCTTCACGTCGTAGTCAGCATCGTCCATGTCAGAAGGGTCGACTGTTTGACGCAGGGTAATATTCACTTGTTTGGTGTCACGTAGGAGTGATATTTGGTGTTGACTCACCTTTTGGGGTTTTATCGTTACCCAATCATTGTCCGCTGTGAGGTTGCGCGTAGCCCAAAGCGTGTCGAGTGGGCAACCTTTATGATCAACCCAAGCTGTAGCGCTCGTAGCGTCCGTAGCTTCGCGGTCGAGTGTAACTTGTAGTTTGGTAATATCATCGCCATTGTTCAGTTCTGCTTGGCGCAGTTTTGCACCAGGAGTAGCAAGCGTCTCGTTATAGTCCTTTTGATACGCCAAAGCCGCAATGCGGTAGCGTCCCACGGGGAGTTCGCTTTCTGAGATGTGCCACGTAAAGTCATTCTGTTGTAAGGGTGCCGTGAGGGCCGTGTTGGCCGTGTCCTTATGCAGCACCAGTTGATTATTCTCATCAAACGCATACAAACTGATGCCGCCCACATGGTCTTTGAACATGTCGGCACGTTGAATGTTATAATCGTACTTAAAGGTCACATCGAGGCCAGAGGGACATTCTGCAAGGTCGGTATCCATTTGTGCGCAACTTCCCAACGAGAGTGCTGCCGTCATCATAGCCCATCCAGTGATTAAGTAAGAGAATGGTTTCATATCAGAGTGATTGTCGTAATGAGAAATAGGATTCGTTTAGTTAATTAAAAATGGTTTTGAGTTTAGAGGTTATTGGGTTACAAAGTTACTTTCATAACCCAATAACCTCTGAAACTCTTAACCTATTGAGAGATTACAAACTTAGGCTTTATTGCAAGTCAACGTCTTGTGAACGCTTAGCCCAAGAGAGAATGTTGATAGATACGCTGATGTAGCTATCGAGATTATCATCAGGAGTGCCTTTGGGAGTGTTGATGGCAGACTTGCCAGGACGCTTAACACTATTAATTTTGAGTTCGTACCAGTTGTTACGAACTACACCATAGCGGCCAAGGTAGTTAGCGTCGCTGCGGTTGTCACTGCCTTCAGGGTAAATTTCGCTAGTATTTGTGCTTGAAATAGGCGCGTTACCAGTTTGATATTCATCTTTATTCCAAGGAGTGAGTAGGTCACCGAAGTGCTTAATCAATACAGGGTAGTAAGCATAACCATTTGTGTATACAGTAATTTTGCCAAAGTAATTCTTGATAGCTTCAAAGGCTTTATCAGTACTAGTACTACCTGTTGTTCCATCAGTATATGTTACAGAACCAACCTGTTTGCAACCAGCAATAGGGGCGTTATGCTCATCTTTTGCGTCTTCTAAAGTAAAAGAAGCTACCTTCTTGCCCTCTGCTAGAACTGCGGTTAAATTATTGGCAGCAGTTATAACTTGATTGTTAAATTTTGCTTGAGAAACGAAAGTGTTTACATCGTTGTTGTACATGTAATAAGTGGTGCCAGCTGTTTCACCATCTTTATACATCTGTACTCGCAGGATTGCACGTGTGGTGTTCTCTTGTGTCTGATTCTCAACATCGAAAGTGTTTTCCATACAATAACTTGCTTTGTCTATACTTGTGAAAGTATCGTATGTTGTGTTGGTTTTAAGACCAACTTTTGCTTGCCCAGTATGGCCTGCAAGATTGGTATAATTAGGATCCTTAGCCCAATAGGTACGATAAAGGCTCTTACCTTCTACGGAAGTACCATCTACAGAAGAAACACCGATAAAGCGATATTGGTCTTCGCCATTTACGCTTGTTGATTTCGATTTTAAATTGAACCATGAAGAAGTCTCATTAGCGTTACGAACAATGTAAGATGTAGTGTTCGTATTGTCCAATACATAGCCATCAATGTTATATTTGATACTTGTATTGGTAATAGAAGGGGTCGCTCCAGTGCTATTATTTACAGTGACCTTAGCAACGCTACGTTCTACATAGATAGTAGCAGCAGTATTTTGTTCAGCTTCTTCGGCAGTAGGTTTGATGTTATCCTTATTAATGGTTGCCAACGTTGTAGTTGCGGCAGAAGAAGGAGCAGTCGTACTACTACTTTTCGCAGTTGTTAATGGAGCATTGGTCATAGTAAATCCCTTAGCTACATCAACGTTTAAATTTGATTGAAGCTCTTGGAAATCTGTGAAATTCCCATTGAAGTTTTTTGTAGTAGTACTAGGAACACCAGTAGCACTAGTAGTAGTAACATCATATTTCAACTTGTTACCATCTAAATGAAGATTAGAAGGCATGTTCAAAATAACCAAGGCTTTAGCGTAAGGCTTTGTTATTTTGTTGATTTGTTTTGTAAGCTTCCCTTTAGAAATGATTTGATCATTATCTCCACCTACTGTGGTAAAGCTAAGTGGTAGATTGTAGGCAGCTTCAAATGTCATAGAAGCTTCGTTGTCTGCGTCGCCAGAGAAAATTACGAGCGTAGCATTTTTAACTGCGTACTCCTTGTCGTCGCCCTTTACTAAATCGACGTTGTTTGCACGACTTCCCTTAGAACCCACGTTGTCAGGCATGCTGATAGAGAGGCTCACGTAGCCTGTTCCGTCAGCATTCCAATGTCCCTTGTTGTTGTCCACAATCTCGGGACTATCGCTACAAGCAGTCATTGAAGCTGCGGCGATGGCTGAAAGTAAAAACTTGTTCAGTTTCATTGTTTTGAATGTTTAAGTTGCTTATAAAATTTTATTGAATTCTTTGTTAGTGTTAGTGGAGGTAGGTAATCAGGGGTCAACGCAGTCTCACCTGGGGGCAATGCAGTCTCACCTGGGGGCGACGCGTCCCCGCGTCGGCATTGTCAAGTTGGGGCTCGATG
>ERZ1034626.821-NODE-821-length-22094-cov-5.799265_pt1 | contig 22094 bp, 20 predicted proteins | sample MGYA00520652_ERZ1034626 | MGnify/ENA primary metagenome ERZ1034626 (study PRJEB33766, sample SAMN09781765) | gut metagenome | biome: gut microbiome | host: Homo sapiens | place: Madagascar | study: EMG produced TPA metagenomics assembly of the PRJNA485056 data set... | reverse complement strand
GTTCATTTTCATTACTTTTCAGATTTTCCACGTATCGCACAAAAAACTATGTTCACATAGTACATGTTTACTAGATTTAAAAAGTAACCCTCTAACGCACAACAACAAAAAGCCTCACAGCATATCCATAATGCTTGTGGGGCTTTTTGTTAAAAAGTTTCTCTAAACTCGTATGTACAATTTTTCTATTTCTTTTCCAATATAAATTTGCTAATCAGCTCGTTCATTGTCTCCGCCTGTGCTGAAAGCTCCTCACTTGTTGCTGATGTTTCCTCTGCATTTGCTGAGTTTGACTGTACAACATCTGATATCTGATTAATGCCAGCCTCTGCCTGCTCCATAGCCTTTGCCTGCTCCTCTGCAATCTCGCTGAGTTTTTGAGAAGAATCTGCAACTTCCTTCATACCATTGATAACCTTTGCAATAGAAGTACTTACGCGCTCTGCAGCTTCATTACCCTCGTTAGATACCGCAATGGCACTCTCTATAAGCTGACGTGTGTCAACTGCAGCCTTGGCACTCTGCTCTGAAAGACTTCTGATTTGTCCCGCAACAACTGCGAATCCTTTACCTGCCTCACCTGCACGCGCTGCCTCGATAGCTGCATTGAGTGAAAGAAGGTTTGTCTGACTGGCAATATCCTCAATCTCAGAAATGATATTCTCAATCTGCTTAGATGTATCATTGATGCGTCCGATAACATCAACCATGCCCAGCATCTCTGTATGGCTGTGATCTGCTTCCTCAGCATACTCCTGTGCAATCCTGTATGTATCATTGAGCTTCTCAGATGTTTTCTCAACACCGCCTGTGATATCTGCAAATGTAGCCTGAAGCTCCTCAATGGCTGCTGACTGGTCCATAGCACCTTCTGCCATTTCCTGTGATGCCTGAGCAAGGTTGTTAGAACCTGCTGTAACAAGTGATGATATCTCGTTGATATGTGACATAACATCATTCATCTGTGTCTTCATCTGACGCATTGCCATGAGAAGTCCAATAAAATCTCCGGTATATTTATCTTCCATGTCTGATGAAACTGTATAATCTCCTTCTGCCATCTTTCCAAGAAGCTTGTCAGAGTCAGATATGATAGTCTTAAGGTCTGCTGCCATGTTTTTCGCAACCCCTACCATATCAGCAATTTCATCTTGTGAATCAACTGCCGGGAATGGAGCCTCAAGATCACCCTGTGCAAATGTACGTAATCTCTGTTTTAACTCATCGAGTGGTTTAGAAATACCAACTGCAACTTCGTCCCCGATTTTCATCGAGATAAAATATGAACTGACAATGATAACAATAACAATACCAAATACGGCATATGATACTAATGATAATCTCTTGCTTAAATTATCTCCATCTGTTACCTTTGTATCCATAAGGGCAACAAGCTGCTGATATATATCATCATATGCAGGTGCAAGCTCTGCTACTGCTCTCTCCTCGGCCTCCTTCTGTGTCTCAGGATCTGTAGCATTCCTACCTAACTGTCCGATTTCATCATCGAGACTCCAGTATGAGTCGAGCTTACTGTTTATATCATCATATATAGCCTGCTCCTCATCTGTCTTTATAGAGCTTTGCAGCTCTTTCCAGTATTTTTGAAATGATTCCTTTTTAGAATCATGTGTATCAGACATCTTACTTAATGTGTCAGAAGCTGTATAACCGATAAGAGCTCGTGTAGCGCTTCGTGTCTCTGAGAAGGTTACCATAACCTTTCCTATATCTCCCTGTGAAAATCCGTAAAAGGTTAGTGCGCTGGAATATCTCATTGATACAAGAATCATAAGAATACCCGCGATAACCCCCGATGCCGATGCTACAAATGTAGTCAGTCTGAAGCCTTTCTTTAAACGATTTTTGATGCTAAGTGCTTTCCACTTTGACATGTCTAATTTCATGATATTTCCTCCACATGAATAATGATACTTATATACTATTCTTCTATTATACACCTCTCAAAAAAATATACAAGCGCTAAAAAGGTGACTGCACGCTGCGTGCAGCCCCCTTTTCATAATTCATAAATCACATTTCTTATATAATATTCGTTCCATCACGACACTTTTACATACACATCCGGCTTCTAGCCCTGTACCTGTGTGTCCTCTGTGCCATTCTTCCAGTCATCAAACTTCTTGACTACGGCATCATAAGTATCCTGACATATTGATGGCAGCTTGTCTCCCCAGGCTCCTGTTGCCTGTGAAAAGCCCTTCTTGAATGCATTCAAAAGCTCATCAGCCTTGTCCTTGTCGCCTCCCGACAGTGCCTTTGCAAAGTCAAGAATACGGTCTGAGGTCTTCTCAACTCCCCAGTATCCATCTTCTGCGATGTCCTTTTTGGCCTGCGCTATCGTATCTGCATCTACAGTCAGATTCTCAAACAGACTCTTTAAGCCCTGTGACTTATCCCAGGTTGAAGCCTGTCCTGTCATGGACTTTCTGACGATCTCGATAAGCTGCTGCTGTCTGGCGTTGGCATCATCCTTAAGTGCCTGTACCAGTGCATCTCTGTCTGCCTTGCTCATCTTCTGGTTTACTGTGCTCTTTGCAGTATCCTTTGAATCATCCTTGCTGTCTGATTTCTCATATACAGCTGCCTCCTCGCTGAAGCCTGCAGTCTTTGCATCCGACTTATCCGTCTTTGCATCCTGCTTCTTTGAAGCGGTATTAGTATTCTTTGTCTGCGCCTCGTCCTTTACTGTGACACTCTGCGCCGCTACTGCTGAAACTACACTTGAAATAGCATCTAACATCTCTCATCCCTCCCTGGTAATGTGCGTGCGGGAATCCTTTCCCGCTATACTATTATCAACCTGTATAGCGTCTGATATAGCTAAACAGTCTTTCTCTTATATTGTGTATCGGCTGTTTTGCGTCTGTTGCTTATAGCTTTAGCCGTTATTTTTTCAGCTTTCTGCCAAATATAAATGTCGAAAAATATATTACCGATGCAATAATCACTATCATCGGACCTGTTGCCACATTGGTGTAGTATGACACTGCGAGGCCGACTATACCGGAAAATACTGAAAATATCACTGAAAAGAAATGATACTCACGCATATTTTCCGAAATATTCCTTGATGAAGCCGCCGGTAATATAAGCAGAGCATTTATGATAAGTATGCCTATCCACTTGATGGATAGCATAACTATGAGTGCTACAAGCACCGCAAACAGATTATCCAAAAGACGCACATGTATGCCCTTGCTTTTTGCCACGCTTCTGTGTATACATATGGCGTTGAGCTTATTGAAGCAAAGCACCCAGAACACTATAGTGGCCACAAAAATCACAATTAGATAAACTATCTCAGTCTTTGTGATGCTTAGCACATCGCCCACCAGTATACTTGAGTATTTGCTGAAATTGCCACCCTTTGACAGTATCGCAAGACCTATCGCCACAGAGCACGATGAAAATACCGATATAATGGTATCTGTCGATGCAGTGTTCAGACTGCCTATCTTATTTAAAAGAAGTGCAAACACTATCGCAAATATCACCATGGCAAGCGAGGTATCAGCCATGCCGCATACCACTCCGACAGCGATTCCGGTAAGTGCTGAATGTCCGAGTGCATCTGAAAAGTATGCCATCTTTTTGTTTACAATCATGGTTCCCATTATGCCAAAAAGCGGTGTGATGATGAGCACAGCGATAAGGGCATTTCTCATAAAATCATATTGAAGCCAGGAGGTTATATTCATTTGTGTTCCTCCTCTCTCACCCAGGATTCCTCTCCTGTGTAAAAAATTCTCTCAAATTCCTTGCTCTCGAAGACTTCCTTCACAGTTCCCTGCTTTGCAACGGTCTTATCAAGCAGCACAACATGGTCTGCGTACTTTGCCACATAGTCCAAATCGTGCGATATCAGTATGATTGCAAGGTCATAGTGAGTCTTTAAATAATCCATGGTCTTATAGAAAAGCTCCATGCCGTTTTGGTCTATTCCGGACACCGGCTCATCCAACAGCAGCAAGTTCGGCTCGTCCATGATTGCCATGGAAAGAAGCACTCTCTGCAGCTGTCCTCCCGAGAGGTTGCACACCTGCTTGTCGATGAGCTCCTCAGCCTCAAATACCTCGAGTGTCTCCCTTATCTTTGCCTCTATCTTTTTGCTCTTTGGCAGAAAAACAGGATAATTGTACTGATAGCTTGCTATGAGGTCATACACGCTGACCGGTGTATTTTTCTCGATATTGACAGACTGCGGCACATAGCCGATTTTAAGCTTAGCCATATGTCCGTCCTTAGTATCCTTGAACTCAATCGTACCGGTGTGAGGTATCTCGCCTAGTATCGCCTTTATGAGTGTGGATTTTCCGGCACCGTTTTGGCCTATTATGACATTGAATGAGCCACAGTGTATGTGCATATTTACATCCTCAAGCACTGTCTGCTCTCCAAAGCTCACTCCAAGGTTATTTATTTTTATGCAATGAAAGCCACATGGCTGTATTATTTTCCGCATATTTTCTCCAATTTTATTTAGTAAATGCCTCTTTGATAAGCTCTATATTGTGCTCCATACCATCAAGATAGCTGTCCTTGTCGTACTCTCCCCTGTTGAGAGGATCGATATAAACCACATGCACATCTGTCTCACGCGATACGGTATCTCCCATGCTCTTTCCGTAGAGCTCCTCAGCGAGTATTACAGACACTCCGTCTTCCTTTATGGCACCTATTACCTGCTTTATCTCACCTGCGCTGACTGAGCGCTCCTCGTCAAGGTCTAACAGATAGCATGCATTCATGGAAAATTCATCAGCTACATACGCATAGGCCTCATGGAATATGATGATATTCTGTCCATTGGTAAGACTCTTTATGCTATTTATCTTTTCTTCAAGCACTGCAAGCTTTGCATCATATGCTTTTGCATTTGCATAATATTCATCAGCATGCTTTGCATCCTTTTCGGCAAGCCGGGATGCGATTGTCTGAACCATGGTGCGGTAACGCGGCACGCTCATCCATGCATGGGCATTCTCATCACCATGGTCATGGTCATGCGTACTGTCTGCCTCTGTATCAGCATCGTGATCATGGTCGTGGTCACTGTCCGATTCTGTGTCTGCTTCGTGATTATGGTCGTGGTCACTGTCCGATTCTGCATCTGCATCGTGATCATGGTCGTGGTCACTGTCTGCATCATCCTCAGAAAGAAGTGCCACATCCTCACAAGCCTCAACCACATCAAGCTGCGGATACGCCTTTGCCACATCTGACATAAACGACTCTATACCGCCTCCGTTTATTACAAAAACATCGGCTGTGGATAAAAGCTTCATATCCTCCGGTGTTAGCTGGAAATCGTGCAGACAACCGGTCTGTGGCTCGCTTAAGTTTTCAAGTCTCACGCCTTCCACTCCGTCTACTATATTTAAAGCTGCAATATACATTGGATAGAATGATGTCACAACTGTAAGCATATCATCAGCTTCGTCTGTATTTTTTGTATTGCCCGAAGCATTTGATGCTCCACCGGCAGCGCCTTTCATACCTGCTGTGTGCTCATATGCCATTACCGCAAGCGTACACACTATCAATATACACAAAAACATAATGCCTACAAATTTGCATTTATTCTTCATATATTAAATATTCGCCTTTCTTTCTATAACTTTATTTCTATGACTCTATTTCGACTTTATTTCTTTTTATGATTATTAACGCTTTTTTTGCTCTTGGCCTTATCTCTGCGTTCTTTAGTCTTTTTGGCAACCGGCTTTCCGGTCTTCTTCCAGCGCTCCTTTTTGTGCGGCTGGGATGCAGCGGCTCTTTTTGCAGCTGATTTAGCCTCGCGCTTTGCTTCTTCCTCCTGTTTCATGGCTAGAAGCGTCTCCTCGTCAAACACGAGTGAATCTATGAGATTCCAGATTTCGTCCCTGCCTTCCTTTGACATTGACGAAAACGGTATAACTACCGTGCCCGGCTTCACATGAAGTACATCCTTGATATTCTTTATGTGTGCGGCAATCTGGCTTTTTTTCAATTTATCAGATTTGGTTGCAATGATAATCGGTGCAAAGCCCTGGTTTACCATCCAGTCATACATCATGATATCATTGTCCGATGGCTCATGCCTTATATCTATTAAAAGAAACACTGCCTGAAGCTTTTTTGAGGTGTGAAGATAGTTTTCTATCATCTGTCCCCATTTAGCTTTTATCTCGATATTGGCATTGGCATAGCCATAGCCCGGCAGATCGACCAGATACATGGCGCCATTGACGTTATAAAAATTGATGGTCTGTGTCTTGCCGGGCTGTGAAGAGATCCTGGCAAGTGACTTTCTATTCATGAGTGCGTTGATCAGTGACGACTTGCCTACATTTGACTTGCCGGCGAATGCCACTTCATTATACTCATTGTCAGGGATTGTGCTTGTAATTCCGCAAACTGTCTCTAAATTAACACTTTTAATTACCATAATCTCTTCCTCATTCTTATTTTACAAATGCTATCTTCTCCACCTGTGAAAATCTCTCCACCGGCACGATTTCCATGCCGTCTGTTATTTCTTTTGAAATCTCCTCCAGGTCCTTTTCATTATCCTTTGGAATACATACTGTTTTTATTCCGATTACCTTGGCTGCAAGCAGCTTTTCCTTGAGTCCTCCTATCGGAAGCACCCTGCCGCGCAGTGTTATCTCGCCTGTCATGGCTACATCTGCCCTGACAGGTCTGTCTGTAATAGCCGAGAGCATGGCTGTCGCCATAGTAATGCCTGCGGATGGTCCGTCCTTTGGCACTGCGCCCTCCGGGATATGTATATGGATGTCATGCTTCGTATAAAACTCTGCATCAATGCCATATTCTTCGCTTATTGAGCGCACATAGCTAAGTGCCGCCTGTGCCGACTCCTTCATCACATCACCAAGCTTACCAGTGAGAACAAGCTCACCCTTGCCCGGCAGCACATTCACCTCAACCTCGAGTGTGACACCGCCAACGCTGGTCCATGCGAGGCCTCTTACGATTCCCACCTCTGCGTGATCATTTTTCTTCTCCGGACTGTACTTCGGATTGCCCAGATACGTCTTAAGATTGGTCTTTGTAACCTTTACAGCAGCTTCGCTGTCCTTAAAGATTTCCCTGGCAGCCTTGCGGCACAGCTTGCCGATAGTCCTCTCAAGGCTTCTGACTCCGGCCTCTCTGGTGTACAGCCTGATGATATCCTTTAGAGCCGAGTCTGTTATCGTAAGCTGTTCCTTTTTAATTCCGTTTTTGCTCTTTTGCTTCTCAACCAGGTGCTCCTTTGCTATGTGAAATTTCTCATTTTCAGTGTAGCTTGACACCTCGATAAGCTCCATCCTGTCAAGAAGCGGCTTTGGAATGCCTGAAACCTCATTTGCAGTTGCAATAAAAAGCACCTCCGACAAATCCACGGGCATCTCGATGTAATGATCCCTGAATCTGCAGTTCTGCTCACTGTCAAGCACCTCGAGAAGAGCTGCTGATGTGTCACCCTTGTAGTCACTTGACACCTTATCTATCTCATCCAACAGCATGAGAGGATTTGAAACGCCTGCCTGTCTTAAGCCATTTACTATACGGCCCGGCATGGCACCGATATATGTCTTTCTGTGTCCACGGATTTCTGCCTCATCACGCACACCACCAAGAGAAATACGCACATATTTTTTCTCCAGTGCAGACGCAATTGAACGGGCTATGCTTGTCTTTCCTGTTCCCGGAGGACCTACAAGACAAATTATAGGACTCTCTCCCTTGCTTGTCAGGTTTCTGACTGCCAGAAACTCAAGTATTCTCTCCTTAACATCCTTTAATCCGTAGTGATCATCATCGAGCACCTGTGCTGCATGGTCAAGATCCTTGTTGTCCACAGACATCCTGTTCCACGGAAGCTCAAGTACAGTCTCTATATAGCCTCTCTCAACTGTGCTCTCTGATGAGCTGCTGCTCATATTTCTAAAGCGCTTTATCTCTTTTTTCGTCTTTTCCTTTACGTAGTCAGGCGCATCTAACTCAGATAGCTTTTTCTCATATTCATCAGCCTCCGAGTCAGCATTCTCGCCCAGCTCCTCACGTATCACACCAAGCTGTTCACGAAGCACATACTCCTTCTGATGCTTGTCCACACGAACCTTTACTTTTTTCTGAAGCTCATTCTTTATGGAAATAACCTCCACCTGGGAGAGAAGTAATGATACTATAACCTGATATCTGTCATTGATATCCTCTGCCTCAAGCACCTGCTGCTTAAGCTCATATGACACCGGCAGATTGTTGGTTACATAATCAATGAGCTTTTCAAGATCCTCATACTGATCTATCTGTCTGATAAGCTCCTTGCTGATTTTGCCGATGACTGCCGCATATCTGTGAAAAGCCTCTCTGACTCCGAGAAGCATGGCTTCCCTGAGATCCTCCGGCAGGCTGTCTGCATTACTATCACAATAACAGATTTCTGCCTCAAGGTACTTCTCACAACCGGTAAAGCCAAGCAATGCTGCCCGGCTTATTCCATCTACAAGTATTCTCACAACATCATTCTGCAGTCTGACAACCTGCTTTATGTCGGCTACTATTCCCATCCGGTAGAGGTCTTCCTGAGTCGGGTCCTCCCTGTCCACATTCCTTTGTGTGACAAGATAAATCTTTTGATCCTGCTCCATAGCCTCCTCGACAGCACGGAGTGAGCGCTCTCTGCTGACATCGAAATGAGCAATCATCCCCGGCAGAATAGTAAGCCCTCTCAGCGCTACTGCAGGCATGTTAATAATCTGTTCTTCCACTTATATCTCCTGTATTATTGCACAGCCTGGCATAAAAACCGCTGTGCAATTTATATTATCCGATGCTGTATCTTTTGTAAAATACCGCCATGTACTTACGATGCCGCTTTTTCCTCGATATATGCCTCAGGCACGCAATCACCATCAAGCTTTAAGTTATCCTCAACGGTATCCTTGTCGATTACACACTTGCTGATGCTCTTGTCTGACGGTATACGATACATAAGGTCAAGCATAACAGCCTCCATGATGGCACGAAGTCCTCTGGCTCCTGTCTTTCTCTCAAGCGCCTTGTCAGCGATGGCATTTACTGCATCGTCTGTGAACTCAAGCCCTACTCCGTCAAGCTCAAAAAGCTTGGTGTACTGCTTGATAAGCGAGTTCTTAGGCTCCTTAAGTATACGGATAAGTGCATCCCTGTCGAGTGCCTCAAGTGAGACTGTGATAGGTACACGTCCGATAAACTCAGGAATCAATCCAAACTTTACAAAATCCTGTGGAAGTGCATGCTTAAACGCCTCTCCTACATTGAGCTCTGTCTTTGACTTTACATCTGAATTGAAGCCTATAGATGATGTATCCATACGGCTGTCGATAATTTTTTCCAGACCATCAAATGCTCCACCGCAGATAAAAAGTATATTAGTAGTATCAATAGGAATAAGCTCCTGCTGCGGATGCTTTCTTCCGCCCTGTGGCGGTACAGATGCCTCTGTGCCCTCAAGAATCTTTAAAAGAGCCTGCTGTACACCCTCGCCTGACACATCTCTGGTGATTGAGACATTCTCTGATTTCTTTGTAATTTTATCTATCTCATCTATATAAATGATACCATGCTCTGCACGCTCGATATCATAATCTGCCGCCTGAATAAGCTTTAATAGGATATTCTCCACATCCTCACCTACGTATCCTGCCTCTGTAAGTGTTGTAGCGTCTGCGATAGCAAATGGAACATTTATCACTCTGGCAAGTGTCTGCGCAAGAAGTGTCTTTCCTGAGCCTGTAGGTCCAAGCATGAGAATATTACTCTTCTGAAGCTCTACATCTGATGTATCACCTGCCAGTACTCTCTTATAGTGATTGTAAACAGCAACCGAAAGCACCTTCTTTGCCTGGTCCTGTCCTATTACATAATCGTCCAGAAACGCCTTAAGCTCCTCCGGAGTAACAAGATTTATATCATCCTTAGCGCTGCTTTTGTCCTCATGACCCTCTACGCCTTCTTCCTCAAGAATCTCGGCACATATATCTATACACTCATCGCAGATAAAAGCTCCATTAGGTCCGGAAATCAAACGATTTACCTGGTCCTGTGTCTTACCGCAAAATGAGCAGCGAATCTTTCCGTCGTTTTTTCCTGCCATTATTAACTCCTTTTATTGCATGAGGGCATCCCATATGGGGTACCCTCTTAAATTCATCTAAATTCTGATTATCTGTTTGTTATTACACTGTCTATAAGACCATACTCTGCGGCTTCCTGTGCTGACATATAGTTATCTCGCTCTGTATCAGCTGCAATTGTCTCGTATGGCTTGCCTGTATTGGCTGCTAAAATTTCGTTTAATCTCTTCTTTGTCTTTAAAATATTCTCTGCAGCAATCTGAATCTCAGTAGCCTGACCCTTTGCACCGCCCGATGGCTGATGAATCATAATCTCTGCATTTGGAAGAGCATATCTCTTGCCCTTTGCACCGCCTGCGAGAAGGAAAGCTCCCATGCTGGCTGCAAGACCGATACAGATTGTTGAAACATCACACTTGATGTACTGCATAGTATCGTAAATAGCAAGTCCTGCTGTAACCATTCCACCCGGTGAATTGATGTAAAGGTGGATATCCTTATTCGGATCCTCAGACTCAAGGAATAAAAGCTGGGCAACAACAAGGCTGGCTGTTGTCTCATTTACTTCCTCTCCAAGGAAAATGATACGATCTTTTAATAATCTGGAGTAAATGTCGTAGTTGCGCTCTCCTCTGCTGGTCTGTTCAATGACATATGGTACTAAACTCATATAAAATACCTCCTTTATAAAAGCTCAAAAGACCGGCTCAGAAAATAGGCTTCTGAGCCAGTCCATCAAATTTTGATTCAAAAAATCTTATTCTTCTGTAGACTCTTCTGCATCAGCCTTTTTCTTTGCCTTTGCACGCTCTTTAACGTTGTCCATGATAAGATCTACGGCCTTTGTGATAGCAAGGTCTTTCTTCATAGACTCCTTCTCAGCATCTCCCATGTACTCTTTAAGCTTATCAGCCTCCATGCCGTATGCCTTAGCCATCTTCTCTACCTCAGCATCGATATCTGCATCAGTAACCTCGATATTTTCCTCCTTGGCAATCTGCTCAAGTACAAGGCTGCTCTGGATACGTGTTGTAGCCTCAGGACGAACCTGATCCTTAAGCTGGTCAACTGTCATGCCTGAGAACTGTAAGTACTGCTCCATTGTAAGACCGCTCTGTGCGATTCTCTGAGCGAACTCCTCAACCATTGTCTCACACTGTGTCTCAATCATTGCCTCAGGAAGATCCATCTTTGACTTGTCGATAATCTTCTGGATAGCCTCATCCTCTTTAGTCTTCTTAGCTTCTGTCTCTTTCTTCTCTGTGAGGTTCTTTTTGATTTCCTCTTTGTACTCAGCTAATGTATCAACACCTGCTGCATCCTGTGCAAACTCATCATCAAGCTCTGGAAGCTCCTTAGCCTTGATCTCGTTGATCTTAACCTTGAATGTAGCCGGCTTTCCTGCAAGGTCTGCTGCCTGATACTTCTCAGGGAATGTTACATTGACCTCAACCTCATCGCCTGTGTTCTTTCCTACTAACTGATCCTCGAATGTATCGATGAATGTGTGTGAACCAATCTCTAATGGATGATTCTCACCCTTTCCACCCTCGAAAGCTACTCCGTCAACAAATCCCTCAAAGTCGATAACTGCTGTATCTCCCTCTGCTACAGGACGATCTGTAACTGTAACTGTTCTTGCATTTTTGTTTCTCTGGTTCTCAAGCTCAGCGTCAACCTCTTCATCAGAAACTGATGTGTCGATCTTTGTAACTGTAACGCCCATATACTTACCAAGAGTAACCTCAGGTCTTACAGCAACCTCTGCTGTGTAGATGAAAGGCTGTCCCTTCTCAATCTGAGTAACCTCAACTGTAGGACGTGAAACAATGTCAACACCGCTCTCGTCAACTGCACCTGCGTATGTCTGCTGCATAAGAATGTTTGCTGCATCCTCATAGAACACACCTGCTCCATACATTTTCTCAATCATAGCTCTTGGCACTTTTCCTTTACGGAATCCAGGTACACTAATCTGTTTCTTCTGCTTCTGATATGCAGAATCCAATGCTTTCTCTAATTCCTCAGCTGCCACCTCAATAGTAAGCTTCGCCATATTATGCTCTAAATTCTCAACCTGTACACTCATGTCAATCGTTATCCTCCTTAAAAATATATATGAATGGTATGTACATCAAATGTAATGTGGGCATGCTTTTTAAACTGCTAAGCCCAGTCATTGGATGATTATAACACAACAAATCCACTATTTCCAGTGTTTTTTTACATTAAATTTGCTTTTGTGTATAATTCCATAAATTGTCAGCAATACCAAAACATATTTTTGTCATTTTACGGCATAATATTTCCATACACATACAGCTTGTGTATAACGTTTTAAAAGGAGGTATTGCATTATGGCAGCATCAAGTAGTAAAAAGGCTTCTGTACCGGAGGCAAAAGAGGCTATGAGCCGTTTCAAGGAAGAGGTTGCTTCAGAGCTTGGAGTCCCTTTAAAAGAGGGCTACAACGGTGACCTTACTTCTAAGCAGGCCGGTTCAATCGGTGGCGAGATGGTCAAGCAGATGATCATGAAGCAGGAGCAGCAGATGAAATAAGCTCTGCAATAGCAGGCTTCAAATGTACGCTTCAAATGCAAGCATAAAAAGAGGCCGCGCACCATGGGGTTGGTGTGTGACCTCTTTTGTTATAATACCAAGCGTACCTGTCTAGTATACCAGTCCCTGTCGAATATGCTCTACTGTGGCATCGTCTGTGAAGTATCTGACAAGCTCGAGTGCAAACGCAATAGCTGTTCCCATTCCACGACTTGTAATCACATTGCCATCCACAACTACAGGCTGCTCAAGCCACTGTGCACCGAGCAGCTTTTCCTCAAAACCCGGATGACAGGTAGCTTTTTTGCCCTCAAGTATATGATTCTCACCGAGCACGCTAGGCGCTGCACATATCGCTGCAACAAGCTTTCCCTCAGCGGCAAAGCTCTTAATTGTCTTTACTACGGTCTCATCCGCGCCAAGGTTTAATGTACCCGGCATGCCTCCCGGCAGTACGATTGCATCGTAGCTGTCAAAATCAGCCTGTGCCTTTGTGGTATCTGTCTTAAATGTGACCTGATGAGAGCTTGTCACCTCGGCTTTTTCCGTGATTGATATGGTTTCAATCTCAAGCTTTGCTCTTCTAACTATATCGACTACTGTAAGTCCTTCAATCTCCTCACAGCCGTCTGCCATAAAAATTCCTACTTTAATCATATTTTTCTCCTTTATTTTTCTTTGATAATACTAAAAAGCCGCGGTTCGTCCTTGAATTTTTAAATACCGGTCATTATAATCAGTTATGCACGGCAATTTTATGTTTAAATATGTAATTTCGTATAAGCATAAGTCATTGCTGTTCACGCAAAAGTATAAACCGTAACTATAAATCTACCAGTAACCTGAAAGGATATACCATGGAAATCGAAAGAAAATACTTACTTAAACAGCTTCCTTCCAATTTAGACAGCTACGCGAGCAAAAAAATCGCCCAGGGCTATCTGTGCACCTCTCCTGTTGTCAGGGTCAGACGCTCAAATGACAGCTATTATATGACCTACAAGGGTGCCGGCCTTATGGTGCGCGAGGAGTACAATCTTCCTCTTACCAAGGAGGCATACATACATCTTGTCCAAAAGATTGACGGCCGTCTCATCGAAAAGACACGCTATCTCATACCTCTTGACGGTGGTCTGACCGCAGAGCTTGATGTATTTGAGGGTGATCTGGCTCCTCTTACACTTGTGGAGGTTGAATTCGACTCTGTCGACGCAGCAAATGAATTCACAGCGCCTGACTGGTTTGGCGAGGATGTCACTGAATCCGGCAAATATCACAACAGCTATCTGAGCCGATTGGAAAATTCATAGTACTGTCTGGTCTTTATCGTATTCTTTAAATCATCATACCGCTTTTGCAATGGGCCCTCAGGAACTACAACATCCATAACCACCGCTATGTCATCTATAAGGCGGTCGGTTATGATATCCCTCATTGAAATAAGTATATTGTACTTCTCTTCAAAGGTATCCGCATCAAGAAACTCCAGCAAACGCGGATCCGGTGCCTGGCCTTCATCTGCATCTGATACTGGCTCATGACATGTCTGCGCCTTAACGCTCACGGCTTCAGGCTCATTAGCTGCAATCTCATTAAGCATGATCTTTTCAAATCTGTATTTCTGCTTCACATCAGGATATTTCTCATGGTCCACCTCGCTTACAAACATGTCGAGTGGTCTGGCGTATATCCCAAAATCATCATATAAAGCCTGATAAATCACAAGCTTTTCCCCTGTCTCTGAATGTGTTGCCACTGTAACTATCTGATACAGCTTATTCTTAAAGTGCCTGTAAAGCTCTCCGGGCTTTGGTGTTCTGTCCATCATTTCTGCCTCTTTCCTTATTATTTAAAAGTTGTTAATCATGTCTAAGCCTTCCCCAAGGAAATCTCTCTCAAACTCCAGATTGCCGCTGTATCCCATGGCAATCAAATCATCAACACTGCCAAACATGCTCTGTGTCTCAGCCTCTATAATCTTTGCACCGTCTGCCGCTTTGGTATGCAGTGTCTGGCAGTTTCTTGAGTGCTCCTGAGCCATTCTCTGCTGTGCCTCGCTATGTCCGTGCATAGCCTCAAGCTCTTTTTGTGTCGTATCATCCGCAAAGCGTGCGTTATTTTTCACGGCCCTCTGCACTATATCCGGATTGCTCCGCTGCGGTCTCTGCTGTGGCTGTACTCTCTGCTGTGGCTGTACTCTCTGCTGCATCTGTGGTCTCTGAGGCTGCTGTGCTCTCTGCTGCATCTGTGGCTGTGGTCTCTGCTGATATGTCTGGTTCAATGCATTCATACCCGACTGAACTGTATTCTGCATGCTGTTCCATATCTGCTGCATCTGCTTCTGCTGCGGTCTAGGTTTGTTTGGCTGCGTATTTTTGCTGCCTGCGCTCTTTGATTTTTTGTTAATGTAAAAAACAGCTCCTAAGATAATTGCCCAAATTATAACATCCATATTCTGCTCCTTTATCAATCTGCATTTTCTATGTCAATCCCTGAATATCCTGCACATATCGCGCAGTATGTATTCTGCTGTCTGTTCCGGCTCCCATTGCTTTGTAACACCCACAAGCAGCGGATTAAGCTCCGACAGTATCCTTGCCGTGCGCCGGTCTGTAGTGCCCTCATACTTATCGTTTATGGCCTCAGCCTGCTTCACACATGCCTCAAGCTGCTTTAATATATCCTTCCAGAACTCCTCGTAATATATCTCATGCACTCTCTTAGTCTTTTGTGTGAAATTTAGCTCTGCAAGCTCTTTGTTGCTGTGCCCCAGATAGAAATATGACAGAGCAAACAAATCAGGCTTTTTCCTTTCAAGCCCCTCATTTGTCAGGTGTATCAGATTCTCTATCTCACTCTGTAAAATGATACCGTTGTCAAAGGATGACAGATATCTCTCCCCCTGCTTTACAACAGAGTCCAGAGTCGTGTGAAAATCTGTGTCTGCCTTGCTGATTAAAAATTCATCGTCAAACATGCCGCTTTTCGCTTTGCAAGCCTTTATCAGCTCTCCAAAGTGCTTCCGGTCGGTTCCTGTGAGCTCACTATACCCGATAACTTGTTGCTCAAGCTCCTTTAAATCTGAAAGCAGGCTGCTTAAGCCTGTCTTCACGCCATAATAGCGCTTTGCAACACCGGAGGAATTCTTTTTGGTTTTGACATACAGCTTAAGCCAGCTGTTGACCACTGTCATGTCGGCACCTGCCGTATCCATCGCTGTCTTAAATTTCTTTTCCGTATCACTTAGTCCTAAAATCATCACACACCCTCAAACATCATTCTAAAACTATATAATAACAATTCTACACCATTATCATATTTTTTTAAAGAGCCTTTTTTCGCTCTGAAAAGCCCACTTTAAACGCAAAAAAGGAAGCCATACAATAGCTGTATGACTTCCTATATACTCTGCATGTTATTCGCATCGTCGTGCGAATGGCACAAGTGGCTATGTTATGATAGCAAAATCAGATTAACGACCGAACTGCATATCGTTGTTACCTGATTTTGTTGTGAACATCTCAAGCATGTTGATTGGATCGTTGTAATCCATAAGCCATCCCTCACGGGCGAAATCAAACTGTCCGTCCTTACGGCTGTTAAGGAATACGTTCCACTCCTGCTGCTCAACCTTTAAGTTGATACCTACCTTTGAAAGATCAGCCTGGATAGCCTCACCAATCTTTACATTGGCCTCTGAGTTGTTTACGAGGTATGAGAACTCGATAGTCTGGTTTACCTGACCTGTGCTCTCATCTAATAATCCGATAGAAGCAAGAAGTTCTTTAGCCTCCTCAAAGTTCTTATCGTAATCTGTGCTGTAGTAGTCCTTGTTCTTGAACTCGCCACCGTTACCATCTGTAACACCCTCTGGGATAAATGTTGTGGCAATCTTCTGTCCGCCCTGGGCGATTGTATCGATGATGTACTGACGATCGATAAGAAGACAGATTGCTTTTCTGAATACCTTAGCCTGGTCAGCATCTAATCCAAGTTCTGAGTAGAGCTTAGAGTTGATGTTGAAGCCTGCGTAGTATGTTCCAAGGTTGTCTACTGTATAGAACTCGCTTGTCTTCTTAGCTGCCTCAATCTCTGCTGTAGGAATTGAATCAATAAAATCAAGGTCACCGTTCTGGTAAGCTGTGTAAGCTGAAACATCATCAGATGTAAGCATTACGTTCATCTCATCAACTGTTACATTGTCAGCATCCCAGTAGTTAGGATTCTTAACATATGTCATGCTTGAATCATGCTTCCACTCCTTGAGTGTGAATGCACCGTTTGTAACGAACTTGTCGCTTGCATCGTTTGCCCAGTCATCATTTCCCTCTACTGACTTCTGGTTTACAGGGAAGAAGAATGGGAATGCACATAAGTCAAGGAAGTATGGTGTAACTGCCTTAAGCTTGACTGTAAGAGTCTTTCCATCATCAGAAGCAACTACATCATCAGCAGCAAGACCCTTTGTATCATCATATCCTGCGAATACTGCGCAAAGGTAGCTGTAATCTGCAGCTGTCTTAGGATCTGCAGCTCTCTTCCAAGACCACTCGAAATCCTTTGCAGTAAGCTCATCACCATTTGACCACTTAAGACCGTCACGCATTGTGAATGTGTATGTGAGGCCATCCTCAGAAACCTCATAGTTCTCTGCACATGCAGGCTCAAGCTTGCCCTCAGCGTTGTAACGCATAAGACCCTCAAAGCTGTTTACTGCAAGACATCCGCCGTCAACAGTACTGTTTAATGCAGGATCGATATGATCAGGCTCTGATGCCATGAAAATGTTTAACTTTCCGGCATTCTTTGTGTTCTTTGCATTGTAGAAGTATTTCATACCCTCTACTGTTGAGTATACGTCTGTGACATAATCCTTGAGCATATACTGGTCATTGTAGTAGTAAAGTGGAATAACACACCATGTATCCATAAGCATATCCTCTGCCTGGTGCATCATCTCTGCACGCTTTGCAAGATCTGCTTCTGTACGGATAGAATCTACTAACTTGTCATAGCTTGTCCAGTCTACCGCTGTTGATACAGCAGTATCAGGAGTGTCGTTAGTAGATGTTTTGTTGTTGCTCTTGCCTCCACAAGCAGTCATGCCAAGTGCCATAGCTGCAACAAGAGTAAGTGCTACTAATCTCTTTTTCATCTTTCTTCCTCCTAATTAATTAATATGAAAATAAATTTATGTTAGAACCGGCACAAGTGACTTAAGCTATATGCCGGTAAAAACCTTATATTAGCGGTTGAAGCATGCAACCATATGTCCGTTTCCTCTGTCTGTAAGCTCCGGACGTGCTGCTGCACACTGTTCTGTCGCATATTTACAACGTGAACGGAACGGACAGCCACTAGGCATGCGAAGAGGTGAAGGAACATCTCCCTCAAGCACGATTCGCTTGCTGTGTCTGGCAGTCTCAGGATCCGGAATCGGAACCGCTGAAAGCAGCGACTGTGTGTACGGATGGATTGGATTGTCCATCAGCTCATCAGCATCTGCAAGCTCCATCATATGACCCAAATACATAACTGCTATTCTGTCAGAGATATGCTGCACTACAAGCAGATCGTGCGCTATAAACAGGTATGATAACCCTCTCTCCTTCTGCAGATCCTCAAACATGTTGACTACCTGAGCCTGAATTGAAACATCAAGTGCCGATACCGGCTCATCACATACGATAAACTTCGGATCTACTGCAAGCGCTCTTGCTATTCCGATACGCTGTCTCTGTCCACCCGAAAACTCATGTGCATAGCGTGTGGCATGGTCTGCGTTTAGTCCAACTGTCTCCATGAGATCCATAATCATCTCATGGCGCTCTTTCTTGCTATTGTAGAGCTTGTGCACATCGAGAGGCTCTCCGATGATATCCTCAACCGTCATACGAGGGTTGAGTGATGAATACGGATCCTGGAATACCATCTGCATCTGCTTACGGTAAGGATGCATATCCACATCTATCTTCTTCTCACTGTCAAACAATACATTGCCGTCGAACTCAATGCGTCCTGCTGTAGGCTGGTACAGACGTAAAAGAGTACGTCCTACGGTTGTCTTTCCACAGCCTGACTCGCCAACAAGTCCAAGCGTCTCACCCGGCTTTATGGCAAATGACACATCATCGACTGCCTTTAATTCCATCTTTTTAAATCCGTCATGAACAGGGAAATACTGCTTCAAATGGTCTACCTTGAGCAGGTACTCGTTGTTATTTGTCTCATTACTCATTTGATTTTCCCTCCTCCATCATATTCTTAATATTCATCCAGCATGATGCGAGATGATCCTCTCCAACCCAGATTTCCTCCGGCTTTTCGGTGAGACATATCTTCATAGCGGCATCACAGCGAGGGCAGAATGCACAGCCCTTTGGCATGTTGAGCATATTGATTGGTGTGCCTCCTATAGGAACAAGCCTGGTTTTTGAATTGGTCTTTGTAGGGATTGAACGAAGCAGTCCCTTTGTGTACTCATGCGCCGGGCTGTAGAATATGGCATCTGCTGTTCCTCTCTCACACACACGGCCGCCGTACATAACTATGATCTCGTCACACATTGAAGCAATGACACCCAGATCATGTGTAACCATGATGATTGCCATGCCAAGCTTTTCCTGCAGTGACTGCATAAGCTCAAGAATCTGTGCCTGGATAGTCACATCAAGAGCTGTTGTCGGCTCATCTGCGATAAGGATATCCGGCTCACAGGCTAATGCCATAGCTATCATGACACGCTGTCTCATACCACCCGAAAGCTCATGAGGGTACTGATTTACACGCTTCTCAGGCTCATTAACGCCTACAAGTGTGAGCATCTCTATAGCGCGCTCCTTTGCTTCCTTCTTTGTACGGTCTGTGTGAAGAAGCACTGCCTCCTCAAGCTGGTAGCCTACCGTAAATACCGGATTAAGCGATGTCATAGGATCCTGGAAAATGATTGAACAGCATTTTCCTCTGAAATCTGCCATTTTCTTTTTGTTCAATTTGGTGATATCCTCACCCTTATATTTTACTGAGCCGCCTGTGATGGCACCATTCTCAGCAAGAATCTGCATGATTGAATATGCTGTAACTGACTTTCCTGAGCCTGACTCTCCTACGATTCCAAGAGTCTTTCCCGGCTCAAGCTTAAAGCTGACACCGTTTACAGCAGATACGTCTCCGTTATCGGTCTTGAAGGTAGTGTGCAGATCAGATACTTCAAGAACAAACTTATTATCTTCCATCTTACTCACTCCTTACTATTTCGATAATTTAGGGTCAAATGCATCTCTTAAGCCGTCACCGATAAGATTCAATGTAAGAACAATGATACAAATCGTAAGCGCCGGAAAAATAAGACGCAATGGGTAGCTCTGGAGTCCGCCACGCGCTGTATTTGCCAACGAACCAAGTGAAGGCATAGGAGCCGAAACACCAAGTCCGATAAATGACAGATAACTCTCAGTAAAGATGGCTGATGGTATCTGAAGCGCTGTAGTAATGATGATTACTGACAGACAGTTCGGTAAAATGTGTTTTCTGATAGTGCGGGCTGATGATGTTCCGATACACTTTGCTGCGAGAATGTACTCATTCTGCTTGATGGTAAGAATCTGACCTCTTATAAGTCTTGCCATTCCTACCCAGTAAAGCAATCCAAACACTATGAAAAGTGCAATCATGTTGACACCGAGCTTTGAAAGCACTGTACCCTTTATTACAGGTGTCAGCACCTCATTTAATACAACTGCGAGTAAAATGATGAGCAGCATATCCGGCAATGAATAAATGATATCTACTATTCTCATCATAACCATATCTACCTTGCCACCGCAGAAGCCTGATACGGAACCGTAAATGATACCGATTATAAGCACAAGCAGTGATGCAAACACACCGACTCCCAGCGATACACGAGCTCCGTAAACAACACGGATAAAATAGTCTCTTCCGAGCTCATCTGTGCCAAAAATGTGTGGGAACAGCTTCTCACCTGCATCAATCTGTGCCTGCTCAGCATCGCTGTACTGGAAAGGTCCTAAGTTCTGTGCACCCTTAACGATATCTGCATAGCCGTAAGGCACAATCTTTGGTGCCAGAAGAATAACCAAAATAAGTAAAACCAAAACTATAATAGAACCCATAGCCAGTGGATTTTTGCGGAGTCTCTTAAGACCATCCTTCAAGAAGGTAGTTGACTCACCCATAACCTCCTGCTGGCGTTTCTCTTCATCTGATGCCTTGGCAAAATCCTTCATATCGAACTTGCTAAGGTCAATCTGTGTGGAGAAAGGTGCTCTCTTCATATTATCTTTCATCTTTATCTCTCCTTAATCAAGCTTAATACGTGGATCAATCACTTTGTATACAATATCTGTAATGAGGTTCGCGCCTACCATGATGACAGCAAGGAAAAGCGTTGTGGCCATAATCATTGTGTAATCACGGTTTGTGATACAGCTTACGAACTTGGAACCGAGTCCTCCGATATTGAAAATACTCTCAATAACCATTGAACCTGTGAGGATACCACCAATCATAGGTCCCACATATGTGATGACCGGAATGAGCGCATTACGAAGCGCATGTACAAATATAATCTTGTACTGATGTACACCCTTGGCCTTTGCCGTACGGATGTAATCCTGTCCGAGTGCATCAAGCATTGAAGTCTTTGTAAGTCTTGTAATATATGCCATCGGTGAAAGTGACAGCGACAGCACCGGAAGTAATACCATGTTGCTTCCTGAGCTGAAGGCCTGCACCACGCCAAGCTTTATACAGAAGAAATAAAGTAATAACGTAGCGATGACAAATGACGGCATCGACGTAATCAGTGTGACGAAGAATACTATAACTCGATCCGGCCACCTGTTTCGCATAAGCGCTGCTATCGAACCGAGCACCACTCCGAATACTATCGCAGTGAGCGCTGCTAAAAGTCCAAGCTTCGCTGAAATCGGGAAGCTCTCCCCAATGATATCTGAGATTGGACGGTCTGTCTTAAGACTAACACCGAAATCTCCGTGCAGCACGCCTGCCATGTAATTCTTGTACTGGACTATAAGTGGCTGATCCAGTCCGTAGCGTGCCTCAAGCTCTTTCATTACCGCCGGACTCTTTGCCTTCTCCGAATTGAATGGACCACCCGGAATTGCATTCATGGCAAAGAATGTAATAAGACTGATAATGAAGATTGTAAAAATCGCGAGAATAACTCTCTTTACAATGTACTTACCCATATTTTTCTCTCCCTCTTGGATTTGTATCGATAATGCATTATTTTTATTTTTTAAAGCATTATCACTGCACCACGTCAAAGTATTTTGTCTAATACGCAAAAAAGTGCGAATGACGTCATTGTCATTACACACTCCCTAATCTTGCTGTCTGATACAACTGTCGTTCTGACGCGAAC
>ERZ1034626.812-NODE-812-length-22225-cov-19.764908_pt1 | contig 22225 bp, 23 predicted proteins | sample MGYA00520652_ERZ1034626 | MGnify/ENA primary metagenome ERZ1034626 (study PRJEB33766, sample SAMN09781765) | gut metagenome | biome: gut microbiome | host: Homo sapiens | place: Madagascar | study: EMG produced TPA metagenomics assembly of the PRJNA485056 data... | reverse complement strand
TTATAGCTTTATTATAATAAAGAGCCTTGTGTTTTTCCTTGTCAAGAGGGCTGGCGCCGTCCAGCCCTCTCTCTATTACAATATATTTGGAACCGGATATGGTAGCCAGCCATATTCCATTCCAACTCGTACCTAAGCTACAATAAGAGAGTAATCGACTAACGTGCCCTTTCTAGGGCTTTTACGTCCGCCAAAAAGACAGTTAGCCCTCTCTCTTGTTGTAGCATTCGTTTTAAGCAGGTTGAGCCACCGCCAAGCGGAGCGTTCGTGTCACCCAATAGATTGAATCGGCAACGAGTAAAAGATGGATTCCGGTTGCAAATACAAAATAATGGAGGAAAAATCATGAACGCAGTAGGCATTGACGTTTCCAAAGGAAAGAGCATGGTTTGTGTCATGCGTCCCTTCGGAGAAGTGGTACTCGAACCCTTTGAAGTTTTACATACCGCCCAGAACCTGCGCGATCTGGCTGGGAAGCTCAAAGCTCTGGACGGAGAGACCCGTGTCGTTCTGGAAGCCACCGGGAATTACCACAAACCAGTTGCTTTCGTTTTACACGATGCGGGCTTATTTGTTTCCGTAGTCAATCCCGTTCTGATTCATGACTACGACAACAACAGTTTAAGACGTGTCAAGACGGATAGAAAAGACGCTGTTAAAATCGCCAGTACCAGCAAGCCGTAGCGATTCGTACCATGCTGAAGAATAATCTGATTTCATCTCTTGATCTGACTTTTCCGGATGCCAACAAATTGTTTTCAAGCCCTGCAAAGAACAACGGGTGCGAGAAATGGGTCGATTTTATCGGGGACTTCTGGCACAGCGAGTGCGTTTCTAGTCTTTCTCCAGATGCTTTTTCAAAGAAATATCCAAAGTGGTGTCAAAAACACGGATATAATTTCACTCGTTCAAAATCGGACGAGATCTTTGCCTGTGCCGTTATCTGAATTCTGCCATCGGTTATATGCTATATGGCTGGGTACATGAGTGGATGAATCGTGGAATGCAGGAATCCGGCACGGAGATTGCCCGGATGTTTGCAGAAGCACAGAAAAAACAGGCATAAAAGAACAGGGCGCATCCCATAAAAAGAGATACGCCCTGTTTTGCTATTCTTAATCTTCTAAGCCATGGCTCTCGGTTACGTTTTTCAAATATTCCTTCGGATCGCCATTCAGAATCAAATCCGCATAGCCCAGTGGGTCATTGTAGATGAGGTAGTCTAACTCTGACCTCTGCGCCATGGTCACGTCCAGTGCATCCTCGACCCCAGTGCAGTCAATGGAGATCATTCTCCCATCCCGGAGCAGCAGCTCCACGCAGCCGGTATCCATGTTGAAATGGCAGGCTCTTGCATCGTACTTCATGTTTGTGTCCCTTCTGCCTTACGGCACCTTTACAGTTGTGACTTTCGTGATACGGTCTTTCTTCTGATAAGGTTTCGGACATACAGTCGTCAGGGAAGAGCCGGAGCTTGTCGGGGCAAGGCCCCTCCATCTTGCTTGCGCAAGACCGCTCTGCCGCTTAAAAGCCCCACTGGGGCTTTCATTGCTGCGCAACCGCGGCATTCTGCTTCCCGAAGAAAACAAAAAATCCGAACCCTTCTCCTATTGGAAAAACGTTCAGATTTTGTTGTTGTGGTGCACCTCTAGGGACTCGAACCCTGGGCCCACTGATTAAGAGAGCAAGCCGCCGGTTCGTCTCAATTTCTGGAAATTTCGGCTCATCGTTATTTTTGAACAAGGCAACGTGATTTTTTGCCTTGCAATTTCTGCACCCTTTGTCGGATTTTGCAGCGAAAAGCACCCTCTGCACGTTTTGAAACCGTGCAGAATCCGTGCAGAAACCGTGCACTTACTCTCCGACAAATAAAATCACCCTTTCCCCCACCGACTTGACGGCATTGGTTTGAGTGACCGCACACCATAAATCAAATCTTGGAGGATACTATTATGACGAAATTGCTTTCCTGCCGCTACAACATGGACACCAACCGGGTGGAAGCCCGGTTCGAGGATGGCGCCACCGTTGCCATTGACTGCATCGCTGTGGAGGACAAATACGGCAACGCCCTGGCACAGCGAGCCGAACTGGACTGGCTGCTCTACAATAAGCCCTTGGAGTATGCACAGCTTGTGCTAGGTGGAGAGATTGAGCATTATCTGTCACTGGGATGTGACCACGGCAGACTGGTGTTGTACAATAAAAATCGACATAGGAAACTCAAAGAGCCAATATATAGAAAAGGATAAACGGGCGGCAACAAAAGATGGCTCGGAATCGACGAAAATACAACACGGAATATAAGGTGCAGGCCGTAAAGCTATCGAATGAAGTAGAATCATCGAAAGCAACGGTCGAATTGGGGATACCAGTAGATACGCTATACGGATGGGTCAAGACCGCCAACGAGGGGCGTTTGGGCATTGGATGCGGAGCGCACACACCGCAGACTGCAATGAGTCCGACCGAAGAATTGAATACCCTACGCAAGCAGTTAAAACAGTAGGAGAAAGAAATACGGCAGCTAATGGTTATACCCGGTAGAACGGTCACATTGCTGCCCAACCAAACGTCGCTGTCAAATGTATCGATGGCGACAGATGCTCTAGCCAGAACATCAGGGAAGCTGATCGAAGGATGTTGCTTCTTCTGAGTTTTCTTTTTCCAGAACATACAGATGGCGCTTGACCAGCGGTTTGAAATTCTTTGCATAAGGCCTCAGAACGGCATAACGCTGTTCAATGGTGCTGCTGAACTGGCGGTTCTGGTCCAGATCATAAGCAGCCTGGTAAGTCTTTAACGTCTTAACAAGATACTCCTGATCCTTGAAGTCCTCAGCATGGCACAGGGCGTCCATAGCAAGCGCCTTTCTGTAGACGAAGAAGCAAATTAGTGCTGAAGGCTGTTCCTGTGTTGTATTCCGCAACCCAATCTCAGCAATGTCAATAATAGCCTGGCAATCACTACTATCATCCAGTGTATTGAGGAGTGTGACACAGCACTGGGCAGTAACAAGCCGGGATTTTGAATCTTTGGAATCGGGGGAAAGATCCTTAATATACTTTGTTAGGATCAAAATTGCCTCGCTGCGTTTGTTCATCATAAGGAGCAGCTCAGCTTCCTGATTATACCCATGCTCATCAAATGGGTAAAATTTTTGATATTCTTTTGAAAGATCAAGCGCACGCTGATACAACTGCACATCCATTGGATAAGCGCTAAGCTTGTTTTTAAGGAAACTTACCGAGTAAAGAAAAAGGCGGAACGACCAAAGCTCTTTGGGAATCTCCAAAGCTCGGCCGAGGTATTCTTCCCCTTTTTCAAACTGGCTGCTTTCAGCACAGGCATTGATTGCGTCTGCGAGCATATCACGGTTATAGGGTGCAAAGGACAATGCGTAATCGCACACTTGAAGAGCAAGAAGGAAATCACCGCAGCGGAACAGATCCACAATAAAATTATGGTATACATTGCATTCGCTCCGCACCTGCTTTGCCGGATCAGTAATGTAGTCGACCAGACGCTTACGGTATGCTGCACCGTTCTCATCCGTATGCAGCTTAAGAAGGATATTGGCATCGCGGATTGATGAAACACAAATGTTCTCAGAATCTTGTGTTTTAGAGTTATTGTGATCATCTGCATCTTGCAGTGCCTTTAAGAGTGCCAGTCTTTTCAGCATATCTTCATCCATAGTGCGTTACTCCTTGTTTGTAATATTTGTGTTCGGAAGGTTGTTATTCCGATAGGCGGGACCTGCATCAGAAAATTTTTGCGGCGGATTCCTGAGAAAATCATCCATTTGCGGCGTAAGATCAACAGCTTTCCGGAATATTTCCTGAAAAGATTTCTGAAGTGCTTTCAATTCCCGTTCTTCTTTTGCGGGAATCTTCTGGAATAAAAGCCACGAGGAATAGGAACTTCCTTTTTCAGCAATGTCTTTAACGAGATCCAGTGCCGTCTCAATTCCACGAGGAAGCAGATAATTTCTGATGTAAAGATCACAACATCGGGGACAGTTGAGCCGTTCGGCAGAATCTACAAGTAGTTGAGCCGGATCAGTTGGTCGGCCTAGCATGACATAAATGCACAGCCGCTTTTCGGCCTCATAAGGGGCGACGAAATCGAGGAACCGGACCTCAAAATAGTATCCAAATTCATTTTTGGGCTCCATTTTTTTCAGTGTTTCCGCATAGAGGAGCCCTTTTTCTGCATATTCTTTTTGTTGCGCTTCAGGGAAAATCTCGGCCAGAGACAGGAGCAGCCGGCAAATCGCTTTGCCAAGGCGGTAAACGGGATACCGTTGAAATTCGATGTTGAAATTCCCTATCATCTTGGATGAAACAGTGATCTCTCCGTTGAGCTCAAGGAGTGCCTCGATCTGAGCTGCGAAAAAGTCGCCTTTCTTCGCACAGAAAAGCAGAGCATATGTACATAACTCAAGGGAGAGAAGGTTCTGCCCCTGATCCAAAAGGAGGTCAACGATTTCGAGAAACTGCTGATCACTCCCTTTGAGCTTTTTTCTGGTAATGGAGTGAACAATCCTCTCTGCCTGGCGGGGGTTTTCCCGGATAGCAGCCACTTCATCGGAAGAAAGGAATCGATGTACATTTTGTTGGTGGATAAAATCGCCAAAAAACGCTTGGTTTGACCGGAGGCTATCGTTCAGGGATGCTCGATCAAAGAAGAAATAAGACTGCTCTTCCGAGGATGAAAAGTTGCTGATGTTGTTCACCTTCCCTCCTTAAGATCCGGGGCACGTCATCGGGCGAACATTCTGCGCAGCTCAGAGGGACTGTGCCTTGCAAGGTGTGCAAAACCAAATTCTCCTTTTCCCAAAAGTGCAAAAAGCACCAGTAGCGCAAGTCCTTTGCTGCGGTCTCCGCCGGAGCACTCCAAAAAGCAGCGCTGAAAGTAGTCAATATCATCCCCGGGTAGGTGAAGCAGCAGGTCGATGTCCGTATCAAAAGCTCTTTCTGAAGTCAGCAGGGAGCGGCAGATCGCAAACAGGCGGTTCAGACCGTAATTCATGAACATCAAGGAAAGCTCTCTTTTCCAGAGATCGGGATAATTACCGGACATGATCTGGCCGAGAGTCTGCCTTGGGTCGGGTGAGGCATTGATCTTTTTTTTGAGGTAGTCGAAGATCTCTTCCGGAAGGATCGTTTGCAGGAAGCAACGGTCATCCGAAAAACGTCCGCTGGGAATGCTGGCAATCGGATAGCAGGCGAATTCCGGGATATCAATGGACACGCTGCGCCGGTCGCACAATTCGTTCGCCCAACTGTAATGGGTGGCTTGGCTGCCTTCCATTAAAAATTTCAGAGAGTATAGCGTAAACGCATCGGTATTGTTTTCGTTGATGGGATGAAGCGGCATCGCATCCAGAAGCATCTGCACGGCTTCCTGCATTGCTCTAGCAGATGGATAGCGTTCGGTCATCAACACGGCTGTGGCTTTTTTCAGGATTACTGACAAGGTCTGGCGGTGCCTGTCAGGGATCTTCAGCCGCTGTATCTCAGCTTCCGGAGTCGTGTACAAATCAAAAACACGATGCCCACGGCAGAGGAAAGCCAATAACCGCCCGACGGCATAAATATCAGTCGTACAGTCCAACTTTCCGTCCCGGTATTCGGGTGCGGCATAATCCCTGCTGCAACTCAAGACGTACTCAGACGGGAAGGAAGAGCCTTCTGCAAGGAGCACGGAACAGCCGAAATCGGTGAGGAATGCTGTTCCGTGTTGCGGGGAGGTACGGCTTTGACCAGCCCAGACGATATTGTTCGGGGAAATATCCAAATGCAGTAAATGGAGCTGCTCGTGGAGGGATGTAAGTGCGGTCAGCAGACTGCTGATGATGACCAAAGCAAATCGTACACGGCCGAGGTCTGAGAACACAGGATCAATAGCACCGGGAGGGGACTCGAGCCACCCGCTTACCAAATCCTCCACAGAACAGGTGTCGCTGCTCCACCCGGGAAGAACCGCATAGCCGTCCCCGCAGTCGGCAAAGGAGATGACCTGAAAACTGGTCAGGTGCGCAGCACTCCCGAACTGGCCTTCCTGTTCAAACGCCTTCAGACAACGCCGGAACCGCTCTTCAGAACCAGCCTCGGCATAAACGCAGCCCTTGCGTACCAAAATAGTCCCGTCTTCCGCCCTTACCGGTTTGACTGCCCGCTGGGCGTACCCGTAAGGAAAAAACTCTTTAATGATGACAGGATAGCCGTTTGTCATCGTCTTTGCGGAGTAAACCAAGGAGAGTCCGCCTTCCCCGATCTTTTCCTCAATGATGTACTTGCCCTGATTCGGCATTCTGATGACGGTTCCCGCCTTGAGAGGAATACGAATTCCCATAAAAGCTCCCTCCTTTCCGGCAGAAGATTGGAATGTTTATTCTGGATCAGAACCGACACTGCGCGAGCTTTTACCGGTTTCTTTTCTTTATGAACGCAGAGCAGATGTTTTCATACACCACTGCCGGCGAATGCTCCGAATCTTCCTGCACAATGCTCATCAGAATGGCCTGTTCAAGGACGCTTGGTGGGTAAAACGCAGGGAGGAGCGCCGCTTTCAGCACGCAGGAAGCGGCAGCGAGGAAATCATTCAGGAATGTTCTTTTTTCGGCAGAAGAGCCCGTATCCTCGCCAATCCACTGGAACCCGGCCACCACCCACAACAGGTAGAGAATATCGCTCTTCTGCGGGGCAGTTTCCCCCATCAGGATCCGAGTGATACGATTCTGGATATTGTTGTTCAGTGTCCCGCGAACATTGACTTTCCCATACCCATCCACAAAAGGAACGTGATAGAACAGCTTCTTGTCCTTTCGGTGAATGCTGAAGTTGGTGGCAATCTCGTAGTTCTCAGAGACAAGAACGGCGGCGTACTGACTGCATTTTTGGGAATCCGGTCTGAAATTGGTGAAGAAAAGAGATTTTGCTTCCCGGCTCAGGTCACGTAGACTCATCAGTTTGGTGATTTCATCGTTAAAATTGGAAAGTGCTCTTACGGTATCGTCGTGAATCGTAAAGCCCTCGAAGAAGAGGGAAGCGTATCCTGCAAGGTTCAGATAGATCTTGTGGGCAGTTTTGGGGTTCAGGTCGAGAACGGGTGCGTTCTGGGTCATGTAGAGCTGGAAATCTTTTTCTGTCATCTTGAGAAAGCGGTTCTCAAGAGAATTAGCGATGTCCTGCGTGCAGCAGAGGTTTTTTTCTTCCACTTCCACTTTTTGGTGCTTTGCAGGCCCGCCAGTGTACCAGCGCTTGAGTCTGTTGACTGCATCAGCGTTCTTGTGCTTTAGGAAACAATAAATATCGATCAGGTCGGACGATGCACTAAAGGAAAACCCTACCTCGTTATCACCCAGAACGCGAAGCAGAAGAAACTGCATGTCCGCATAGGAGAAATCCACAAGGTGACCCAGCAGAATGATCTGTTCCCTTGACAGAAGGCTCTTGGAACCTTCTGCCGGAAGTGTCAATGCCGAATCGATCAGAGTGCCCGCCTGTTCAAAGAGCTTTGGCTTGCTTTTCGGGCTGCTTTCAGAAACACGCTTCAAAAGCAGATCCTTATATTGCTGGATCTCGTCCGGATCCAGCTCTTCTGCGTGGCGGATCGTGATATCCGGGAAATTGCCGATTCCCTGTACCGAAAAGCCTTTTTTCAAATCGTCATCCGTGATTTTTTCAGGCGGAAGGTCGCTGGCAATTTCAAACAGGATCCGCATAAGAGCAAAGCGCATGGACATCCTGTATTTTGCCACGACGCTGCTGAAATAAGACTTCCAATCCTCAGAGGCGATGGCAGCAGTATTGATATTCAGTTCAGCCCAGATATCTGTGATATCCTTCTCGATCATATCATAGAAGCCGCTCTGGATAGATTTCGTATAATTTCCCATTTCACACCTCCAGATCGGATGATATTGCACAAAATATTATATAATTTTCTCAGAATGACGTCAATGATGTACAACACAAAGATGTCAGGCAAAAACTGTCAAAAATCGACAATGATGCAGCTGGCATCGTCCTTAGGGGCACTTTGGCGGATCATTCCAGGGATTCTGCTGCATGCATCAGCAGCAGTAAGAATGTTTTCGTGTGCAACAATGTTGCAGCCGCAGCAGAGCACCGTTGCGCCATCCGTTACCATCACAAGGCGCTTTATGTCCGCTGTCATCCCCTGTTGAATCCGCAGGTGCTGCATAGAGTTTGCTGAAGTGGTAAGCCAAGTATAGTCATGCGTAATACCGTTCTCTGCGCCGGAAAGAACCGAAACACGGTTGTCCTGATCCAGCGCAATGATATTGCCATCGCCAAGATGTACGGCGATATACTCCTGTGTAACAGGATCCTGTGCAAAAACAAGGAGCGTGGATGCAAATTCTGAAGGAGCGACCTGATATTCTTTGCTCAGGGCATCTAGGCTGTTACGAATGACCCGGATCAGTTCATACTGCACTTCGTCGAGATACCCATGCTGTATCAGAGAATGCAGCCCCTTTTTCTGCAGGTAGTCGGCAACGGCATGAAGCGTGGTCTTGCCGCCGATTTTGCAATACTCTTTTTCGGACTGGCCGTCTGCCAGCCCCCAGAAGCGGAAATCCACCTGTTCGATCACGACCGAGACATCCTCGCAGTCACTCCCCTCCTGAATATGATGTGTCCCGGTCTGGTGGAAGCATACGATACTGCTGAAGGTGCTAGTAGTTTTTTCTTCCATGTTAAAAGAGTCCTTTCTTACGTTGCTTGACAGATAAAAGTGGAAGACCACTGGTAGCCGTTCCGCCGGAGCTGCTGCTCGGTCCGGAACGGGGATGGATACAGCGGCATACCATGAAAACTCGATTGGAGCATACCGGTCACGTCCAAATACACCCGGCCGTATGGGATAAGCTCGACCATGTTCCAAGCATGAGGTACACCGTGGAGCGTGCCAGTAACAATCGCACAGGAAAGTCCGGTGCGTTGGCAACAGAAGAGAAAAAATTTTGAAACGCCTTCGCATACTGCCGTGTGCCGGAGTGTCGGTCCCACCAAAGTGTGATCCCAGAATGCGCTGCCGGAGTCCACATATTTTGTTGTGGATGCGATCTCCTTTGCAATTTGAAGATAAGCATCCTCAACCGAGGGGCTGTCCGCGAGTTTCTGACGCATACAGGCTGTTTTTGTGTTCAAAGAATTGCGGATCGCCTCAGAAGGCCCGGGCTCCAGCATCCGCCGAAAGCGGAGATATGAACCGTCCGGCATCGCTGCAAACCGGTATTCCCACCACTGAATCTCAAAAAGTTCAGGGTGATCCAAATGCACAGCTTGAACGACCCGGTGCAGCTGCGCAGTCGGCACCATACCTTGAGGAATAAAGATAGTGCCTTTCCCTGTCAAAAGACCTGTGACGAGCTGCCGGTAGGCAAGCTGTTCTGCAGGCGTGAGGAGCGAGCGGTAGAAAGCGGGTGCGATCATCCTTCAGCACGCTCCTTCCCTACCATTCATTCCCGCATTCATCACAGTGCCAGACGGGCCGTCCGTCCACCATGCGTTCCCGGAGCTTTTTCCCCAGACAGACCGGACAATATTCGGCTTCGGTGCTTTTCACAATGCTTCCTTCGGGCAACATCCGTGTATGAAGCAATGTCGGCTTAAAGCCGGGCCGCGGTGCGATGCGTTCCTGCTGAGTGCAGACATAGCCCGGTGTCGGGGTTACCCTGTCCAGTGCTGCCATCTCGTTCACTTCCTTTTCCGGCGCTTTTCTTTCCGATGCTTGGCGTTTTTTGCTTTATGCGGCGGGGCACTCCGCTGCGGTTCAGAAACGGACGGCTCTGTCAGCATGACAGCGGGGACTTCCACGGCATCAGCGCCTGCAAAGGCTCTCCAGACTCCCCTGTGCGGGTTCAGGACCACAGCATATTTTTCGGCCTTGTAATACTTCAGGCGCTGCGTTTCGACATCTGTGGCGGACATATATACCGGCAGATCATTGGGATGCGTGTGCCACCAGCCGATGCAGGCAAGCTCTTCTGCACCAACAGGATCGGATACCGCAAGACGCTCTTTCAGACTAAAAAACTCCTGCTGCAGGCGGATCTCCTCCATGGCGCTCCACTCGATATAGCCGGGCTGCCGGCAGTCAGCTTTGGCTTCCAGAAGCTCCGTGACTTCGGCCTGCACGATTTTGCCGGAAGCATCCCGGAGATAGCGGCCGATCAACCAGCCGCCCTGCTCGTTTTTGTTGCGGGGGAAATCATCGCGCAGCCAGCCGGTCAATTCCTTTTGCCGCCGAGCTGCATAGGGGGTGTAGACCAGCAGCCGCGGCGTGCAGCTGGACCATGCTGCGGTGCCGGTCTCGGGAGTCTGGCGGGATAAAGCAGTATGCTCCATAAATTTCGCTCCTTTGTTTTGTTCGTTATTCGGAAAAAGATGCTAGAATGCCGATCAGGAGAATGCAGCCGATCAGCGCTGCTGCAACAGCAAAAATGAGCAGCACACACCAGACAGCCGTAAGGATCAGGTAAGGTGCAGCCGCCGGGATCAGAATGAGCAGACCTCCCCCGCCATTCCGCCAAATGCGCTGATTGTCCTGATCGGCATAGAGGAGGAATGCTGCAATCAGACTACTTGCGCAGAAAAACGCAAATAAATAAGAGGCCGAAACACCGAAAGCTGCTTCCTGCAGGAAGAAAAACGCAGTCGGAAACAGGAGCGGAAACATGGCAAACCCAGCAGAGCCGATCAGAAGCCAGAAGAATGTTTTGAGACTGCCGACTTCCACGGGCTGCTCCCTTGCAGATTGGACCGAGGCCGGAACGAACCGGGCACCGCAGAGCGGACAGCAGTTATTCGTGATAAAGTTGGTCTTGACCACCGCGTGGCAGCTGCCGCAGCGGACGACTTTATCCCCCACCTGATAAGGCGAGTAACTCACTAGATCCCGTTCTCCGCGAAAGTGATTTTCCAGATCCGCCTGAGTGATCGTCATTTCGTAGCGCACGCAGAAACCTCCTTTCGTGTTATATGGATTTACTCCGGCAGCTTGGGCAGAACTTCTTCGCGGTCACCGGTCAGCTCGAGGTACAGGGACTCGCCGTTCCCGTCACGGGGGCTGAACTCTACAATATGCATCAGCGGAATACCCAGTTCCAGCAACGTGAGCTCCTGCAGACGCTTCTCATCCGAAGAATCGAACAGGCTTTTCAGGACCGCGTTGGAAAGCTGCACCGGCTGTTTGCCGCGGCACTTTGCGCAGAGCAGGTCCTCATCCTGCAGCGGCTGCGGACGGTATACTTCAATCGGTTCTCCGCAGTGCTTGCAGTACGCTGTGGTAACGAAGCTGCGCTCTGCGCAAACGCAGTCCTTGTAAAGCGCAATTGCATAGTCGCGGCCATACTGCGTCCGCACCCAGGCAAGCGCATCTTTCAGCTTCCAGTGGGCAGAGATTAGGGTCTCCTGCACGCCGCCGTGCGCTTCGTAGTTGTCGTGGTGGGGGCAGCTCTTCCGCACCGGGAAAAAGATATTCTGGAGACGGTTTTCTTCCGCCGTAAAATGAGACATCCAGCCGAAGCGTGGCGGGCAAAGATGGCTGTCGGGATTCTTTTGGTGGTGGACGATCTTGACAGCTTCCTGCACAGCCAGACAGGCCGCCGAGCCTGCGGAGATGCCGATGGTTGGGATATGCCCGGCCTGCGCTGCCTTCCGGCGGGTCACATCGCAGCTGTTGCGCACGCGGTTCAGTGCGGCGCGCTCCTGCCTGGGGCTCAGCGTACAGGCATAGCAGGCGCAGTCTGCGCTGCCGGAAGCGGCAAAAACGTTCCAGTTAAAGCCCCCGATCCCGGTGTCAATGTACGGCTTGTTCAACAGCTGGCAAATGTTGGAAAGATACAGCCGGGTCTGCTCGTTGTCCATGCAGCCAATCACAAGATCCATATGGCGGATCACGCCCTCTCCAATCTTCTGGCAAAGGTCACCGTCAAAACTGTCCGCCTTAGCGGTGTCTTCAATGTTCATTTCCAGAAAACGTTCGGCCGCCGTTGCACTTTTCCGTTTACCCACGTCATCCGCGCGGAAAAGCACCGTCCGGCTGAGATTCGAGGTTGAAATATCATCGAAGTCGGCCACAAAAATGTACCCGAAACCGATGAGTGCAAGGTTCTTCAGCACCTCGTTGCCGCTGGCTCCAGCGCCCACTACCATAACCTTAGCATTGCGGATGCTGGCCTGTTCAAAATGCGGGATACGCTCCTGCCGGTCTGTTTTGGTCTCCATGGTATGTACTCCTTTCATAAAGGCCGGCGGCCGGACACTCCGGCCACCGGACGATTGGGAAAGACGTTCTGCTTAAAAACTCAGAATGCCAGAGAGGCACCCGCCTTGGTGGGGAGAGCGAGGTCGATGACATCGTTATCCTGAATGCCATTTTCCTCCAGCGTTGCACCGAGATCCAAGGCAGTCTCGGTGCCGTACTTGGTTGCAACGAAGGTCTGGTTGGGCAGCACGCCGCGGTCAGACAGCTGCTGAATGAGGTCTTCGAGGATGATATCGGACTGAGTGGGCACGGTGTGCTTTTCGGCGTTGTAGCGGATGATGATAGTAAGCTTCGTCATAATAGTTTCCTCCATAAATAGAACCGTGTTGTGTAAACAGTCAATAGCCCACGGGATGAGGGAAGTCTACACGCCCGCAGGGATAGGGTTTGGAAGTGCACATTTTCTGGTTCCAGTCGGCTGCGGCTGCGGGGTTAGCCGCACTATTAGGGTTCGTGCAGTCCGGGCTGAAGGCAAGCACCTTGCCAAGACGGATCACCAGATGCCACAGACTGGGATCTTTTTCCCAGAAATCCCCAATACAGAAGTCTCCATTAGGGTACACGTTGGGGTGGAACGGGATAGCACCGCCAACGATCCGTGCGGCCGGCTTACCGGCAGGGTTCTCCGGCATGGTGATGAGGGCCTCCGTCCGAAACTGCGGGCGCAGCGTACCATCGGGAGAACGAATCATCGTCTTTACGTTGTAAGTAACACGGTAAGCCTTAACGGCCGGCGGTTTCTGGCGGGGCTCGATTTTCCAGGAGAAGAGATCGCAAACGGGGAAAGCCTGCATGGCTTCGAACTCATGGCAGAGCCGGAGATTCCAGGTGGAAGCGGAGATCAGCATTTTGCACACATCCTTTTCGTAAATAGCAGAGTTACTTTCAGCAGGTCTTATTCGGCGCCATGCTCGCGGTTGTATTCGTATTCTCTGGCCAGCGCGTAGGCGTTGTCGGAGACAAAGTCATACACAACATCCACCTCATTGCGGTCCAGATCATGGCCGGACTCGATACACACGGGAGAAAGCCAAACCTGTGCTACACGGCGGCCATTGCGAGTGATATGGCAGTGGCCAGCTTCGCGGTTGCAGTCATCCCTTCGGCCATCGACCTCGCACTGCAGATTGTGGTTGATACGCATTTTCATATTGAACATCCTTTCTGTTGTGGGTGAATATCATACAGGCTCGGAAAAATCTGATTCATCGGGGCTGATGTCCGTCCGCACAGTCTTTTCCCGATCCCTGATCCTATTATAGCAAAGTATCAGAACGCATTTTTTAAGAGCTGCTCTGATGCAAGCAGGAGCGGTTCGCAATTTCAGCGAATAAAACCTGTGCGACGCTTTACCGTGCCAAGAATACTCTGTTCGGCATCCGCAAGCATGGCTTCGGTGACAGAAACCGGGTCGTTAGAATCCTTCTGCACGAGTGCTTTGTTCAGTGCACAGTCCAAAACGGCTTCGATCATCTGCTGGTGTTTGCGCAACGATGTGATGCCGTACTGGCTCAACTTATCGATGTGGGCATCCAGCAGGTCGTAGTCAAAGCGGATCATACGGTAAAGCGGACCTGACTGCTTCTGCTCGATATATTTGTGGGAAATGGATTTGATGCGCGCGGCGTCTGCGTTCGGGAACCGGATTACCGTGCACCGATCAACCAGGAGAGGAGAGACTTTCTGAAGATCGTTAGCAGTCATAAAGATGGGGGCAGTGCTCCAGAGCGACGACCCTGCTTTCCAGATAATTATCGTAAACATCACAGCATGATTCATCCGTGATGGATAACAGTTCGTCCTCAACGCTGGCGTGGCTGCTGTCGTGAACGGCCTTGTCAATCTCGTCGAACACATAAGCCACCAGCAGACTGTCTGCACGGAGCTGCGCTTTGGCAAGGCAGCCTGCATCAGCAGACTGGTAGCTCCCGCAGGTGCCGGTCATACCGTGAGAAAAGCTCATCTGAGGCACCTTGATCACATAGGTGGGCAGATGCAGCGCTTCCTCGGCTAGAAGGCGGACGGCCGTCGTTTTACCACAGCCTTTTTCGCCAACAAAGATAATCGGCCGCATATGGCCGGTCTCCAGATAATCCACCAGAGCAGGCACAACGCAGTGCACGATCTCTGCAGGAATATCATGCACCTTGCAGAAATCGACTAGATAGCGATAGAATGCCTTGAGCTCGACTTTACTGCGGTAAAATTCGGGAACGGTCAGGCGCATCTTCCGGAGTTGTTTCAGGTAACGGAGCTGCTTTTGATCTACGTGCGACGAACCGCCCAGAGAATGAAGCTGTTCGGTCAGTTCGTTCAGATGTTCCTGCCCCTCTTTGGACAGGCCACTACGCGGTTTGTCGAACCAGCGGACTGCCACCTGGCCTGCACCGGGCCCGGCAGCGGTCCGGGCCCGTAACTGTGCCAGAAGCGAAGTTTCGTCTTTCTGCAGCTGGCTCAGGAATTCTTCCCGGCTCATGCCAGGATACAGCCGATGCAGATCTTCGTCAGAGAGCTCCTGCAGAATTTCACGGATATCCTTCAGCAGCTTTTCATGCGTAGATGTATCAAAGGTGTGGTCCATAGGGGCTCCTTTCGTATAATAAAACAATAAGATGTTTTTGCCCGGCGGATCATTCAGGGAAAGCTCAGTGAGCGTGCTCAACCAGATAGTTCAGCAGTTTCTGGCTGCGGGGACTCAGGCTGCCGCCCAATGCTTCGGATGCGCGGTCAAAGACGGCCTGATTTTCCGGCTTAACACGGGAGGACAGGCTGACAGACAGCTCACCGATCATCTGGTGTGCCAGCTGGCGCTGCTCAGGGTTCAGCTTCTTGGAAGCGATGCGGGTGAAGTCCTGCAGATACACGCTCAGTGTTGCGTCCAGCGCATCCCAATAGCGCAGGAAGGCTTCTTCCGAAAATGCGCCGTAAAAGCAGGAGGAATATTCGATTTTCTTCTCGCCATCACTGTGATCCATGATTACCGCGCCATACCGCAGGGGGAAGTTTTTATCCTGACAGAAGTAGTCGATCAGAGGGGTACGGCCGGGCAGATTCTCGACGTTGATCCGGAACTCAATGCGGAAATTGCACAGCTTGTACTCGCACAGAATGTGGCCGTCCACATCAATGCCGTGAGCCGTTTTATCAAAGGAAAACACCTTGACACCTTCGCGGATGGTGTGAGGAATCGGATGCAGACCCTTCTTCTGCGCGAGCCGCAGCATGGATCGAACCACAGCGTCGCAGTAAGCGGAGTTGCTCTTAAAGCTGCTGCGCAGGATCACGCCTTTGCCGACGGGAGCATCCCCAAAAGAGGAATCGGAATCTTCAGCGTCACAGTTTTCTTCGTCGTCATCGTCTTCTTCATCATCTACCTCATCATCTGCATCGTCATCGTCAAAGTCGCCGCCGTCGTCCTCCTCATCGGAAATATCTTCCTCCCCGCCCATATCGGAAACGAGATTGCCCATGCCGGACATCAGCTCAATGAGGCGATTCAAAGCTGCGATTTTCTGGGCAGTCTCGGAGTCCTTGTCATCAGGGCACTCGGGGCTTTCCTGGATCATGGAATCGGGAGTGAGCTCCGCATGAATGACCGGATCAGAGCAAGCAGCTTCGGTCGTCCGAGGATTCATCGTTTCATTTTTAGCAATGCACATAGTCTTTTCTCCTTTTCTATGTTGCCTTAGGCTTTCAGGTTTGATGTATGATGCTATTAAATCATGTTGGCGAGGGGTCATTTTTTAGGCAAAAATTCGAAATTCGTAAAAATTTGCGTAAATACGACTCTTATGGAAAATAAAACCTTGAGCGACCCAAAAAAACTCAGAAAAAATATTTTTAAAATACATTTTTGCGTCCAAAAATTCTGCTGTATCTCGCTTTTTGCGGCAAGTGTATTGAGAACGTCTGCCAACATAATGGCAACGGCAGAAAATTTTTCAGTGTGAAGGCTTTGGTGCACCAAAGCCGGTCAGCCGCCGACGGACATTCATATGGGCATAAAAAGCCGGAACATACCAACCAGATGGTCGGTATGCTCCGGCAGAGTGCTGCTGTACAGCATATCATATAGTGTATACAAAGGCAGTGAAGAATCTGCTGGACAGTTCTGGGATTCGATACATTTATCTTCCACCGTATAGTCCCGACCCGAATCCCATTGAAAAGCTCAGGTCGAAGGTAAAAGTTCTTTTGCATAAATTCAAGCTAGGACACTGGAGACCCTTCCTGATGCAATCCATCGTGCTTTTCAGATTGTTTCTCCTTCTGACTGCTCAGGTTGTTTTCATTTCTGCAGCCATTCGCCATATTTTTTAAAATCGCTATAATTGTACACTCTTGAAAGCTAAAATCAATGCACTATGGGCAATTGCGATGTGTGATGGTTGCACATCCCTGCGGAGTGTCGAAAAAGCGTTTTGCAAAATCGCGCAGCCTGCATCGGTACGGTGCAGTTCAAGGGTTTGGGTGTTCCCCAACAAGCATTTTGCAACGCAAAAAGTGTTTTTGTATAGACGAAAACATTGCTTGCTACAATGGTGTTGGTTCTGAGAAGTTCACAGCCAGTGAGCTATACAGATGCCCAAACCTAAGCTACAATGAAGATGTGCTGAGAGAACGAAGCATTGCTTGAGCTGAACGCTCGTACGCGCAAACTGTTCTCCGCCATCTCCATTGCAGCGTTCGATTGACGCAGGTTGAGTTATCGGCAGATAAAAATGTTGCCGTACATTCGTGTCACAAAGCAAGCTGAATCGGTAATGGGCATAGGCGGAACCGGCATTAAAGGAGGTCAGAAAAATGGAAGCTGCTGTTATTACCGCCGTCGGTATCGATGTGTCTAAGAGCAAAAGCACAGTTGCGGTACGGAGACCCGGAGGCGAAATCGTACTTCGGCCTTTCGAGGTCCACCACACGAACAGTGACTTGAAAAAGCTGGCATCCACACTCAAAAAACTGGGAGGCGATATCCGTATTGTAATGGAACATACCAGTACGTACTGGAGACCGATCGCACTGACATTGAAGGAAGCGGGCTTTTTTGTTTCCGTTGTCAATGCGATGCTGATCCACGATTTTAGTGATAATACGATCCGAAAGCCAAAGACGGACCGTGCGGATGCTCTTAAAATCGCAAACTATGCGCTCACCTTTTGGGATACACTACCCCCGTTCAACAATGAAGAAGAAACTAGGCTGCTTCTTAAAATGCAATCCAGAGCAAATGAGCGGATCACTGCGACTGCAACAGCGTTGCGGAACGGTCTGATCGCACTGGCTGACCAAACATTTCCCGGGGTAAATATTGCGTTTGATCCGAACACAAAAAATGCAAATGGGCATGAAAAGTGGGTGGACTTCTTTCTGCGTTATTGGCACAAGGATTGTGTCTGTCAATATTCCATGGAGGCTTTCACGGAATCTTATCGGGGATGGTGCAAACGAAAAAACTATAAGTTCCGTACAGATACCGCTCACAAAATCTATCTGCTTGCACAGGAGGGCGTGGCTACTCTTCCGAAATGCGAAAGTACGAAGATGCTGATTACGCAGGCTTGTAAAAGCCTGAATGCCGTTTGCGAGGCCAAGCAAAGCACCCAGCTTGAAATGCAGCGGTTGGCTGCAATGCTCCCCGAATACGAGGTTGTGATGCAGATGGAAGGTGCCGGACCCATTACCGGGCCTGCTCTTATGGCCGAAATTGGTGATGTTCGGCGGTTCAAAAACAAGAAAGCGTTGGTAGCCTTTGCTGGTATTGATGCACCACCGTTCCAGTCTGGTGCATTTGAATCCAAGTCACGCCATGTTTCTAAACGAGGTTCACCGCATCTGAGGCGAACTATTTTTATTGTATCGAATATTATTTTAACACGCTCAAACCCGGAAAATGCTGTTTACTGCTTTATGGACAAAAAGCGTTCCGAAGGAAAGCATTATTACGTTTATACCGTCGCAGGAAGTGCGAAGTTCCTGTGAGTCTATTACGCTCGTGTTACTGAATTTCTGCGTTCCCAGCCATCTCCTGATGCCTGTTGATGGTTTCTGAGGAACCATTACGATGATTTTCAGCCGACAAGCTGTGCTGTCGGCTTATTAAAGTTGCCGGACGCTCAACTGCACCCGGCAATAAATTTTTGATGATTTTTTTGTTCAGGCTATTGACACTCGTTAGCAGGTTTGCTTCGGTTTGTCAAGGGTTCGCTGCGCCAGCTAAGTGGTTCTTTGGATTTAGCTCAGGCTCAAGAGGAAATTACGTCCAAAAACAAATATCCATGCTTACTGTGAGCGTTCGGAGTCCATTACAGCTTTCACTCTAGCGTAGTAGATTCGCAAGAACTTGTTGGCAGAAGCCATCATGTAGACTTTGTAGGGCTTTCCCTCAGAACGCTTTTTGTTCATGAATTGAAAAAAGGGTTCATCCTGTGGCTGTGTCTGTAAAATAACAGACATAATCAGAAAAAGCGTCCTGCGCAAGACGGCAGAACCAACTTTGCTGATTCCTTTGTCATTCCCCACGACCTTGCCAGAGTCGTTTGGCTGAGGCTCAATTCCCGCAAAAGCAATGAGAGATTTCTTGGAGGAAAAACGGCGGACATCCCCAATCTCTGCCATCAACTGAGGACCGAGAGAAGAACCAACGCCGTACATTTCCATCACGGTATCAAATTCAGGAAGCTGCTGAGAAAGACGAAGCATTTCCTGCTGGAATGCAGCCACTGACTGAGAGACAGCTTTCAATTGAGCAACCTGCTGTTGAATAAGGATTTTCGAGGTTGTAGATTTCGGAAGAGAGGCAGCACTGACTGCACAGGCATAAACCTCATCCGATTTTGAGCGAGTGAAGTAATATCCGTGTTTTTGACACCACTTTAGATATTTCTTTGAAAAAGCATCTGGAGAAAGACTAGAAACACACTCGCTGTGCCAGAAATCTCCGATAAAATCGACCCATTTCTCACATCCATTGTTCTTCGCAGGGCTAGTAAACAACTTATTGGCATCTGGAAAGGTCAGGTCAAGAGATGAAATCAGATTATTCTTCAGCATAGTACGAATCGCCACGGCTTGCTGGTACTGTCGATAACAATTCTTCAAAGCCAGCCGGGCATCATCTTCTGGAAGATACTGCCGCAGCCGTGTCCACTTGTCGAGCGTATAATTGGCGATTTTAACAGCGTCTTTTCTATCCGTCTTGACACGTCTTAAACTGTTGTTGTCGTAGTCATGAATCAGAACGGGATTGACTACGGAAACAAATAAGCCCGCATCGTGTAAAACGAAAGCAACTGGTTTGTGGTAATTCCCGGTGGCTTCCAGAACGACACGGGTCTCTCCGTCCAGAGCTTTGAGCTTCCCAGCCAGATCGCGCAGGTTCTGGGCGGTATGTAAAACTTCAAAGGGTTCGAGTACCACTTCTCCGAAGGGACGCATGACACAAACCATGCTCTTTCCTTTGGAAACGTCAATGCCTACTGCGTTCATGATTTTTCCTCCATTATTTTGTATTTGCAACCGGAATCCATCTTTTACTCGTTGCCGATTCAATCTATTGGGTGACACGAACGCTCCGCTTGGCGGTGGCTCAACCTGCTTAAAACGAATGCTACAACAAGAGAGAGGGCTAACTGTCTTTTTGGCGGACGTAAAAGCCCTAGAAAGGGCACGTTAGTCGATTACTCTCTTATTGTAGCTTAGGTACGAGTTGGAATGGAATATGGCTGGCTGCCATATACGGTTCCAAATATATTGTAATAGAAAGGACTCAACAAGGAAGAAAAACAGAATCTCAAGGATGCCGTCAAGAGCATCTATTCACCTCGCCGTTTGGCAGATGGCGAAGCCATGATGTGCGAGATTCAGGGAGCGCAGGAGGATTTTGTCCGGCGGTGGGAAATGTGCTTTCGTGAATACCCGGATATTCTTACCGAACCGAAGAACAATGAGAAACTGCTGATTTTTATCGACCGTGCCAGTCGGTATCTTCAGACGGTAAAAGATCGTCTGAACAATGATAGAAACCAAAACTCTCAAACGGTCTAGCACTAATTCGGATATAAAAATGGAGGTGAATGCCATTTCGGATTACTTGAAACCCAATATGCCACTGCCACAATATCTGCCCTATGCCCGCTTTTTGCTGGACACAGACCTAAGCCACACAGCGAGGCTGCTCTACACTCTGCTGCTTGACCGGGCAACGCTTTCTCAAAAGAATAACTGGATCGATACACAGGGGCACATTTATGTGATCTATCCGCTTTCCCATCTGGCAAAAGATTTAGGGTGCTGCATTTCCAGTGTAACACGCGCTTTCTCCGAACTGGAAAACGCACAACTCGTGGAACGTATCCGCAGTGGATTTTCCAAGCCCAGCCGTATTCTGCTCAAGGTTCCGCATACTACGCAGAATTGCGCAGTCACAGTATGCAAAAATGCCAAGGATGACTGTGCAGAAACGAGTAGTATGATTGCGCAGAAATGCACACCTAACCAACGTAATAAGAGCAACCTGAAAGATAGCCACTTGATAAGAACAACAGATGCTCATTTAACCATTGGAGAATATCGCAATGTCTATCTGACGGAAAAAGAGTACAACCAGCTCAAGGCTGACTTTTCCGGGCTGGACAGCCTGATCGAGCAACTTTTGGCTTATATCCAGTTCACAGGTAAGAAGTATGCCGACCATGCTGCCACCTTGCGCATCTGGGCAAAACGGCAGAAAGCAGAACAAAAATCGAAACCGGGCATCCCGGACTACACCTTCAAGGAAGGAGAAAGCCTATAAAGACGATCGAGAAAATTTTAGAACAGTCCGTTTCCAGTATTCCCGAAAATGCCGAAGATTATTATGGCATGGATGGATTGCTGTACTGCGGAAAATGTCATACGCCAAGGGAAGCGTTCTTCGCAAAAGGCGTCGCTCTGATGGGCAAGAACAAGCACCCCATTGAATGCAGCTGCCAACGCATCGAGAGGGCAAAGCAGGAAGCCCTTATCAACCAGCAAAAGCACAACGACCTTGTGCGGCGGCTGAAAACCGATGGATTTTCCGACTCGGCAATGCTCAACTGGACATTTGAAAACGACAATGGGGCAGCCCGCAGATGCACCACGCACAGCGCTATGTAGAGCAGTGGCAGACCATGCGCTCAGAGAACCTAGGACTGCTCCTCTGGGGCGGTGTGGGCACCGGCAAGAGTTTCCTTGCCGGGTGCATTGCAAACGCTCTAATGGAACAGGAAGTGCCTGTGCATATGACGAACTTTGCCCGCATCATGAATGAGCTGAACAACAGTTTTTCCGGACGCAATGATATTGTGGACAGGCTCTGCTGCTATCCCCTGCTTATTATTGATGACTTCGGCATGGAACGTGGCACTGGAACAGATCTACAACATCGTAGACAGCCGATACCGCAGCCGGAAGCCGCTAATCGTCACCACCAACCTGACGCTGGATGAGATACGTCACCCACAGGATACCGCTCACGCCCGCATTTATGACCGCCTGCTGGAAATATGCGTCCCAATCTCCTGTATCGGTGTAAGTTTCCGCAAGGAAACTGCGCAGGAAAAGCTGGAACGCATGAAACGCTTGATCGGATAAACTGAAAACATTGGAAAACAAAAATTGCCGGGTGCAAAAGTCACCCGGCTACAAGGAATTGGAGGTCTGCCTATGAATTTGAATCGGCCTGACATGACCGAAACTGTGAAATCTGAAAATTATACGAATAAATCCTTGCAAAATGACCCGTATCCCACTACAATGGAAGTGGTCACTCAAACCAATGCCGTCAAGTCTCCGACTGACAGCCCGGCAACCACGAAACTGGTGTACACGGTGGAAGAGATCGCGCGAATGCTGGCCATCAGTCTGCGCTCTGCTTACAACCTGTGCAACAGCACCACCG